>Ga0256405_10009060_pt1 | contig 13825 bp, 13 predicted proteins | sample RumenRJG_02DNA_FD_189096 | JGI IMG/M metagenome (GOLD analysis project Ga0256405, IMG submission 189096) | Bovine rumen microbial communities from Lethbridge, Alberta, Canada - RJG_02 | ecosystem: Host-associated > Mammals > Digestive system > Stomach > Rumen | place: Canada: Alberta...
ATGTCGGCTCGTCGCATCCTGGGGCTGAAGCAGGTCCCAAGGGTTTGGCTGTTCGCCAATTAAAGCGGCACGCGAGCTGGGTTCAGAACGTCGTGAGACAGTTCGGTCCCTATCCATCGTGGGCGTCGGAATTTTGACAGGAGCTGTCCCTAGTACGAGAGGACCGGGATGGACGCACCTCTGGTGCAACAGTTGTCATGCCAATGGCACAGCTGGGAAGCGAAGTGCGGACGGGATAAACGCTGAAGGCATCTAAGCGTGAAGCCCCCCTGGAGAAAAGAATTGCCACAGCGCAGGCTGGTAAGACCCCTTGAAGACGACAAGGTTGATAGGTCATCGGTGGAAGTGCGGTAACGTATGGAGCTTGATGATACTAATAGGTCGAGGGCTTGATCTAAGGGAAAGGGAAAAGGGAGAAGGCAAAAGGGAAAAGGGAAGCGTGAAGCGAGCCGGAAGGTTTGCGGACATGCGAAACGGAACCGATTGCTGAAACCGAGACCCTGAGCCAGTGGGTTTGTGAGAACCAACAAGAAGAAGCAGAGTAGTTGAACAAGGAGACAAAGCGTTCCTGGTCAGGACGTGGAGTGCACTTGATCCTGTGCGGTTTTGAGGGTGCGAAGCATCCAGAATTTCCGGTGACAATAGCCTGAGGGATCCACCTGTTCCCATCCCGAACACAGAAGTTAAGCCTCAGCACGCTGATAGTACTTGGCTGGAAACGACCCGGTAGGGTAGGTCGTCGCCGGATTCAAATGGCGCTCATTCTTTGAATGGGCGCTTTCTTTTGTTTTGGAGAGAAGTAAGACCGAACCAATCAAGGGATAAAGATACTGGGCCATGCTGGGCGGGCGGCGCATCGCCGCCCCTACGGGGTGGTTTTATATTTTGCGAACCATTGGAGATGGAATACATGAGGACGGGGGACGACCTCTCAGTCAGCCTGTCGGCTGACAGCTCCCCTGGGAGGGGAGCCGAGGGGGCTGACGTTTGGTCGGTGGCTTTCCTGGCATTTTGCCTGATGCCTATTGCCTGTTGACTGTTGCCTGTGCCTTACATTCACGGGGAACGACCTCTCAGTCAGCCTGCGGCTGACAGCTCCCCTGGGAGGGGAGCCGAGGGGCTGGCGTTTGGTCAAACGGTGTTTCAAGTATTTGGACCAGTGCATAATACCTCATAGGCACGGGGGAGGAGTTCTCAATCAGATTGGCAGTTGACAGCTCCATTGGCAGGGGAACTGAGGGAGAGAAAACCTTGGGTGATACGGTGGTTTCAGTAGAAGTCGGAGGCTTACCGTAACTCCCCCTACTCCCTACTGCCTACTCCCTACTCCCTAATGCGCATACAAAAACACGGCCTGACGGCCGTGCGTTTGTTTTAGATGATCTCGACGAATACGGGCTTGGGGAGCTTGACGGAAGCGGCTTTGACCACGGTGCGGATCGCCTTGGCGATGCGTCCCTGCTTGCCGATGACCTTGCCCATGTCCTCGGGATCGACGCGAAGCTCGACGACGATGCTGTCCTCGGTTTCCACCTCGCGCACGTCCACAGCCTCGGGCTTTTCCACCAGAGACTGGGCGATGTATTTGACCAGCTCAACCATGATTACAGGACTCCGCCCTTCTTCAGCAGGCCGCGCACGGTGTCGGTGGGCTGAGCGCCCACGCCCAGCCAATACTTGGCGCGTTCGTCATTGATCTTCAGCTCGACGGGCTCGGAAACGGGGTTGTAGTAGCCCAGCTCCTCGATGAAGCGGCCGTCGCGGGGGTTGCGGCTGTCGGTAACGACCAGACGATAGAAGGGCTTCTTCTTCATGCCCATCCTCTTCAAACGAATCTTGACCATGGGATATTCCTCCTTAAAATGTTCGGATGTTGTTATATACGGCCTGTGGCCTGGTATATCACTTGAATTTCGGCATCCTGCCGAAGGGCATGCGCATCTTGCGCTTGCCGCCGCCCATGACCTTCTTCATCATTTCGCGGGCCTGGTCGAACTGCTTGAGCAGCAGGTTGACCTCCTGGACGGTGGTGCCGGAGCCGGCGGCGATGCGGCGCTTGCGGCTGCCGTTTAAGATGTCGGGGTTGCGGCGCTCCATGCGGGTCATGGAGAGGATGATGGCCTCGTTCTTCTTCTGGACCTTGGCGATGGCCTCCTCGTCGATCTCGGTGTCCTTGATCTTGGAGCCCACGCCGGGGATCATCTTGAGCAGGTCAGTGATGGAGCCCATCTTGCTCATCTGCCGCAGCTGCTCCAGGTAATCCTCCAGGTTGAAGGTGTTGGTGCGCATCTTGCGGGTGAGGTCGATGGCCTGCTGCTCGTCGTAGCTCTCCTGAGCCTTGTCGATCAGCGTCAGCACGTCGCCCATGCCAAGGATGCGGCTGGCCATGCGGTCGGGGTGGAAGGGCTCGATGTCGGTGAGCTTCTCGCCGATGCCGGAGAACTTGATGGGCTTGCCGGTGACCGCGCGCACCGAAATGGCCGCGCCGCCGCGGGTGTCGCCGTCCAGCTTGGTGAGGATCACGCCGTCCACACCCAGCTCTTCATTGAAGGTCTTGGCCACGTTCACGGCGTCCTGGCCGGTCATGGCGTCGACCACCAGCAGGATCTCCTGGGGATGCACGGCGTCGCGCACGTCGCGCAGCTCCTGCATGAGCTTCTCGTCGATGTGGAGACGGCCGGCGGTGTCGATGATGACCGGGTCGCGGCCGTAGTACCGGGCGTACTCGACGGCCTCTTTCGCGATCTGGACGGGGTCGCCCTGGCCGCGCTCGAAGACCTCCACTCCCACCTGGCCGCCGACGACCTGGAGCTGCTTGATGGCGGCGGGGCGGTATACGTCGCACGCCACCAGCAGGGGCTTCTTGTTGTCCTTCTTCAGCAGATTGCCAAGCTTGCCGCACATGGTGGTCTTGCCCGCGCCCTGCAGGCCCGCCATCATGTAGATCGTGGGCGCCTGGGGGGAGTAGGTCAGCCGGGCGTTCTGGCCGCCCATCAGGCTGGTCAGTTCCTCTTTGACGATCTTGATGACCTGCTGGCCGGGGGTCAGGCTGGCCATGATGTCCGCGCCCACCGCGCGCTCGGTGACCTTCTTGATGAAGTCCTTGACCACCAGGAAGTTGACGTCCGCCTCCAACAGCGCCATGCGCACCTCGCGCATCGCGGCCTTGACGTCGGCCTCGGTCAGCTTGCCCTTGCTGTTGATCTTCTTAAAAGCGCTTTGCAGTTTCTCGGTCAATCCCTCGAATGCCATGCGATCACCTCGTTATCGATCTCTGATGACGCGCGTCAGCGCCTCCTTCGCCGTCTCCAGCAGCGCCCGGTCCTCCGGCACGGTGCGCAGGCGCTCCAGCGCCTCCAGGCACGCCGCGGCGGCGGCCGTCTGCTCCCGGTACCGGGCCACCAGGCCGAGCTTGCGCTCATAGTCCGTGAGCTGCTTCTTCGACTTGGCGATGGCGTCGAACACCCCCTGACGGGTGATGTCCAGCTGCTCCGCGATCTCCTGCTGGGAGAGGTCCTCCTCGCAGTAGAGCCGCATCAGCTCCTGCCGGTGGGGGGTCAGCAGCGGTCCGTAAAAGTCCAGCAGGTAGTTCAGCGCCACCCGCGCCTCCATGTCCGCCATTCAGCATCCCCCGCAAGTAAATTATCTTGACAGCCTGTATATTATACCCCATCGGTGCAGGCTTGTCAAGCGAAATGGGTTGACGTTATGGAAGATTAACGCAACGCAAGTTACCGTTCAACCAATGCGATAAATTGGGATTTGTCTGGGAGAGGGATTAGGGATTAGGGAATAGGGATTAGGGAATAGGGATTAGAAAAGGCTGCTGCCGCGATTTCTAATGAAAACGTTGAAATAGTCCGCGCGGCAGCCACTATTTCTAATCCCTAATTCCTAATCCCTAATCCCTACCCGTCGCTCAGCCAAATCCCAATTTGAAGGATGAACGGTAATCACGCAAAGGTCAGATGCAACCCTTCGACATGTGAATGCCCCGTATCCTCGGAGGCGGGGCGGGTCTCCGTCACGCCGCCTCCAGCCGGTCCACCCTTATCCGCTTGAGCAGGACGGCGTAGACGGCGCTGGAGAGGGCCCAGGTGAAGGGGTAGATCCAGAAGGCGAGGCGGATGTCGTGGACAGCCTGGCCGAGGGTGAACAGCACCAGAATGCGCACGGCGCACCAGCAGGTGAGCATGATGACCATGGGCGTCATGGGCTTGCCCAGGCCGCGCATGACCGCGGAAGCCACGTGGGAGAAGCCCACCAGGCAGTAGAACAGCGCGCAGACCTGGGTGCGGCCCCTGCCGAAGCGGATGACCTCGGGGTTGCGGTTGAACAGGCCCACGATCTGCGGCGCGAACAGGAACGTCGCCACGCCCAGCAGCTCGATGGTGACCAGGGTGCACAGCAGGCCGAAGCGTATGCCGCCGCGCACGCGGTCGTACTTGCGCGCGCCCATGTTCTGGGAGACGAAGGTGGTCACCGCCATGGAGAAGGCCGTCACCGGCAGAAACGCGAAGCCCTCCACCTTGGTGGACGCGCCGATGCCCGCCATAGCCAGGTTGCCGAAGGAATTGATGTAGGACTGTATCAGCAGATTGGACAGGTCGATGACGCAGGCCTGCAGCGCCGTGGGGAGGCCGTTGCGGACGATGTAGCGCAGGTTGTCCGGGTCGAAGCGCACCCGCCGCGGGACCACGCGGATGCTGCCCTCCAGCCGCATCAGCCGCGCCGCCGCCAGAAACATGCTCAGAAACTGGGAGATGACGGTGGCGTAGGCCGCGCCCTCGACGCCCATGTGGAACGCCGCCACGAACAGCACGTCCAGCACCACGTTCACCAGCGAGCTGGCGATCAGGTAGATCAGCGGGTGACGGCTGTCCCCCGAGGCCTGCAATATGCCCACCAGCATGTTGTACATCACCAGTCCCGTGGCCCCGGCGAAGTAGATGCGCAGATACTTGCAGGACTCCGTGAACACCTCCGGCGGGGTGCGCATCCAGCGCAGCATCGCAGGGGTCACGGCCACGCCCAGCACCGATACCAGCACGCTGAACGCCAGGCCCATGGCCACCGTGGTGTGCACGGCCAGCGATGTCTGATGGGGGTCGTCCGCGCCGATGTGCCGCGCGATCACCACCCCCGCGCCCGTGGCGAAGCCCATGAAGAAGCCCACGAACAGGTAGATGAAGGCCGCGTTGGAGCTCACCGCCGCCAGGGCGTTTTCGCCCAGATAGTTGCCGACGATCAGCGAATCCGCCGTGTTGTAGAGCTGCTGAAACAGATAGCCGATGAATATGGGGATGGCAAAGCCGATGATCCCCCGTCTTATGCTGCCCTCGGTCAAATGTCGATCCATGATGCGCTCCTGTGTGAATGTGTTCTTGCGTGGCGGTGGGGGTTCGGTCCTTGGGGGACATTTTAAATCGTGCATCTGGTCAGTTTTGCCGGAATAAACGGGAAAATGTAGGGATGACGGGGGACCTCTTCCGTCAGCCCTTCGGGCTGCCACCTTCCCCAAAGGGGAAGGCTTTTGGGGTGCGTGCCGCCCCGGCAAATTCCAAAGGATCGCAAAGCTGAACCGTTACAAGGACAGAACTACAGCCTGCATACTACCATACCCCCTTTCCCGCCGCCCTGCCATCCCGCTGGGAATATGGGTTTATTAAGATTCCTGGTGGAGGAGGGGGACAGGCAAAAGGGGATAAGGGAAAAGGCAAAAGGGAAAAGGGAAAAGGGGTGACCGCTGCCGCGCATTTTCCTGAGGCTGCAACAACGAATTGATGCGTACTCCCCGGCGGGCGGCGCGTTGCCGCCGCTTCGTAACCAGGCTATTCCTGTTCCCTGTTCCCTATTCCCTTTTCCCTCCATCCCGCACTACCATCCCGCAGGAACTACAACCATCCTAAATACGCCTCACATATTGCCTTCCCGTTCAACATCGGTTATAATGTTGAAAACGACGCGGGAGGCGAGGTTATGCAGTACAGGGCGAATCCGAGGAACGGGGCGCGGCTGTCGGTGCTGGGGTTCGGGTGCATGCGATTTACGCGCAAGGGCGGCGGCATCGACCAGGAGAAGGCCAACCGGGAGCTCAAGCGGGCGCTGGATTTGGGGGTGAACTACTTCGACACGGCCTGGGCCTATCCCGGCAGCGAAGAGGCGCTGGGGCGGTTCATACAGGAATACGGCTGTCGGGATCAGCTGAACATCGCCACGAAGCTGCCCCAGTACCGGGTGAAGAAGCCGGAGGACTTCGACGCCTTCTTCGACGAGGAGCTCAGGCGCCTCCAGACGGACCACGTGGACTACTACCTGATGCACATGATGAACGACGCCCAGTCCTTTGAACGGCTGTGCGCGCTGGGCTTGAAGGAATGGGTGGCGAAGCGCCGCGCGGCGGGGCAGATCCGCAACATCGGCTTCTCCTTCCACGGCGGCACGCTGCAATTCAAGGCGCTGATCGACGCCTGGGACTGGGACTTCTGCCAGATCCAGCTCAACTACATGGACGAGCGCAGCCAGGCGGGCGTGGAGGGGCTGGAGTACGCCGCGTCCAGGGGTCTGCCCGTCGTCATCATGGAGCCGCTGCGGGGCGGCAAGCTGGCCGCGGGGCTGCCCAGGCCGGTGAGCCGCGAGTTCGAGGCCATGCAGCCCAGGCGCTCCCCCGCCGAGTGGGGCCTGCGCTGGCTGTGGAACCGCCCGGAGGTGACCGTGGTGCTCTCCGGCATGAATGACATCGCCCAGGTGGAGGAGAACTGCCGCGTGGCCGACGACGCCCTGCCCAACGCCCTGACCGCCGACGAGCTGGACCTGTACCGCCGGGTGCTGGACGCCTTCGCCAAGGGGACGCGGGTCAACTGCACCGGCTGCGGCTACTGTCAGCCCTGTCCCAAGGGCGTGGACATCCCCGTGTGCTTCGCCGCCTACAACACCAGCTACGCCGACAGCCTGTTCACCGGCTTGAAGGAGTACATGATGTGCACTACCCTCCGCAAGGTGCGCTCCAACGCCGGCCTGTGCGTCAAATGCGGCAAGTGTGAGACCCACTGTCCCCAGCACCTCCCCATCCGCGAGGAGCTGGCCAGGGTCCGCAAGCGCCTGGAAAACCCCGCCTACAGGATCGCCGCGGCGGTCGTGCCGAAGATATTGAAGTATTGATCTCCGGGCATCTTCCCATTGACATTTCGCCCTTTTTCATGTAATATGGTCTTAACGTCAAAAGGTGCAAAGGGGGAGTTGTGATGAGGAAGCTGATGACGGCGGTGTGCGCGGCGCTGATCCTGTGCATGGCGGCAGGCTGCTGCGCCTATGCGGCCCAGGCCTACGCGCTGGAGGACTACACCAACCTGCTGGGGTCCATGGAGGTGGTGGGGGTCAAGACCTACACCTGGATGCGGGACCGCCCCGGCACCTTCGCGGGGAAGGTGTGCAAGGTGCCCGCCGGCGCGGTGGTGACCAATTGCTACTATTACGACGGCAAATACGTCTACTGCGAATACGAGGGTTACGCGGGCTACATCCCCAACTCCAACCTGTCCTTCATCTGCGGGCCGGTGGGCTATGAATACCCGGACAGCGCGTATATGGGCAACTACCAGATCGTCAACTGCGCGTCCTATACCTGGCTGCGGGCCTATCCCGATTCCAGCAGCCAGCGGCTTTTGCAGGTGCCGCTGGGGTCCATCGTGACCAATGTGTACTATCAGGACGACCGCTATTCCTACTGCGTCTACGGCAACGTGGACGGCTATATCCTCAACAGCAACCTGGCATGGGTCTCCGGCGGCAGCGGCGGCGACAGCTACGGCTACAGCGCCTCCGACAACTACATCGGCACCGCACGCATCGTCAACTGCCTGTCCTACGCCTCCCTGCGCCAGTCCCCCGACACCCGCTCCAACCGCGTCGCGCGCGTGCCCGTGGGGGCCTATGTCACCAACGCCTCCATCGTGGACGACCGCTTCGCCTACTGCGAGTACAACGGCTACGCGGGGTATATCCTGCTGGACAATCTGGGGTGGTAGCACGGTTGCCTGACGGCTTGGTCAGGGTGAACAGGTGAATAAAAAACCGTAACGATTCAGTCACTCAGGGATGACTCCATCAGTCAGCCTGCGGCTGCCAGCTTCCTCAACTCCCTCAGTCAGCCTACGGCTGACAGCTCCCTCGGAGAGGAAGCCTGGACGGGAGCCTGGACGGGAGCCTGAACGGGGAACCCAAAAGCCTCCCTCTTTGAGGGAGGTGGCCCGCGAAGCGGGTCGGAAGGAGTCCGCGACTGAACAGTTACAAAAAACCATTTTGAAAGGAACGGGGAAAATGAAGATTGCGATTGGGAACGACCATGTGGGTGTGGAACTGAAGCAGCATCTGGTGGACTATCTGACGGGGAAGGGCTACGAGGTCGTCAACTTCGGCACCGACGCGCCGGAGAGCAACCACTATCCCATCTACGCGCAGAAGGTGGCCGAGGCCGTGGTGTCCGGGGCCTGCGACCGGGGCATACTGATCTGCGGCACGGGCATCGGCATCTCCATGGCCGCCAACAAGGTCAAGGGCGTGCGCTGCGCGCTCTGCTCCGAGCCGGTGAGCTGCCAGCTCTCCCGTGAACACAACAACGCCAACATCGTCGCCATGGGCGCGCGGATGATCGGCCCCGTCATGGCCGAGGCCATCGTGGATACGTTCCTCACCACGGAGTTCTCCGGCGGCCGCCACAGCATCCGCGTCAACATGATCGCGGACATCGAGAACGGCGTCGAGCTGTCGTAAGGACAAATAAACGGCTCTGCCGAAAGGCAGGGCTGGGTCGTGTAGTTGAAAGTGGAAAGCGGGGAGTGGCGAGTAAAATGGCGGCTGGCGCTATCAGATGGAAAGCGCGTCAGCTCACTGTTTAACTCGCCACTCCCCGCTTTCCACTCTTTTTTTGTATCTATTCAGTTCTGCTGTGATAAGTGGAGATTGTACGAGGCAACGGGGAACGACCTCTCAGTCACCGACTTCGTCGGCGACAGCTCCCCTGAAAGGGGAGCCATGAGGAAGACAGAGCGTCAGCCTTGGCTCCCCTTCCAGGGGAGCTGTCAGCCGTTAGGCTGACTGAGAGGTCGTCCCCCGCAGCCTGCCAAGTCTCTGTTTGTCGCAGAACTGAACAGTTACCTTTTTTTACCGTTTTCCCTCAGTCCACGAACTCCAGCGGCTTCAGCCGGTAGTGGCCCCACAGGCGCTCGGACCAGATGAAACCGGCGTTGCGGGCGGGGTCGTCGGTGATGATGAAGCGGCTGACGTCCTCCAGGGTATCGTAGTAGGTGGTGGTGCCCCGGGGAGTGCCGGAGACCAGGGAGAGCTTCATGATGTACTCGCCGGGGGCCAGGCTGTCCAGGGAGAGGCGGATGCGGCGCTCAAAGACCTCCTCGGCAGCCACCTCGAAGGGCTCGGTCTGGGTCATGGCGATGGGGGCGGTGACGCTGTTTTTGATGATGAGCCGGATGCGCAGCCGGGGGTCCGGCAGGTGAGATACGCATTTCAGGCGGAATTCCATCGCGCCGTCCATGGTGTACTCCAGCGAAGGGGTGTTCAGGAATTCGATCTCCAGCATGCGCATGGTGTCGCCGCGGCCCCGGGGATGGGGGATGCTGTCCAGGTCCTGCCGGAGGGAGCGCTCCCCGCTGCCGCCGTAGAGCTCGATGGCGTGCTCCACGGTGCCGTCGTACCTGAGGCGCCCCTGCTCCAGGTACAGGCCGCGGTTGCACAGCTGGGACACGGTGCGCATGTTGTGGCTGACGTAGAGCACCGCGCGGCCCTCCCGGGCGATCTCGGACATCTTTTGCAGGCACTTCTGCTGGAAGGTCAGGTCGCCCACCGCCAGCACCTCGTCGCAGATCATCACGTCCGGGTCCAGGTGGGCGGCCACGGCAAAGGCCAGCTTCACGTACATGCCCGAGGAGTAGCGCTTCACCGGGGTGTCGATGAAGGGGCCGATCTCGGAAAATTCGATGATGTCCCTGATCTTGGAGGTGGTCTCGGCCCGATTCATGCCCAGGATCGCGCCGTTCAGGTAGATGTTGTCCCGCCCGCTCAGCTCCCGGTGAAAGCCCGTGCCGATCTCCAGCAGGCTCGCCACCCGCCCGCGGATGCGTATCTCGCCTCGGGTGGGAGCGGTGATGCGGGAGATCAGCTTGAGGATGGTGGACTTCCCCGCGCCGTTGCGGCCCGTGATGGCCACGGCGTCGCCCCGGTCCACGCTGAAGCTCACGTCCTCCAGCGCCCAGAATTTCTCGTTGGGCTCCCGGTGCTCCATGCCGATCTTGCTGTTGGGGTCCTCCCTGCCGCGCACCCGCGCCAGCCAGCTGGCCAGCTCGGCGTTCAGGGTCCTGCCGCCGATCATGCCCAGCCGGTACTGCTTGGAGACGCGATCCACTTCGAGGAGACGTTCAGACATGGTGTGATCCTTTCGTTGGGAGAGATGGGTGTAAAGAGGCGGTGGGATGGGAGGTCTGACGAGAGGGCAGAACTTGTTGAATTAGGAATTAGGAATGAGGAATTAGGAATTAAATGGCTGGGCTGCGCAGATGCGGCATTGCACCGTCCCAAGGCCGTACACAATGCATCGGTATTGGGTGGGCGGACATTGGCCGCCCCAACAGAGTGCGCGGCAGCCGCTATTTCTAAATTCCTAATTCCTAATTCCTCATTCCTAATTTCTCAAACCGTATCCATGAACGTCTTTTCGATGCGGCTGAAGAGTATGACGCCGACGGTGAAGACGACGACGGTGACGATGACGGACTGGAGGTTGTAGCCGTAGGAATAGACGTCGGTGCCCAGGTAGGCGGCGCGGAACAGCTCGATGATGGGGGTGATGGGGTTGAGCATGTACAGGCCCATCATCTGCGGGAACTTCTCGGCGATCATGGAGGTGGAGTAGGTCACGGGGGTGGCGTACATCCACAGGTGGACGCCGAAGGACACCAGCATGGCCAGGTCGCGGTATTTGGTGGTCAGCGCGGACACGATGATGCCAAAGCCCAGCCCCAGCACGCCCAATTGCAGAAGCAGCAGCGGCGTCAGCGCGATGAGCCGCCAGTTGGGCGTCACCGCCGGGCCGGATCTCTGGAGGAGGCAGTAGGCCACCATGATGAGGAACAGCACGAACTGTACCAGGAAGTTGATCAGCTCCGTGAGGATGGTGGCGATGGGCACGCACAGCCGGGGAAAGTAGACCTTGCCGAACAGGTCGCTGTTCTTGACGAAGGTGCTGGAGGTGTTTTGCAGGCAGTTGGCAAAGTAGCTCCAGCACACGTTGCCGCCCATGTAGAATACGAACTTGGGCACGCCGTCCGTGGGCAGTCCCGCCACGTTGCCGAAGATCACCGTGAACACCAGCGTGGTCAGCAGCGGCTGGATCACCACCCACGCCGGGCCCAGCACCGTCTGCTTGTACAGCACCGTGAAGTTCCGCTTCACCATCAGCAGGATCAGGTCCCTGTAGCGCAGCAGGTCCTTCAGGTCCAGGTCGAACCACCCCGTCCTGGGGCGGATCACCGTGTCCCAGCTGCCTGCCTTCGTCTGTCGATCCATTGAAACCTCCAGGGAGAATTGGGAATTTGGAATTGGGAATTGGGAATTATGAATGGCCTGGCTGCGTTGGGCTGACGACGCCCCCAACGGAGCGCGCGGCAGCGACCATCTTTAATTCCCAATTCCCAATTCCCAATTCTTACAGTATGTATTTATGTACGTCCTTCTGCTGGATATCGGCCTTCATCTGGGCGCGGACGTAGTCGGCGTTGACATTGACGACGATCTGGGGGGCGTCGCCGCCGCCGGCGTTGAAGGCGATATCGTTGAGGATCTTCTCCATCAGGGTGTGGAGGCGGCGGGCGCCGATGTTCTCGGAGGACTCGTTCTCCTGCCAGGCGTACTCCGCGATGAGGGACAGGGCGGAGTCGTCGAACTCCAGGCTGACGCCGTCCACGCCCAGCAGCAGCTGGTACTGGCGGATCAGGGCGTTCTCGGGCTGGGTGAGGATGCGCTTGTAGTCCTCCACTGAGAGGGGCTTCAGCTCCACCCGCACGGGGAAGCGGCCCTGCAGCTCGGGGATCAGGTCGGTGACCTTGGACACGTGGAACGCGCCCGCGGCGATGAAGAGGATGTGGTCGGTCTTGACGGGGCCGTACTTGGTGTTCACGGTGCAGCCCTCGACGATGGGCAGTATGTCCCGCTGCACGCCCTCGCGGCTCACGTCGGGGCCCCTCCCGCTGCCGCGGCCGGCCACCTTGTCGATCTCGTCCAGGAACACGATGCCGTGCTGCTCGGCGCGCTCGATGGCCTCGGAATAGACCCGGTCCATGTCGATGAGGTTCTGCTCCTCCTCGGCCATCAGGATCTTGCGGGCCTCCCGGACCTCCACCTTGCGCAGCTTGGTCTTTTTCGGCAGGATGCCGCCCATCATGTCGTTGATGTTGATGTCCACGCCGGGGATCTCGGGGGCGGGCTTCGTCTCCTCGACCTCAACCTCCACGATCTCGTGCTCCAGCTCGCCGTTGCGCAGGCGGGTGCGCACGTCGTCCTGCCGGATGGCCAGGGCGCTCTTGTCCTCCGGGGACAGCTCCGGCTCCTTGGGCTTGTTGCCCAGCAGGATGTCCAGCGGGTTCACCGGCTTGCGCTTGACCGCGTGGGTCAGCAGCTCCACCAGCCGGTCCTCCACCGTGGCGGCGGCCCGCAGGCTCACGCGCTCGGTGTGCTGGCCCTTCACCAGGCGGATGGAGGCTTCCATCAGGTCGCGGATGATGCCCTCCACGTCTCGGCCTACATAGCCCACCTCGGTGAACTTGGTGGCCTCCACCTTCACAAAGGGCGCGTCCACCAGCTTGGCCAGCCTGCGGGCGATCTCGGTCTTGCCCACGCCGGTGGGGCCGACCATCAGTATGTTCTTGGGCGTGACCTCCTCGCGGATGTCGTCCGGCAGCTGTGCCCGGCGATAGCGGTTTCTGAGGGCCACGGCCACGGCCCGCTTGGCGTCGTCCTGCCCGATGATGAATCTGTCAAGTTCCCGCACGATCTCGCGGGGCGTTAGTGTTGTCATGGCGTTATCCTTTCAGCGCGGGGGTCCTATACGGTTTCCACGATGATGTGGTCGTTGGTGTAGACGCAGATCTCCGAGGCGATGTGCAGCGCCTTTTCGGCGATCTCGGCGGCGGAGAGGTCGGTGTTCTGATACAGCGCCCGCGCCGCGGCCAGGGCGTAGTTGCCGCCGGAGCCGATGGCGAGGATGCCGTCGTCGGGCTCGATGACCTCGCCGGTGCCCGAGACCAGCATCAGATTGTCCTGATCGGCGCACAGCAGCATGGCCTCCAGGCGGCGCATGGCCTTGTCCATCCGCCAGTCCTGCGCCAGCTCCACGGCGGCGCGGGGGAGGTTGCCGGAATACTGGGTCAGCTTGTCCTCGAACTTCTCGGACAGGGCGAAGGCGTCCGCCACGCTCCCGGCGAAGCCCACCACGACCTTGCCGCCGTAGATGCGCCGCACCTTCCGGGCGGTGCCCTTCATGATGGTGTGCTCGCCCATGGTGACCTGCCCGTCTCCGGCCACGGCGATCTGGCCGCCGCGCTTCACCGCGCAGATGGTGGTCCCCCGGAAGGGGCTCCTGGGTTCGTTATCGTAGCTCATAGGTCTGGATCACCTCGTTCATGGTCTCGATGGCCGTCTCGGACAGCTTTTCATACCGGTTCTTCTTGCCGCGCACCCGGAAGGGCAGCGGATCCAGTATGCCGAAATTGGCGTTCATCGGCTGGAAGTTGGGGGTGGGGGTCATGACGTGGCGGGC
>Ga0256405_10009061_pt1 | contig 13824 bp, 8 predicted proteins | sample RumenRJG_02DNA_FD_189096 | JGI IMG/M metagenome (GOLD analysis project Ga0256405, IMG submission 189096) | Bovine rumen microbial communities from Lethbridge, Alberta, Canada - RJG_02 | ecosystem: Host-associated > Mammals > Digestive system > Stomach > Rumen | place: Canada: Alberta | collected...
AGATCCTTTAGGATCAGTTGAGGGAAACGTGCGGTTGGCGGATCGTTCGACGAGTCTTAAGACTCAGCAGGTAGCGGGCCCTTGTAGGGCCAAAGTAAAACTACCGGCTGAGCCGGTAGTTATTATTTTTTCTTTTTTGTTACGCAAATGCTCGATGCAAAGCGCTTAAAAGATATTTTTCCGGGGCATTTTTCCGTTGATAAATAAAAAGCCGTGCGGTAAAATATAACCAAGAGAACCGTTTCGAATTTTACAATCGGCCGACCGGCGGCCTTTATCAGTTATATATGATGGCGCAAAAGTTTTTTTGCGCCGAATTTAGTCGGGAGAAAGTTATGTATAAAGTATCGCAGCTGCAGAAAGAATACAAGAGAAAACTCATTACGGCAGACCAGGCAGCAGCATATGTCAGAAACGGCATGCGCATCCACTTCGGCACGGGATGCGGTGCAGTCGTCGATATCGATAAAGCTCTGGCCAGAAGGGCGGACGAGCTTGAGGATGTAACCATAATCTCCACTGCGGCTATCAGAGAGGAGCCTTTCGAGGTGTTCAAAGCCACTCACTCCAACGAGCAGGTGCGCTTTGCGTCAACGCTTTTCTCTGCGCAGGACAGGGAGATGAACGAGGCGGGACGCTGCTGGTATATCCCCATGATGTCCAGCGAGCTGCCGCAGCTTTGGGTCAATAACGACAATGGGGTGGACATCGCGTATTTCCAGGTTGCCCCTATGGATAAGCACGGAAACTTCAATATCGGCCCTCAGGTCGCCGACATGTGGGGCGTTGTGAAATCCGCCAAGATGCGTATCGTAGAAGTCAACGAAAACATGCCCATCGCTCACGGGTATCAGACCCAGATCAATCTGTACGGAATCGATTACGTGGTTGAGGGAAGCAACACTCCTCTCGTGGAGATCCCCGAGAGACAGCCTACGGAGACCGATCTCATGATAGCCGATCACGTTGTAAAGAACATCAGGTCCCACTGTACGGTGCAGCTGGGAGCCGGAGGCCTTCCCAACATTATCGGGAAACGTATCGCAGAGTCCGATATCAGAAACGTTGAGAGCCACACGGAGATGCTGAGCGACGCGTTCAGGCACTTGTTTGAAGAGGGAAGACTCACGGGAAACAAGCCTCTGGACAGGGGAAAACTCGTATATACCTTCGCAGGCGGCACAAAGAAGTTATACGACTTCATAAACGACAATCCGATCTGCTGCTCGGCCCCCGTTAACTACGTAAATAAATTCTCCACCATATCGAGGATCCCCAACTTCATCTCGATCACCAGGTGCATGGGAGTCGACCTCTACGGACAGGCCACTGCGGAGTCCGACGGACTTCTCCAGATTTCGGGAACCGGCGGACAGCTGGATTTCGTAATGGGCGCTTTCGCATCAGACGGCGGGCACAGTTTCCTTTGCACTCCTTCCACAAGGAAGGCTGATGACGGGACGGTGTATTCGCTGATCTCACCGGTCATGAAGGAAGGAACGATCGTCACGATACCGAGAATGTGTACTGACTACATCGTTACTGAATACGGCGCGGTATCGTTAAAAGGAAAATCCACCTGGGAGCGCGCGGAGCTTCTGGTCTCCATAGCTCATCCCGATTTCCGCGACGATCTCATCAAAGAAGCAGAAAAGATGGGCATCTGGAAGAGGACGTCGAAACTGGTATAAAGCAGATAATTTTGAGCCCCGGCTAATGAAAGCCGGGGCTTTTTTCGCCTGTTTAGAACGGACAAATAGGCGATAATTCTGAGCTTCAGCTTTTGGCAGCCGGAGCTTTTGCCAAGTACTTAAAAGAATACATTGCGGAGGGCATTTTTCCGTTGATATAGATAAGGATTTGCGGTAAAATATTAGTTAGAGAATTGTTTTATTTTTAACAAAGACCGACCGGCGGTCAGCATTCGTTATATAAAACAGAGGGCGCATGAGAAGCACGTATTTTGCGCCGAAAAAAGGATGAAAAATTATGTATAAAGTATCTCAGCTTGAAAAGGAATACAAGAAGAAACTCATAACGGCCGATCAGGCAGCTGCGTACGTCAGAAACGGCATGCGTATCCACTTCGGAACGGGCTGCGGAGCGGTAGTCGATATCGATAAGGCCCTGGCCAAGAGGGCAGACGAGCTGGAGGACGTCACCATCATCTCCACGGTAGCCATCAGGAACGAACCTTTCGAGGTGTTCTCGGCCACTAATTCAAACGATCAGGTGCGCTTCGCTTCCGCTCACTTCTCCGCTCAGGACAGAGTCATGAACAAGGAGGGACGCTGCTGGTACATCCCCATGATGTTCAGTGAGCTGCCGTTCCTTTGGGTAAACAACCATAACGAAGTGGACATCGCCTACTTCCAGGTGGCGCCCATGGACGAGCATGGAAACTTCAACATCGGGCCTCAGGTCGCCGACATGTGGGGCGTTCTGAAATCCGCCAAGATGCGTATCGTCGAAGTAAACGAGAACATGCCTATCGCACACGGATACCAGACGCAGATCAACCTCTACGGAGTTGACTACGTGGTAGAGGGAAGCAATACTCCTCTGACCGAGCTTCCGGAGAAGCCCGCATCAGACATCGATAAGAAGATCGCCGCTCACGTTGTCAAGAACATCAAGTCACACTGCACGGTGCAGCTTGGAATCGGAAGCCTTCCCACATATATCGGAAAGATGATCGCGGAATCCGACATCAGAAACGTGGAAGGCCACACCGAGATGATGACCGACGCATACAGGTATCTTTTCGAGGCCGGCAAGCTCACGGGAAACAAACCGGTGGACCGTGGTAAACTCGTATATACATTCGCAGCAGGATCCAAGGCTCTCTATGATTTCATAGATGATAATCCCATCTGCTGTTCGGCGCCGGTGGATTACGTCAATAACTACACCACCATCTCACAGATACCGAACTTCATTTCGGTCAACAGCTGTATCGGTGTCGACCTCTACGGTCAGGTCTGCGCTGAGTCCGACGGACACCGCCAGATCTCGGGAACAGGCGGTCAGCTGGACTTCGTAATGGGTGCTTTCGGATCGGAAGGCGGGGACAGTTTTCTTTGCACTCCGTCCACAAAGACTTCCGCCAGCGGAAACGTCTACTCCCTGATCACACCTATCCTGAAGGAGGGCGCCATCGTAACCACTCCGAGAATGTGCACCGACTTCATCGTGACCGAATACGGCGCAGTACAGCTCAAAGGTAAGTCCACCTGGCAGAGAGCAGAGCTCCTGATCTCCATCGCACACCCCGACTTCAGAGACGACCTGATCAAGGAAGCCGAGAAGATGGGCATCTGGAAGAGATCCTCGAAGCTGATATAAGGCAGAAAATTTTCGGATTGTACTGAAAAGAAAATTTCAATATGGTAATATGATATAAATAAAAATGTGACCCGGCTTGCGAGAGCCGGGTCTTTTGGTTGGACCCGGGTCTGTGAACGCCCGGGGCCTTGATCGTTGCCCGGCTTGCGAGAGCCGGGTCTTTTGGTTGGGCGGCTTCCTTCCGGAGCCGCTGTTTTGGAAAGGAGAAAAATATGAGAATCAGGGAATTCATCGAAGACGAAATAGCTTTGGAAAAGAAGCTGCTGGAAGACGTAGAGAAGAAATGTCACAAACATCCGTGTAAAGTACTGATCATTTCCAGGAGAAAAACAGGAAAAGAAAAATATTACTACAGGGAGCGGTCTGAAAAGAAAAAAAGATATATAAAAATGTCAGACAAGGGTGTTTTGCAGGAAATCACTTATGGAAGATTTCTGGAAGAACAGAGAGCCGTTTTATCGGGAAATATCCGAATCCTTGAGGCTGCAAAGGATAAAATCAGGAATTATGATACCGAAACGATATCAAAGAACCTGCCAAAGACATATCAAAAGGCCAGGGAATACATTAATGGGAAGCTGTCTGAAGAGGGCTGCATTCAGTCGGAAAACGGAAAGAATCCGGAGGGTCTCAATGTAATATGTTCAAATGGACTTAGAGTAAGGAGTAAGAATGAAATGGTGATATGCGAGATGCTTTTGTTTTATGGAATTACTTTCAGATATGAGATGGCACTGGTGTTGAGTAAAATCGAAATGAGAGACGATGGCACTGCGTTCATGATAAACAAAACCGTATATCCGGATTTTACAATATTCCTGCCCGATGGCAGCGTTATCTATTGGGAACACTTCGGAATGCTTGACCGCGAAAATTACCGTGAGGATTTTACTGGAAAAATGCTTCTTTATTATGATAATGATATTTTTCCTCCTAAGAATCTGATAATTACAATGGATGGCCCAGGCAAAGGATTTGATAATCAAGGCATCAAGCGGATCATAGAGGAGCGTATTTTACCGTTGATGCAGTAGGAGAGGATAAGCGTGCCGGACAGGTATGGATAAGTCGGGGAAATGAACGCTCCATCCGTGCCATGTGCAAAGCACATCAGTCGGCAGACACGTATGGTCCATGTAAAGTGTCACCTCGTCCGTGCCATGTGCAAAGCACATCAGTCGGCAGACACGGATGATCCATGTAAAGTGTCACCTCGTCCGTGCCATACCACATAGCACATCAGTCGGCAGACACGTATGGTCCATGTAAAATGTCACCTCGTCCGTGCCATGTGCAAAGCACATCTGTCGTCAGACACGGATGACAAAGATAATTGGAGCCATGTGCGTGTCGATTATAAGGCATATCGTGTAATGGACACGGACGGCAAGGGAAAACTGGTAACAAATTCGTGCCTAGCCCCAATATATAACATTGATAGGCACGGATAGCACTAATAAACAGCATCTTATACGTGTCACCAGGATAAGCCTGTCACATAGTAGGCACGGACGACACCGTGAAAACAGTTATTCATACGTGCCTACACACCGCCGACCCACACCCCACGCTAAATAATAGTATGTTTTTTCGTATATACTTGCAGAGACCTTGAAAAAAATGGTATAATAACACATTAGTGAAACTGGGTTTTTGTGCCCTGAACGTACAGAGGGCGCACCACAGGAAACCCGCGCAAAATATATCACCCGAAGGTCTATAGGATGTCAAAGTACAGCGTTAAAAAGCCGCTGACGATCATCGTCTGCGTCATAATCATCATCGCATTGGGCTTCGTATCCCTCACAAGGATGACGCCCGATCTTTTGCCGTCCATTGATTTGCCTTATATGGTGGTCATGACCACCTATCCGGGGGCTACTCCCGAGGAGGTGCAGGAGGAGGTAACTAAGCCTCTTGAGCAGAGCCTGGCCACACTGGAGAACCTAAAGACGATTCAATCGCTCTCCAATGCCAACTTCTCGCTGGTGGTTTTGGAGTTTGAGAACGGGTCGTCCATGGACACAGCGATGGTGAATACTTTGCAGCAGGTGGACCTTGTGGAAGGCGGCTGGAGCGATACCATAGGTGCTCCGTATATAATGAAGATCAATCCCACCATGATCCCCATTATGGTCGCTGCCGTCGATATGAAGGACAAAGACATTCACGAGCTTTCCAACTTCGTGAACGATACTCTGATGAATCAGCTGGAGGGAACCACGGGCGTTGCATCCGTGCAGTCCGGAGGCCTTATCCAGTCCAAGATAAATATACTCCTCGACCCCGAGAGGATCGAAGCTCTGAACGATAAGCTGATCGCCAAGATCAACGAGCAGATGGCCGAGGCCAGGGGCCAGATAAACGACGGAATCGCACAGGTGGATTCCGCCATGGCCCAGATAAACTATCAGCAGAGCGAGCTTAATTCAGCCAAGCAGGGCATGGTTTCCCAGATAGATTCTTTGGTGGACGGCGCATATACCGCAGCGGATAACGTCGCAAAGGAAGCCCAGGGCGTAGCGGACCAGACTGCAGGGGTCATCGATGAGATCTCCAAAGCTCAGAGCATGGAAGACATCCAGAAATCCCTGGATGAACTGGATGCGATCCTGAACGACCTGTCGCAGAAGGCGGGAAGCGCAGCGGCAAGCTTTGAGATACCGTCGGCTGCAACCATCAAGAGCGGATATCAGGGACTCTTAAGCGGTCTGGACACCATGAATCAGGCAGAGACTCAGATGGCAGTGGCTGCAGGACAGCTCCAGGCTACCAGGACCCAACTGGAACAGGCAAGGGCCGAACTCGACGCCCAGGCAGCGGAAGCTCTCAAGCAGGCTGATCTCGGATCCATGATCACAATGGAGACCGTTGCAGGCATACTTAAGGGACAGAACTTCGACATGCCCGCAGGCTACATCCAGAAGGAGGACGGAGCCAGATACCTGGTATCCGTAGGCGACAAGCTTCAGGATGAAGAGGAAGTAAAGAGCATGTATCTCTTTAATATAGAAGGACTCGGAGACGTATATCTGACAGACGTAGCTGACGTATTCACTTCGGATAACAGCGACACGATCTACGCTTCAGTTAACGGAAACCCGGGAGTTATCCTCACCTTCTCCAAGCAGAGCAACTACCCGACCGCAACCACGTCCAACAACATCAAGGACAAGTTCTCTGACCTTGAAAGCAAGTACAAAGGGCTTACGTTCAGCGTCCTCATGGACCAGGGCGAGTATATCTACCTGATCATCCAGGCGATCTTTGAGAGCCTTATGTACGGAGCGCTGTTCGCTATTATCGTGCTTTTGCTGTTCCTGAGAGACTTCAAGCCGACGTTTATAACGCTGTTAAGCATACCCATCAGCCTTACCTTTGCGATAGTACTGATGTACTTCTCGGGGATCACCATCAACCTGATCTCCCTGTCGGGTCTGGCTGTCGCTGTAGGTATGCTGGTCGATAACTCGATCGTAGTAATCGAGAATATCTTCAGGCTCCGCAGGCTGGGCATCGATCCCAAGCGTGCTGCGGTAGCAGGAGCCAAGGAAGTAGGAGCGGCCATCATTTCGTCAACGCTTACGACGGTGTGTGTCTTTGCGCCCATCATCTTCGTACAGGGACTCACCAGGCAGCTCTTCCAGGATATGGCTCTCACCATAACCTACGCTCTCGCGGCCAGCCTTATAGTTGCCCTTACGCTGGTACCTGCGCTGGCTTCCAGGATGTTCAGGAAACAGCCTAAGACCGAGAGCAAGCTCCACAAAAAGATTGAAGAAGTATACAAGAGGGTCCTCAACTGGAACCTCAATCATAAATTCCTGATCCTCTTTGTGACGGTGTTCCTTCTGGTATTCAGCGTCCAGGCGTCTCTCGCCAAGGGCTTCATCTTCTTCCCTGAGATGTCCACCCCGCAGATGACGGGAACCCTTACCATGAACGATGAAAAGAGCACCATCGAGGAGACGGCGGCAGCTGCGGACGAGGCCTTAGCCATCATGAAGAAGGTGGAGGGCGTCAAGACCGCGGGCGGCATGCTTTCCGCATCAGGAGGCATAGGGGCTCTCACCGGTGAGGTATCCACTTCCTCTGTCAGCCTTTACGTGGTTATCGATACTGAAGTGGACAGATCCGGAAACGATATCGCAAAGGAGATCGCGGAGAAGACGAAGCATCTTCCCTGCAAGGTTGAGGTGCTGAGCACATCTTCCATCACCGAATATACCACCGCCCTGGGAGGACAGGGAGTGAGCATCGACCTGTATTCAAACGATAACGACAAGCTCCAGGAAGCTGCCCGCATCATGGGTGAGAAGCTGGAAAAGGTGAGCGGTATCGAAAGCGTCAACAACGGCCTCCGCGACGCGGAGCCCGAGTACCACTTCCTGGTTGACAAGTCCAAGGCGATGAAGTACGGGCTCACCGTAGCTCAGGTCTACATGGAGATCGCAAAGGCGCTCACGGAGGAGAGCATCGCAACGTCGCTGACCATAGGAAACGACACCTATGATGTGGTCGTCTCCTCAAAAGACGCCAAGACCGTCACGGTAGACGACCTTAAGAACCTGAAGCTTGCTGACGGAGTAGTCGTTTCAGACGTCGCGTCAGTCCAGGACACGGAGTCTCTTCCTTCCATAAACAGAAAGGATCAGCAGACCACCATAACCGTATCCGGAAAAGCTGAAGAGGGCGAGAACATAACCATTCTCACCGACAGGTGCATGTCAGCTCTCTCTAACGTGAAACTGCCTGAGGGAGTGCGCTACGAGTTCACCGGCGAGAACGAGATGATCATGGACGCCATGTCAGATCTCGCAAAGATGATGGCTCTCGGAATTCTTCTGGTATACCTGATAATGGTAGCCCAGTTCCAGAGCTTCAAGTCGCCGTTCATCGTAATGTTCACCATACCGCTGGCCTTCACCGGAGGCTTCCTGGCATTGCTCATCTTCAACAAAGAAGTTTCGATCATTTCCATGATAGGCCTCATAATCCTGAACGGTGTAGTAGTTAACAACGGTATCGTTCTGGTAGACTACACCAACCAGCTGAGGGCGAGGGGCATGAAAAAGCGTGCAGCCATCATTACCGCGGGAGCTACCCGTATGAAACCGGTACTGATGACATCTATCACCACTATCCTTGGTCTGGTGGTCCTGGCAGCAGGAAAGACTGCCGGAACCGACATGATGCAGCCACTTGCTCTGGTATGTATCGGAGGTCTGGTATACGCCACGCTTCTGACGCTTCTGGTAGTGCCTGTCATCTACGACATATTTAACGGCGAGAAATACAAGTTCGTAAAGGCAGCGGACATCGACGTGTCCGACCTGATCGTTCAATAACACAATGTGTTTACGATTTTATTTAGTCCTCGGCGCTGCGCACCTGCGGGAATCATAAAATCGTAAACACATTGCTTTAAGAGAAAGAGGTGAGAATTGTGCCAATTCTCAAATTATATACAGACGGAGCCTGCTCCAACAATCAGGGAGAGGTGAACTTCGGAGGCTGGGGCACCATCCTGGAATTCGGAGACCACCGCAAAGAACTCCACGGCGGTGAGGCCAACACCACCAATAACCGCATGGAGCTCACCGCAGTGATCGAGGGTTTCAAGGCACTGAAGAGGGAAGGCCTGGAAGTCGAGGTGTTCTCAGATTCATCCTACGTGATGAACTGCTTCAGGGACAAGTGGTACGTGAACTGGCAGAAGAACGGCTGGAAGAATTCAAAGAAGGAGCCCGTGGAGAACCGCGAACTCTGGGAGGAGCTGATCGGCCTCGTGGAAAAGCACAAGGTGAGCTTCTACAGGGTGAAGGGCCACGTAAGCGTGGAAAAGTCCACGGAAGCCGCCCTCGGGAAACTCTACGAGAAGTTCGTGGAGTGGAACGGCGCGAGGTTCAGCTACGATGACTTCCTCTACGTGACGGAACAGAACAACCGCGCCGACGAATTAGCCAACGTCGGGATTGACGAAGTAAGAGAATAGAATAAAAAAGAAGGCTGTTGCAGTAGCAACAGCCTTTGTTTTTTTATTCTGATCTGTCGGTGTAGTGTGTATGAAGCAGCTGGTGTGCTTTCATGCCGCCGGCGAAGCCGAGGTACTCTTTGTAGAGACGTCTTATCGCCGGGTTGTTGTGGGACTTTCTCAAGATCATCTTCTGGTCGCCGGCGTAAAGGGCGTGGGCGCGCTTTTCTTTAAAGTCGATCCAGTTACGTACGTCGGATACCTGGAGAGGCTGGCCGCCGCCGTTGATGCAGCCGCCGGGGCAGGCCATGACTTCGATGAAGTCGAAGTGCTCGCCGGCTCTCATTCTTTCCATGAGGCGGCGGGCATTGCCGAGGCCGTGGGCTACAGCCACCTTGAGGTCGAGATCTGCGATCTTGACAGAAGCTTCCTTGATGCCGTCGTCGATGCCGCGGACTTCATTGTAGTCGAGGGCGTCTGAGTTGGTGCCTGTGAGAAGGTCGTTCACCGTACGGAGAGCTGCTTCCATAACGCCTCCGGTGGTACCGAAGATGAGTCCGGCTCCTGTGGACATTCCGAGAGGATCGTCGAAGGGAGTGTCGGCAAGGGCATTGAAGTCGATACCGATCTGACGGATCATACGTGCAAGTTCCCTGGTGGTGATTACGTAATCAACGTCGGGAAGATCTTCAACTGCGGCAAGTTCGGGGCGCTGTGCCTCGAATTTTTTTGCGGTGCAGGGCATTACAGATACGACTACGATCTTCCTCGGGTCGATGCCGTTTTTCTCTGCGTAGTAGCTCTTGATGATGGCGCCGAGCATCTCGTGAGGAGATTTGCAGGTGCTCAGGTTGGGCAGGAATTCCGGGAAGTTGTGTTCACAGAACTTGACCCAGCCGGGGGAGCAGGAAGTGATGAGGGGAAGTGTGCCGCCTCCTCTGATCCTGTCGATGAGCTCCGTTCCCTCTTCCATGATTGTGAGGTCGGCTCCGGTATTGGTGTCGAAGACTTTGTCGAAACCGAGCATCTTAAGAGCGGTCACCATCTGGCCTGTTACGTTGGTTCCGATGGGGTTTCCGAACTCTTCGCCTAAAGCAGCGCGGACTGCTGGAGCGGTCTGGGCGATAACGATCTTATCGGGATCGTAGAGGTCGTCCATTACGCCGTCAAGAGATCTGTGCTCCTGGAGGGCTCCCGTAGGACATACGGAGATGCACTGGCCGCAGTTTACGCAGACCGATGAGTCGATGGCGTTCATGCCTGCTGTGCCGATAACCGTGGACATTCCCCTGAAGAGAGGGGAGATGGCGCCTACGGTCTGGATGTTATTGCAGATGGATACGCATCTTCTGCAAAGAACGCAGCGGTTGGGATCTCTGAAAAGAGATACGCCCTCGTCGATGTCGCTCTTCGGGTTCATGGTGATGGTATCCTGATATTTAAGGTAGTTGTTGGACTCTACGTCCAGCTTGTTCGCTAATACCTGCAGTTCGCACTGGGAGATGGACCTGGTGCAGGACTGGCATCTTGCGGGGTGGTTGGACAGAATGAGTTCCAGATTCTTTTTTCTGTATCTGTTGATGCGGGCGGAGTGGGTGATGACTTCCATGCCGTCCTTTACGGGGTGTACGCAGGCAGCCTGGAGTTCTTTTTTGCCTTTGATCTCCACAAGGCACATCCTGCAGCAGCCCAGTTCGCTTACGTCTTTCAGGAAGCAGAGGGTGGGGATGTGGATGTTAATCTCCTTGGCTGCCTCCAGTATCGTATAGGTATCAGGCACATAGACCTGGATACCGTCTATAGTAACGTGTACTTTGCTCATGATCCATATACCTCCTTATGCGTTCTTCAGTATCGACTTGAACGGGCACTTGCTCATGCACACGCCGCACTTGATGCACTTGTCCTGATCGATAACGTACGGATGATCCTTGTCTCCTGTGATAGCGCCCACAGGGCAGTTCTTGGCGCAGATGCCGCATCTTCTGCAGGTCTCCGCCATGATGATGTACTTGAGCATGGATACGCAGACGCCGGCGGGACATTTCTTGTCCCTTACGTGTGCGATGTATTCATCCTTGAAGTACTGAAGGGTGGAGACTACGGGGTTCGGTGCTGACTGACCGAGGCCGCAAAGCGCACCCGTCTTGATCATCTGAGCCAGATCTTCAAGTTCCTCCAGGTCGTCCATGTTTCCCTTACCTTCGGTGATCTTCTTCGTTATGTCCAGCATACGCTTGGTGCCGATACGGCAGGGAGGGCACTTGCCGCAGGACTCGTCGACGGTGAAGTCGAGGAAGAACTTGGCGATATCTACCATGCAGGAGTCTTCTGCCATTACGATGAGTCCGCCTGAGCCCATCATGGTTCCGAGCTTCGTAAGGGAATCGAAGTCCATGGGGGTATCCAGGTGTTCTGACGTGATGCAGCCGCCGGAAGGACCGCCTGTCTGGGCAGCCTTGAAATTAAGGTGTCCGGGAACTCCTCCTCCGATATCGAAGACGACTTCCCTTAAAGTTGTTCCCATGGGAACTTCCACGAGACCTGTGTTCTCGATCTTACCGCCAAGAGCAAATACCTTGGTTCCGTTGGACTTTTCGGTTCCGATAGCCTTGAACCAGTCGGTGCCCTTCATGATGATCTGAGGCACGTTTGCGAAAGGCTCTACGTTATTGAGGACTGTCGGGCAGTCGAAGAGACCTTTCTCTGTTGATCTGGGCGGCTTCGGACGGGGCTCGCCTCTCTTTCCCTCTATGGATGCCATGAGGGCGGTGGCCTCTCCGCAGACGAAAGCGCCTGCTCCGAGACGGATGTCTATATCAAAATCAAAGGGTCTTCCCAAAATATTCTTTCCGAGAAGTCCGTATTCGTGAGCCTGCTTGATGGCAACGCCGAGGCGTTCTACTGCCACGGGATATTCAGCACGGACGTAGATGTAGCCCTGCTTGGCTCCGCAGGCGTATCCTGCGATGGCCATGGCTTCCAGGATGGAATGAGGGTCTCCCTCAAGGATGGATCTGTCCATGAATGCGCCCGGATCTCCCTCGTCTGCGTTGCAGCAGATGTATTTCACGGGAGCCATCTCACGGGCAGCGGATTCCCACTTTACTCCGAGAGGGAAGCCTGCGCCGCCTCTTCCGCGAAGCACTGCGTCCTTCATGGTGTCGATGACGTCTTCGGGATCCATCTCATCCAGGCATCTGGCCAGCGCGCCGTAGCCGTCCACTCCGATGTATTCCTCGATATCGAGGGGGTTGATCAGGCCGCAGTTCTTAAGAGCGATCTTAAGCTGCTTGGAGTAGAAGGAGTGATCCTTTAAAGCGTGGGCGATCTTGGTGCCGTCCGCTTCCGTCGCAAATAATCTCTCCACGGGCTTTCCGCCAATCACGTGAGAGTTCCAGATCTCCTCAACGTCTGACGGTTCCACGTGGGTGTACATGATCTCATCGGGATAGGTGACCATGAGAGGTCCCTGGGCGCAAAGCCCCATGCATCCCGTGGATATGATCTTTATCTCGGACTGAAGTCCGTTCTCTTCTATTCTCTTATTGAGTTCCTCATAGATGCCGAGGGATCCTGCTGACTGGCAGCCCGCCACTCCGCAGATCAGGATGTGCATCCTGCCGCCGTCCTTCGGATCGAAGTCCTCTCCTAAACGGAGGGCCATTTCCTTATGCTTTCTGTCTCTCAGTTCCCTGAGAACTTCGCTGTTCTTTATCAGCATGCTTCACCCTCCTGTTCTGAAGCAGCCAGTGCTTCGTATTTATCGAGTATCTTGTCCACCATATCCGGGTTCATCCTTCCGTAGACGTCGCCGTTTATGGTGACTACGGGAGCCAGACCGCAGGCACCGATACACCTGCAGGCCTCAAGCGAGAAAAGACCGTCATCGGTGCATTCGCCGACATCGATCATAAGTCTCAGCTTGAACTTATCGAGTATGTCCTGGGCGCCCTTGACATAGCAGGCGGTACCAAGGCATACGTTGATCCTGTATTTTCCTTTTTTCTGAAGTGAGAACTGGGAGTAGAATGTGGCTACTCCGTAAACCTCTGCCTCGGGCATGTTCAAGCCCTTAGCGATCTCATGAAGGACCTCCGGAGGCAGATATCCGTAGATATTCTGAGCCTCGTGGAGAATGGGGATAAGGGCACCCGGGGTGTCCTTATGCTTAAGGATTATCTCCTGAAGCATCTCCTGCTCCTTCTGACACTTTTCACAACTCATTAAACACCCTCCATATATATTAGTAGATTTTTTATCTATATCCACGAAATAATAACATAAGGAAAGTCCCCAAAACAACCCCGCAGGGCATGTTTTTTAAAAAGTACAAACGCCTTGTATTTCAAAGGTTTCGACCCATGATCAAGGCATAAAAACCTGCTAACAAAAGTCAAGCATAATTTTGACTTTCATAGCAGGTTTTTGTCTCATTTTATCTCACTTCAAAAAGGCTTGCCTTTTAGCAAACCTCGCGTGCATATTCCTTTTTCTTGTTTAGT
>Ga0256405_10009063_pt1 | contig 13816 bp, 13 predicted proteins | sample RumenRJG_02DNA_FD_189096 | JGI IMG/M metagenome (GOLD analysis project Ga0256405, IMG submission 189096) | Bovine rumen microbial communities from Lethbridge, Alberta, Canada - RJG_02 | ecosystem: Host-associated > Mammals > Digestive system > Stomach > Rumen | place: Canada: Alberta...
CTTATTGTGATATTCGGCTTTGGAAGCTTTCTGGCTGGTGATAAGGAGACAGATGAAGCCCTGATCGAGGGCGAGGCAACAGCCGCCATGTGCACCACCCAGCTCCTCAACAGAGGCAGCAGCGCATACAGTGTCTGCGATGAGGACTTCGTGATCGAGCAGGACATGGTGTATACCTATGATTCGTTTAATCTATAGGAGGATCTGATGGAAGCGAGACTAACAACAACGGAGCTTGAAACAAGGCACAATTGGATATACAATGTATATACCAAAGGAGGTGTATGTATGCAGGCTCAGGTAAAAAAATGGGGTAACAGCCAGGGAATACGGATTTCAAAAGAAATATTACAGGAAGCGAATATCTCATTAGATGAAGTTCTGGATGTGGAAGTTTCCAATGGCAGGATTACTTTAGTAAAACCTTTTAGACATAGAACGTTGGAGGAGCGTGCTGCGGAATTTGGCGGGAAATTGTCACTGGACGGAGAATTTGATTTTGGAGAACCCGTGGGAAGAGAGATATGGTGATGAAAGATATAATACATCAAGGGGACATAATTAAAATTGAGAATATAAAAACTTCTGTGCTGGTAGTCAGTAAAGATTTTTTCAATGAAACAGGAGAGATAATCGGTTGTCCGTTATATGAAAAAGGCGAACCAGGACCATTACATATACATGTGTGTGGCGATGAAATAAAAGGATATGCACAGTGTGAAAAGATACAACTGTTTGATATGAATGTCAGACGATTTTGCAAGATCGATAATCTTCATATTTCTGATATCATGAATGTATCTGATGCAATACAAGGGATTTTTGATTATGTCTAATAGAAAAATGCATCAATCAAAAGTTAACCAATCACTTATATTGTTATGGGCACTTTGCATCTCTGCTGTTATTTCTGCGTGCACGTATAATAATCAGGATTATGGCGTGTTCTTAAGCTACGAGGGAGACCTTGATAGTCTTGCAGAATTTGACACAGTTGTGATCGATGCGCAGTATTTCGAGGCGGCAGATATCGCAGAGTTTAGGAGTGAAGGTCATAAGGTCTATAGTTATATCAATGTAGGATCTCTAGAGAATTTCCGTGACTATTATGCAGAATATCAGGATCTGACCTTAGATGTATATGAGAACTGGGAAGATGAAAAATGGGTGGATGCAACCTCAGAAAGATGGCAGTCCTTTATCTTGGATGAGCTGGCGCCTTCACTTCTTGCAAAAAACATAGATGGTTTCTTTGTAGATAACTGTGATGTTTACTACATGTATCCAGATGATGAGATGCTTGATGGGATTGCTACAATCATGAAAGGCCTGGTGGCTACTGGAAAAGAAGTTATAATGAACGGAGGAGATGCGTTCATAGAAGGTTATACAGAAAATGGCGGTGACTATAGGGATGTTATCACAGGTATAAACCAGGAGTCTGTATTTACAAGGATTGATTGGAATACAGGCTCTTTTCATGGAAGCTTTAAAGAGGATAGAGAGTACTTTTTGGAGCATCTTGGAAAATACTCAGATATGGGAGTAGATATTTATCTGCTGGAATACACAAAAAATCCATTTATCGCAATGATGGTAAAGAATTACTGTGACAAACACGGCTATAAGTACTACATCTCAGATTCCCTGGAACTTGGGATTTGACTTAATGGGAGGAGCGTATGATGAGAGATTTTGACGCAGTGGTCTTTGACATGGACGGAGTTATCTTTGATTCTGAAAGGGCAGTAATGAACTGCTGGATAGAACTGGCAAGGAAATACGATATCCAGGGCATAGAAGAGCCATATCTGGCATGCACTGGAACCACAGATGCCAAGACTAAGGAAATCATGTTAAACGCATATGGAGAAGATTTTCCCTATGATGAGTATGCTAAAGAGGCTTCTGTTATGTACCACGAAAAATATGATGGTGGAAGACTTCTCATGAAACCCGGTGTGAAAGAAATCCTTACGTTCCTAAAAGATAATGGCAAGAAGATAGCACTGGCATCATCTACCAGAAAACAGACTGTAGTTAATCAGCTCAGGGATGCAGGAATCCTTGATTACTTCGATGAGATTGTAACTGGCGACATGGTTTCAAGGAGTAAACCAGAGCCTGATATATTTCTTTTGGCCTGTGAAAAGATAGGTGTAGAGCCAGAGAGAGCCTATGCTATAGAGGATTCTTACAACGGAATAAGAGCTGCTGGCGCAGGAAACTTGCGGCCAATCATGGTTCCTGACCTTTTGCCATCCAATGAAGAGATGGAGGGATTGGCGGAGACAGTGCTGCCAAACCTTAATGATGTGGTGCAGTATCTGAGTGCATAAAATAGATTGGTTTTGAGCAATTATTTAGGAGAATTCTCGCCGGTAAACATGTCATGATATATGCAATACTTTATTAACTGTACTTTTGCAGATGTGAAAGGGTTACGCATATGGGAATAGCACACAGACAGGTTAACAAAAGAATTCGTTTTGTAGATGGACAGGGTAATCCCCTTACTGGTCAGCAGGTCAGGATTAAGCAGACAAATCATGAGTTTTTGTTTGGCTGCGGCGCTTTTGATTTTATTCCTTATGTCATGAAGGGAGAAGATAAATACAAGCAGCTGACAGATAAGTGGCTGGAGATATTTAACTACGGAACACTGCCATTTTATTGGGGGAATTTCGAACCTGAAGAAGGTAAGCCAAATACTGATGTCCTCATGAAAACTGCAAAGTACTTGGACAGCAGGGGCGTCAGAGTAAAGGGACATCCTCTTTGCTGGCACACAGTCTGTGCAGACTGGCTCATGAAATACGACAATGCCACAATCCTTCAGAAACAGCTTGAACGTATTGACCGCGAAGTTAAGGGCTTTAAGGGTGTCATCGATATGTGGGATGTGATCAACGAAGTTGTCATCATGCCTATCTTTGACAAGTACGACAACGCCATCACCAGGATCTGCAAAGAGAAAGGCAGAGTCGGTCTTATAAAAGAGGTATTTGAAAGAGCTCACGCTGACAATCCAGATGCGGTGCTGCTCCTTAATGACTTTAATACATCTATCAACTACGAGATATTGATCGATGGGTGCCTGAACGCAGGAGTTCCAATCAGCGCCATAGGAATCCAGTCCCATCAGCATCAGGGATATTGGGGAAAAGAGAAACTCCTTGAGGTACTTGACAGGTTTTCTGGTTTTGGCCTTCCAATCCATTTCACAGAGAACACGCTGATATCTGGTGATATAATGCCAGCCCATATCGTCGACCTCAATGACTGGCAGGTAGATGAGTGGCCATCTACTCCTGAAGGGGAACAGCGTCAGGCAAAAGAGATCGAAGAGATGTACAGGATTCTTTTCGAGCACCCGCTTGTACAGGCTATCACAACCTGGGATTTTACCGATGGCGCATGGCTCAAGGCTCCAAGCGGATTTGTAAGACTAGATGGTACAAAAAAACCATCCTTTGAAATGCTAAAAAAGCTTGTCAAAGAGGAGTGGTGGACGGATACTGAAGTTACAACTGATGAGAATGGCTGGGCAAGCGTAGAGGCTTTTAAGGGCGACTACGAACTTAGCTGCAACGGCACTTGTGCTAAGGAAAAGCTTGCAGATGATAAAGAAATAGTTGTTACTTTGAAATAGGGAAATTATGTGGCTTGAACAGTTAAAGAAAAAGCTTGTAAAGAACAGTAAGATAACAACGGTAAGTTTTGTGCATTACATAAGGCTATTTTACCGAAGTGTGATATTTGTAGTGTTGCTTGTCTGTTATGTAGTGGACAGGGTCCATGGAAAAGAGACGATCCTGGCCAGAATGGAGAGTATCCCAGCGCTACTGTGGATTGTGTGGGCGATTTTTGTTCTGGAGATGATCGGACGTTTCTTTCCATCAGTCACCGAGAGCCCCGGCTGTCAGAAGCAGTTTGCGAAAAACTATATAAAGTCAGGAAAGACAGAGATAAAGATCCAGGATAACAATGCCTCAGTTCTGGTGCTTATGATCTGGATATCCTTTAACCTTATATTTGGCGGCCTTCATATGCTGGGTATTTTGGACGACGGGATCATGATCCTTTTATGCAGTGCCTACTCGGTATGTGATATGATCTGTATCCTTTTCTTTTGCCCGTTCCAGAGCTGGTTTATGAAGAATAAATGCTGTGGTACCTGCAGGATCTACAACTGGGATTATGCAATGATGTTCACGCCACTTTTGTTTGTTGAAAAAACCTATACCTGGACACTCCTTGCGCTTTCACTGATACTGGTGATTCGCTGGGAACTCACTTTCTATCGCCATCCTGAGAGGTTTTCTGAGAATACCAACGATTACCTTAAATGTGCCAACTGCAATGAGAAGCTGTGCGCTCACAAAAATCAGCTTCACAGCCTTTGGAAACAGGTGGAGGCATATAAGTCAAAAAGAAAGCATCAGCTTGAGAAATAAACATAAAATTTACGGGAGAAAACAGTATGACAAAAGAAGCTTACTTTGCAGGGGGGTGTTTTTGGTGCGTAACACCAATCTATAAGATGTACGGAGTAGATAAGGTTATCTGTGGCTATGCAGGTGGTGATGAAGAAAACCCAACCTATGAGCAGGTCAAGCACCAGGAGACAGGTCACAGAGAGACCATCAAGCTTGTTTACGATGATGAGAAGGTATCCTACGACAAGCTCCTTGATATCTACTTTGCAAATGTAGATCCCTTTGACGCTGAAGGGCAGTTTATCGATAAAGGCTTTTCTTACACCCTGGCAATCTTCTACATGTCAGAGGATGAAAAAGAGATCGTCAAGGGCAAGATAGATGCCCTCAAGAAGTCTTCGGGTAAAGAGGTGCAGGTAGCTCTTTTGCCCTACAAGAACTTCTACGAGGCTGAGGAATACCATCAGGATTACTACCTTAAGAATCCTGAGGCATTCGAAAAAGAGCTTATAGAGTCCGGACGCAAAAAGAAGATACAGTAAAAGACTTAGGAAGCAATTAGGACATTTAGAAAATCGTCGTAATAGAATTGATAGGTGAGTCAAAAATTCAGGAGAGAAATATGGGCAAAGTGCTTGTTATACCAGACGTTCATCTGAAGCCGTGGATGTTCGATCAGGCTACCGACATTATGGAGAGCACAGATTGTGAAAATGCTGTTATACTTGGCGATCTGGTGGACGACTGGGGACGAGAGAGCGATTATGAATTATATGAAGAGACTCTGGATGCTGCAATTTCTTTTGCTAAAAGATATCCTGGTTCTTATTGGTGCTACGGAAACCATGACCTGTCTTACTTGTGGAGTCAGTATGATCATCCAGGATTTTCAATTGCGGCAGCAGACCTGGTATGTGATAAGCTTGAAGAACTCCGCGATACATTGAAAGCTCCAGAAAATATGGGGATAATCCATAGGCTTGATAATACACTTTTTTCTCACGCAGGACTTTCTAGAGAGTTTGTAGAGGCGCAGTTATATTCAATGATGAATGATTTAGACTGTATGCTAGACATCATTAACGGCTACGGATATGATGAGCTATGGGAAGAGAACAGCCCAATCTGGATTCGTCCCCAAGATGGTAATCTTGCCAAAGGCATGTTTCCGGATGATCTGCTTCAGGTTGTTGGACATACTCCAGTTAATGAGGTCTTGGTACAGGATAACCTCATTACTGTTGATGTATTTTCTACAACAAGAGGAGGGGCGCCCATTGGAAATGAAGAATTTATCTGGGTTGACACAGTAGAAAAAACTTGGGGATATATTGATGATTAAACAGAGGAGGAAGATTCTACTCATAAGGAGGAGTGCATGGCGACGTATGTTACCTCGGATATCCATGGACAGTATGACATGTTTATGGATTTATTAAAAAAGATAGACTTAAAGGATACGGATACCTTATATATTCTCGGCGATGTGGTTGATAGAGGTCCTCATCCTATAAAAACGCTTCTTAAGATTATGGAGATGCCTAATACCATATGTCTTGTGGGTAATCATGAACTTATGGCAATCGAATGCCTGAAGTTTCTGAGTCAGGAAATAACTGAAGAAAACGTGGATAGGCTTGACATTGAGATGATAGAGAAACTGAGCAACTGGCAATTCAACGGCAGTAAGACAACCATAGATGAATTCAGAGCCTTGTCTCCAGAAATGCGTCAGGATGTGATCGACTTTATTGGTGAATTTGTAATCTACGAAGAGGTTACAGTTGGGGATAAGGATTTTCTACTTGTTCATGCCGGCCTTGGGAACTTTTCTCCAGACAAGGATATAGAAGACTACAGTATGCATGAACTTATATGGATGAGAGCGGATTATAGCATACAGTATTTCCCTGATAGATATGTTGTGACCGGACATACGCCAACACAGACGATTGAAGGTAATCCAAATCCGGGTTATATCTATAAAGAAAACAATCATATTGCTATAGATTGCGGTTCTTTTATCCCAGGAGGGCGACTGGGGGCAATATGCCTGGACACGGGAGAAGAGTTCTATTCTTCAGTTAATGAATAAGTTTATTAATGTTCATGAATGGAAAGCGATGGAAAGCGCTGTGGGACTAGAACAAAAGTTCGAAAAATGATATACTTTTTAATCTATATCTGCTATACTTATCACGTTAACTAGTGGTAAGTATAGCTTTTAATTTTGGAAAGAAATATGGATAAATTTATACTTCACTCAGAATTTAAACCAACTGGTGACCAACCTAAGGCTATAGATGATCTGGTCAAGGGTTTTAAGGAAGGCAATCAGTTTGAGACCCTCCTTGGCGTTACAGGTTCTGGTAAGACTTTTACCATGGCCAACGTTATTGCAGCCCTTAATAAACCTACGCTGATTATCAGCCATAACAAGACACTGGCAGGTCAGCTCTACGGAGAGATGAAAGAGTTTTTTCCTGAAAACGCTGTAGAGTATTTTGTATCCTACTACGATTACTACCAGCCTGAGGCCTATGTGCCACAGACTGACACTTATATTGCCAAGGATTCATCCATCAACGACGAGATTGATAAACTAAGACTCTCAGCTACAGCGTCCCTTGCAGAGCGAAATGATGTCATCGTAGTTGCCAGTGTGTCCTGCATATACGGACTTGGTAGCCCGGAAGAATTTAAGGGGATGTCTATTTCCCTGCGCCCTGGCATGCAGAAGGACAGGGATGAACTTATCAAGGACCTGATTGCGATCCAGTACGACAGGAACGACATGGAGCTTGGCAGATGCAACTTCAGAGTCCGCGGGGATACAGTTGAGATCTTCCCTGCCAACTGGGACGACTTCCTTATAAGGGATGAGTTCTTTGGAGATGAGATAGACAGGATCACCCAGATCGAGCCTGTTACAGCCAAGGTACATTCTGAGCTGACCCACGTTATGATATACCCTGCTTCCCACTATGTTGTTCCCCAGGAAAAGATAAACAAGGCCTGTGACAATATAGAAAAAGAGCTGGAGGAACAGGTCAAGTTCTTCAAGGGAGAGGATCGCCTTATCGAGGCTCAGAGGATATCAGAGAGAACCAACTTTGACGTTGAGATGATGCGGGAGACGGGCTTTTGCTCAGGTATTGAGAACTACTCAAGGCATCTTAACTTTGCAGCGCCTGGAGAGCCGCCGCTTACGCTCCTTGACTTCTTTGACAGGGATTTCCTTATCATTGTTGATGAGTCTCACATGACAATACCTCAGATTGGCGCCATGTACCATGGCGACAGGAGCAGGAAGCTTACTCTTGTTGACTATGGATTCAGACTTCCATCTGCTCTTGATAACAGACCACTTAACTTTGAAGAGTTTGAGAGCCACATCGATCAGATGCTTTTCTGTTCTGCAACTCCAGGTAAGTATGAGGAGGAACATGAGCTCCTTAGGGCTGAGCAGGTGATAAGACCTACAGGACTTCTTGATCCTGAGGTTGATGTAAGACCTGTAGAGGGACAGATAGATGACCTTATATCTGAGATCAGAAAGACAGTAGATGCAGGTAACAAGGTTCTTGTAACAACTCTTACCAAGAGAATGGCAGAAGACCTTACTCAGTATCTTGCAGAGTCAGGCATAAGGGTCAAGTACCTTCATTCTGATATAGACACCCTTGAAAGGTCTGAGATCATCAGGGATATGAGACTTGACGTATTCGATGTCCTTGTTGGAATCAACCTTTTGAGAGAGGGACTTGATATTCCTGAGATTGCCCTCGTTGCCATCATAGATGCAGATAAGGAAGGATTCCTTCGTTCAGAGACGTCACTGATCCAGACCATTGGACGTGCAGCCAGAAACTCTGAAGGACATGTTATAATGTACGCCGACAATATGACTGACTCTATGAAGAAGTCAATCGAAGAGACCAAGCGTAGGCGCGCTATTCAGCAAAAGTATAACGAGGAACATGGCATTACGCCTCAGACCATCAAGAAGGCGGTCAGAGACCTTATTGCTGTTACCAAGGCAGTTGCCAAGGAAGAGGTTAAGTTTGAAAAGGCTCCTGAGTCCATGGATAGAGACGAGCTTGAGAAGCTCATTGGACAGGTTCAGAAGAAGATGAAGAGAGCAGCTACAGAGCTTGACTTCGAGAATGCTGCAATCCTCAGAGACCAGCTCATTGAGCTTAAGAAAATATTGAACGATTTGACTGCAGGGCTGTGAGCTGTGAGAACTTGGCGAGGTATTATCGAGTATAGTTCGAACGTGTCAAACCGAGCGTAGCGAGGTTTAACTTCCTTGTGAAAAAAATGGAGTAATAAACATATGACAGATAACAGAAACATGGCCAAAAAGAACACCACCACCAAGAGGATACTTCCCTCTGACATTCATGATTACATCAGGGTTCGTGGTGCCAATGAACATAACTTAAAACACGTTAACGTCAAGATCCCAAGGGAGACACTTACAGTATTTACAGGTGTTTCAGGCTCTGGTAAATCTTCACTTGCCTTTGAGACAATCTTTGCTGAAGGCCAGCGCAGATACATGGAGTCTCTTTCATCCTATGCCAGGATGTTCCTTGGACAGATGGACAAGCCTAATGTAGAGTCTATAGAGGGACTTTCACCAACCATATCAATAGACCAGAAGTCCACTAACAAGAACCCAAGATCTACTGTTGGAACAGTTACGGAGATCTACGATCACTTCAGGCTTCTTTATGCCAGGATTGGTGTTCCTCACTGCCCTAACTGCGGAAGAGAGATCCGCAGGCAGACCGTTGATGAGATGTGCGATCAGATCATGGCTCTTGGTGATGGAACCAAGCTTCAGATATTAGCTCCTGTTGTCCGTGGAAAAAAAGGTGAGCATCAAAAGACTCTGGACAGAGCTAAGCGTGCCGGTTTCGTCCGTGCCAGGATTGACGGAAGTCAGTACGAGATCACCGAGGAAGAGATCAAGCTTGATAAGAACATCAAGCACAGCATTGAGATCATCGTGGACAGGATTGTAGTTCGTGATGACAACGAGAATCTTAGAAGACGTCTTACAGACTCTGTAGAGAGCGCTCTGCAGCTGGCTGATGGACTTCTTTTAGTAGATGTAATAGATGGAAAAGAGCTGAGTTTTTCCCAGAACTTTGCCTGTCCCGACTGTGGCATAAGCATCCCTGAGATTGAGCCCAGGAGCTTCTCCTTTAACAACCCATTTGGCGCCTGCCCCGATTGTCTGGGTCTGGGTTACAAGATGGAGTTTGATGAGGATCTCATGATCCCTGATAAGAGCCTTTCCATTAATGACGGCTGTATCGTTGTTATGGGCTGGCAATCAGCCAATAAGGACAGCAGCTTTAGTAACGCAACCCTCAGGGCTCTTGCCAAGGCTTATAAGTTCAGCCTTGATACTCCGTTCCAGGATCTTTCTGGCAAGGCAAAAGAGGTACTGATCCACGGCGCTGATAAAACGGTAAATGTACATTACAAGGGCCAGAGAGGTGAGGGAGATTACCCTATTCTCTTTGATGGTCTTATTAAAAACGTAGAGCAGAGATACAGAGAGACTTTTTCTGAGACAGCCAAGGCTGAGTATGAAGAGTTTATGCGCATTACACCATGTGCTCTGTGTGGCGGCCAGAGACTTAAAAAGGAGTCCCTTGCTGTGACCATAGATGATAAGAACATCTATGAGATCACCTCCATGTCAATTGATGAGCTTAAGACCTATCTTGATAACATGAAGCTGTCGCCTCAGCAGGAGATGATCGGAGCTCAAGTATTAAAAGAGATAAGAAACCGCGTAGGCTTCCTTGTGGATGTAGGCCTTGACTACCTGTCTCTTTCAAGAGCAACAGGAACATTATCAGGCGGTGAAGCCCAGAGAATAAGGCTTGCAACCCAGATCGGATCAGGCCTTTGCGGCGTGTGCTACATTCTTGATGAGCCCAGTATCGGTCTTCACCAGAGGGACAATGACAAACTCCTTAATACCCTTAAGAACCTTCGTGACCTTGGTAATACCCTTATCGTAGTTGAGCATGATGAAGATACCATGAGAGCTGCTGACTATATTGTGGACGTGGGCCCTGGAGCCGGATCCCACGGAGGTAAGATTGTTGCCTGCGGAACAGCAGAAGAGATCATGAAGGTAAAAGAGTCTGTGACAGGCCAGTACCTTGCAGGCAAGCTGAGGATTGATGTGCCAGAAACAAGGCGCGAGCCCAAGGGATGGCTGCGGATCAAAGGGGCCCAGGAGAACAATCTTAAGAATATCGACATAGATGTACCTGTTGGCGTAATGACCATTGTTACTGGTGTTTCAGGCTCAGGCAAGAGCTCTTTTGTCAACGAGATATTGTACAAGCACCTGGCAAGAGACCTTAACAGGGCAAGATGTATCCCTGGAAAACACAGGGCTATTGAAGGCCTTGAGCAGGTGGATAAGGTCATCGCCATCGACCAGTCTCCAATTGGACGTACACCTCGCTCTAACCCTGCCACCTACACAGGAGTCTTTGATATGATAAGAGACCTGTTTGCAGGAACTCCAGATGCCAAGGCAAGGGGCTACAAGAAGGGACGCTTCTCCTTTAACGTCAAGGGCGGAAGATGTGAAGCCTGCGGCGGAGATGGAATCATCAAGATCGAGATGCATTTCCTTCCAGATGTTTACGTTCCATGTGAAGTCTGCGGAGGTAAGAGATACAACCACGAGACTCTGGAAGTCAAGTACAAGGGCAAGAACATCTATGATGTCCTTGATATGACAGTTGAGGAAGCTCTTAAGTTCTTTGAAAACGTCAAGACAATAAAGCGCAAGATCCAGACTCTCTACGATGTTGGACTTGGCTATGTTAAGCTTGGACAGCCAAGTACAGAGCTTTCCGGTGGTGAGGCCCAGAGGATCAAGCTCGCTACTGAGCTTTCTAAAGTGGGAACCGGTAAGACTGTTTATATACTTGATGAGCCCACAACAGGACTTCACTTTGCAGATGTCCAGAAGCTCGTTAAGATCATGCAGCAGCTTGTCGATCAGGGCAACACTGTTGTTGTCATTGAGCACAACCTTGATGTCATCAAGACTGGTGATTACATCATAGATATGGGACCTGAGGGAGGTTCTAAGGGAGGAACAGTAGTTGTTGCTGGAACTCCTGAGGAAGTTGCAAAGTGCAAGAAGTCCTACACAGGAGCATATATTAAAAAGATGTTATAATATAAACACTATATTTCGGGGGAATACTATCATGCCCAGCAAGGACTTTTATAACAGATCCATCGACCTTAGGCGTTTCTTTCGCCAGTTTAAAAAGCGTATATGGCTTGTTATTGCTGCCACTGTTCTTGGTGCTGTCATTGGCCTTGTGGCGTATATCGCTTACAGCAATATCATGAGTGGTAATACAGTCTATCGCATCAGAAACGACTACTACATTTACTTTGATTATGAGGCGTTTCCCAACGGTCCGGACTACTTTAATGCATATACATGGGACGGGATATTAAGGGATGATCCTGTTGTTAATAAGGCACTGGAAGAGGCTTCTGATGTGACCAAGCAGCAGATCCTTGATTCTGTGACTGGAGAGATCCTTGGAGATTACAGGATCCTTACAGTTGTTGTAACTGGCACAGATAAAGAGCTGGTCCAGAAAATTTCAGATGCATACAAGGTGGCATTGCCAGCTTTTGCTGATGTTCTTGGGCAGATATCCTCTATTGACCTTTGGACTGATGCAGAAATTGAAGTATATGACAAGTACACAAGGGAGCCCAACGCCGCATTTCTTGGCGGCCTTATAGGTCTTCTTGTCAGTCTTTTTGCTGTTCTTTTGTATGGCATTTTTGACGATGGTATCTATTCGGAAAGAGACTGGGCAATGAATTACCCTGATATTCCATATCTTGGGAAAAGAGATACCGACGAATACAGGGTTAACAGATCACACCTTCTTAAATATGATGGCAACTATATTGAGCTTTCATCTGATCAGTTTAGGTATGACCTTGATGAGTTTGACAGAATGAGAGCAGTTGATGGTGTTATTATCCTTCTTCGAAACGGACAGGACACCGTAGATAAGATGGACAAGGTGGTTTATACCCTGAAAAAGCAGGATGTAAATGTTGTGGGAGTAATGGAATAAATGATTCTTTATTCACTGATCGCTGCCATGACAATCCTTATGGCATGCAGGTATAGAACAACTGAAGATTTAAGAGGTGTTGTTTATCCCGCAGGGAAAAGGGCTAATAGAGTCTTTATGGACTACTCAAACAGATCCAGAATGATCAATATCCTCATGCTGGTATCTATTTTTACAGTTCTGACACTTCTGGCAGCGCTTCGCCTTGAAGTAGGTAATGACTATGGCACTTACGTGGTTACCTGTCACGAGATATTTCAGAGGGGCTATGTTGTAACAGAGCCAGGCTTTAACTTTGTGGTAAGAGTTCTTTACACCTTATCTGGAAAAGAAGACTACCTCCTTATGTTTGGCGTCTTTGCAGCTGCGATCGTTGCAGTATTCCTCAGGGTTTTAAGGGAGCAGTCAGAGAGCTTTGCCTGGGCGTTTTTCATGTTCATGACCATGGGGCTCTATTACAGAAGCTTTAACACGGTAAGATACTATTTTGCCCTTGCACTTGCTACATTTGCCATAAGATATCTGATCGATATAAATACTGTTAATGCGCTTAAGTTCCTGGTGATGATCCTGTTTGCTTCTCTTTTCCACAAAAGTGTACTTGTGGTGATACCGATGTACATTATTGCAAGGATCCCTTGGAAGAAATGGGCGCTTATACCACTGGCTCTTTTCGGAGCGGTAGCAGCTCTTTTGCACAACCAGATTATGGAGATTGCGCTTAAGCTTTACCCATCATATAACAACACTGTCTACATTGAAGAGACCCACACTATCATTGAGAATGCTGCACCTATTTTTGGTTGTGTATTCATGATCACTATATGTATAATCTGTTTTAAGGAGGCAGTAAAAGACAGAGCAGATAACCGCATGTATTTCAATATGAACATCATGGCGGTGGTCCTTTACCTGACATGCTTCTGGCTTCCGCTGGTAACAAGATTTGCATACTATCTGACAACAGTTCAGGTATTGCTTATACCCAATATAATATGCAGCATCAAGGATGCAAGAAAAAAGAAAGGCATCTCTATAGCGGTAATAGTTTTTTGTATTCTATACTTTATTTATTTCCTAAAACAGGCAGACAATCCCGGCTTCAGAGTACTTCCTTACAAGAGCTGGCTGTTTTATGAGCACAGGTGGCTTAATCAGACAGATACGTTCTAAAGTTTGGGGTGACTACTATGCAATCAACTTCAGAAGGAATTG
>Ga0256405_10009064_pt1 | contig 13815 bp, 13 predicted proteins | sample RumenRJG_02DNA_FD_189096 | JGI IMG/M metagenome (GOLD analysis project Ga0256405, IMG submission 189096) | Bovine rumen microbial communities from Lethbridge, Alberta, Canada - RJG_02 | ecosystem: Host-associated > Mammals > Digestive system > Stomach > Rumen | place: Canada: Alberta...
TTGATCTCTGAATCACATTTTGAAAGAGCAATGTTAGTGTTTTAACTAACTGATTAATTTATATTAATTTTAAATTTGACCAATTTTCAACTTTGTGATATTCATCAAGTGGTGGATTGGCCATATATCAAAATATTAAATTTTTTTTTCAAAAAAATTTCTCTAATCTATAATAATATATAGAAATTAAATACTTACTTATCGGAGGTATCGAAAATGGATACTCAGCTTACAGGTAAAAAGATAATTTTAGGTGTTTCTGCAGGAATTGCCGCATACAAAGCATGTACTCTGTGCAGACTTCTTGTTAAAGCAGGTGCTGATGTTTATGTTGTTATGACAAAGGATGCTTTGAATTTCGTTGGAAAGGCTACCTTTGAAGCATTATCAGGTCATAAAGTAAGCGTTGAAATTTTTGAAGACCAGAAAGACATTTCTCATATTTCTCTTTCTACAGGTGCTGATCTGATGATGATTGCACCTGCTACAGCCAATACTATTGCAAAGATAACTGCAGGTATGGCTGACAATATGCTAACAGCGGTCACTTTGGCTGTAACCTGCCCCGTAGTTGTAGCCCCTGCTATGAATTCCAACATGTATCAGAATATTGCAACTCAGGAAAACATAGCTACTTTAAAGCGCAGAGGTATCTACGTAATTACCCCTGCTGACGGACCATTAGCATGTGGTATTTCAGGTCCTGGCAGGATGAAAGAGCCTGAAGAGCTGTTCTCTGATATCGTATCAATTCTTTCAAACCGTATTGGCTATACCCGTGAACAGTCAGATCTTTTGCCTCCACCTGTAAAACCACTTGAGCTCACCAGAACCAGACTTCTGCCAAAAGCTTATGGTGCTGGTCTCAAAGTATTAATTACAGCAGGTCCAACAGAAGAGCCTATCGATCCGGTTCGCTTTATCTCCAACTGTTCATCAGGAAAAATGGGCTATGCACTTGCAGAAGCAGCCCTTGCCTATGGTGCAGAAGTTATTCTGGTTTCAGGTCCGGTAACACTTACCTGCTCTAAGGATATTACCCTCATTAAAGTAAAATCAGCCTCGCAGATGCTTCAGGCTGTTGAAGACTATGTTAAGGAAGTTGATATCGTAATAGGCTGTGCTGCCGTTGCTGATTACAGAGTTGAAAACTACTCTCCTGTAAAGATTAAGAAAGAAGAAGGCAACGACACCATTACCTTAAAGCTGGTAAAGAACCCTGATATTCTTGCAACAGTAGGTCTGCTTGAAAACAATCGTCCATTTACTGTAGGATTTGCGGCAGAAACAAATAATACAGAAGAGAACGCAAAGTCAAAACTTGTAAGAAAGAATCTTGACCTTATCGTTCTTAATGATGTTTCCAAGAAAGATATTGGCTTTAATTCTGATGATAATGAAGTTACCATCTTTGACAAGGATGGTAAGATTGCACATCTTGAAAAACAGCCAAAACATGTTATTGCCCAGTCAGTAATGGAGCTGATATTCAAATATCAGAAGAATACCAAATAATGAAAATTAAAGTAAAAATCCTGGATGAGCGATTAAAAGGAGAATTTGCACTCCCAGATTATCAGACCTGCATGTCTGCAGGTATGGATTTAAGGGCCATGGTGGATGAGGAGATTACATTAAATCCTGGCAGTGTGGTAATGGTAAATTCAGGTATTGCCATGCACATTGCTGATCCTGATGTAACCGCACTTATCGTACCAAGATCTGGTCTTGGCTATAAGCATGGTATCGTACTGTCAAATCTTGTGGGAGTGATTGATGCCGATTATCAGGGACCTCTGATGATGCCAATCTGGAATCATTCAGATAAGCCTTATGTTATTCATCCTGGCGACAGAATAGCTCAGATGCTGTTTGTACCGGTACTGCACCCGAGCTTTGAAGTATGTGATGACTTTGAAGACAAAACCGAACGTGGTGAAGGCGGCTTTGGATCTACCGGAAGACACCACTAAAGACTTTTAGTCTGTGTACTGATTGTATATGCTTCATACACAGGAGATATAAAGATCTTTCCATCACCTGGATTTCCTTTATCTCCTGTCATAGCTGAACTCATGATAGTCTTTACCACCACATCCTTTTCATCATCTTCAATCACCATATAAAGCATTACTTTGGTAAGCTCTTCATAGATGACTTCACCTACCCTGATACCACGCTCTTTGCCACGACCTGAAATAGTGGTCTTGCTAAGAGCACAAAAACCTTTTGCGTATAAGGCATCCTGAACGAACATTACTCTTTCAGGACGAACAATTGCGGTAACTGCCAGCATATAAACCTCCTGTTTCTTAAGTACACTTCAATAATACTTTAAGATTTATTCTGTTTTCCTTGTTGCACACAAACGAACACAATTGCCTTATCAGAAATCATTTTTTCTTTTTTTAAGTGCAAAAAAAAGAGCCAGTATTCAAAACTGACTCTTAATTTCTGAAAGATTAAACGTTAAAAAGCAAATTAACGCTCAGCAAGAAGCTTCTTTAAATTCTCAATTTCAATCTTGGTCTGAGCAGGTGCCACACCACCAATAATGTTGCGCTTGTTTAAGATATTCTCAAGCTGCAGTGATGGATAAACATCATCTGAAATAACATCTGAGAATTCCTTATACTCTTCAACAGATAAGTCTTCTAAAGCCTTCTGCTTGGAGATTGCAAAGAGCACAATGCGACCAACAATTGAGTGAGCCTCACGGAAAGGAATACCCTTGCCTACGAGGTAGTCAGCAAGTTCGGTTGCATTTGAGTAGCCACCTTTGGCTGCATCAATTGCATTCTGCTCATTAAGTTTGATACCTTCAAATACCAAGGCAGTCATATAAAGGCTGTCAGTCCAGGTATCCATTGCATCGAAAAGACGCTCCTTATCTTCCTGCAGATCTTTATCATAAGCTAAAGGAAGAGCCTTGCAGGTTACAAGCATACCGGTTAAAGCACCAACTACACGGCCACATTTACCGCGGATAAGCTCTAAAGCATCAGGATTCTTCTTCTGAGGCATTAATGAAGAACCTGAAGTTACCTTGTCTGATAACTCAACAAACTTTGCTTCACCTGAATTGTAGATAATTAAATCTTCAGCAAGTCTTGAAAGATGAACCATAGAAATACTTGCAACAGATAAAAGCTCCATTACATGATCACGATCTGATACGCCGTCTAAAGAGTTACGAGTAGCCTTCTTAAATCCTAAAGCAACAGCTAAAGCGTCACGGTCGATATCGTAGGCAGTACCAGCTAAAGCAGCTGAACCTAATGGACAGGTACTCATCAGCTCTTTGGCATTTAATAAACGCTGATAGTCGCGCTCAAACATCTGAACGTAAGCTAATACCCAATGAGAGAAGGTAACAGGCTGTGCTCTCTGCAGGTGAGTGTAACCAGGGAAAATCTTGCCCTGATTTTCGTCAGCGACACGAACTAATTCCTTCTGAAGATGAATCATTGCCTTTAATACATCATCAACAGCCTTGTGGCACCATAATTTCAGATCTAAAGCAACCTGATCATTGCGAGAACGGCCAGTATGGAGTTTTTTGCCTAAAGAGCCAACCTTCTCGATAAGACGACGTTCTACATAAGAATGAATATCTTCATCGCCAGCAGTTGCAATTGAATCGATATCTTTTTCAACTTCAGCATGAAGCTCATTTAAAGCCTGTTTTAAATCCTTGTTTTCCTGTTCAGTCAGAACGCCTGCCTTGAAGATAGCATCTGCCCAGCAGATTGAACCTTCAATATCCTCTAAAGCCATTCTGTAATCAAACTTTAAAGAATCGTTGTAATCCTTGAATCTCTGATCTGGTCCCTGAGTGAACCTGCCGCCCCATAAAGCCATAATTACCTCATCAATACTGAAAAAAAACTTTGTAAATGATAGCACGGAGCACGAAAAAATGCATTAAATAGCACTGCAGTGAACTTTATCTTTTGCAAAAAAAACAGCCCCACCTGTTTTACAGATGAGGCTGCCTGATCCATTGAGATTAAGATTATTTCTTAGCCTTTGCGTTAATAGCACGGATTCTTGCTGGTAATGAGTACAGACGGATGAAGCCTTCTGCGTCAGCCTGGCTGTAAACATTATCTGCACCGAATGTTACGAAGTCGAAGTTGAACAGTGAATTTGGAGAATCCTTCTGGATAACTTCAATGTTGCCCTTATATAACTTGATAACAACCTTACCGTTAACGTCCTGAGCAATGTTGTCAGCTGAAGCAAGCATAATCTCACGAAGACGGGTGAACCAGCGGCCATCGTATACTAACTGAGAGAACTCAATAGCCAGGTGCTCGCGGAATACGCGGGTAGCCTTGTCTAAAACGAGCTGCTCAATTGCACGCAGAGCCTCATAAATGATGCTGCCACCTGGGGTTTCATAGCAGCCACGAGACTTCATGCCAACTAAACGGTTCTCGGTGATATCAATACGGCCAACGCCGTGCTTTGCACCGATCTCGTTTAAGGTGGTGATCATATTGAATGGAGATAAAGCCTTGCCGTTTAACTCGGTTACAACACCCTTCTCAATGGTCAGCTCAAAGGTCTCTGGAGTATCTGGAGCCTTCTCTGGAGAAGTGGTCCATACCCATACGTTCTCTGAAGGAGCATTCCAGGTGTTCTCTAACTCACCGCCCTCGGTTGAGATGTGGAGGCAGTTTGCATCGCGTGAGTAGATCTTCTTTAAGGTAGCCTTGCAAGGTACGTTGTGGTTGTGGCAGTACTCTAATAACTCTTCACGTGACTGAAGATCCCAGATACGCCATGGAGCAATAACGTCGAGCTCTGGAGCTAAAGCAGAAACTGCTGACTCGAAACGAACCTGATCGTTACCCTTACCGGTAGCACCATGAGCAATAGCATCAGCACCTTCAGCAAGAGCGCAGTCAACCATTGCCTTGGCAATGATAGGACGAGCAATAGCGGTACCTAACAGATAGGTGCCTTCGTAAAGAGCACCAGTCTTCATCATCTCGAAAACATAGTCCTTTACGAACTCTTCACGTAAATCCTTAACGATACACTTGCTTGCTCCAGACTGCTTAGCCTTCTCTTCGATACCTTCTAAGTCTTCGCGCTCCTGACCTACGTCTGCTACAAAGCATACTACTTCACAGTCACCATAGTTTTCCTTTAACCAAGGTACGATGGTTGAAGTATCCAGACCGCCTGAATAAGCTAAAACTACTTTCTTATAGTGCTTATTTTCTTTCTTTAACATTTTGCCACTTCCTTTTAGTAAGCTAAGCGTTAATTAACTTGGCAAGTACTGCCATATGAATATGTAAACGGTTCTCGGCCTCGTCAAAGACAACAGACTTTGAGCCATCCATAACCTCATCGGTGATTTCATAGCCACGGTGTGCAGGTAGACAGTGCATTACAATCTGAGCACCAGACTGCTCTACTAACTGCTCATTTACCTGGTATGGCATATACTTCTTTCTTACAGTATCAAGAGGAGTGTTGTCACCCATTGATACCCAAGTGTCAGTATAGATAACATCGAAATTCTTTAATTTGCTGATGTCGTTTTCAACATTCAGCTTGCAGCCGTGCTTCTTTGCCTCTTCCTGTGCCTTAATAAACACAGCAGCATCAGGACTGCAGTTTTCAGGAGAGAAACAGGTTACATTTGCACCTAAGATTGAACCGGCTACAAATAGTGAGTTAGTAACATTGTTACCATCACCCACGTAAGCTACATTAACACCCTCAATCTTGCCTAAGTGCTCACGAATGGTCATATAGTCTGCCATTGCCTGAGCTGGGTGATATAAATCTGATAAAGCATTTACAACAGGAACAGAACCGTACTGTGCAAGCTCTTCTAAAGTCTTCTGAGCAAAAACACGACCTACAAGGCAGTCTACCCAGCGGCACAGATTGCGAGAATAATCGCCAATAGTTTCACGCTTACCTAATTCACCATTCTGTAAATCAAGATAAACACCGTGACCGCCTAATCTGTAGAAAGCAAGTTCAAAGGTGGTTCTGGTTCTTAATGAGGGCTTTTCGAACATAATAGCACCTGACCGACCAGCAAGAACCTGATTAAACTTCTTTGGATCCTGCTTCATTGCAGCGGCGGTATCTAAAATATCCAGATATTCGTCTTGGCTAAACTCAAAGCCAGTAAGTAAGTGACGCATCACATAAGCTCCCATGTGACAGCAAAGGCCTTCCTTTGCTTAAAAATAATAAAAAAATTAAAACCAAAATACAGAAAAACACTGCATATAACCAATATGCATAATATCAGTCTTATGCTTATTTATGCATAAATTGCTATTGTGCCACAAATAAGTGCATTTTTTAAGCGATGTGTTGTAAAAACGTAATTTTCTATAGCAATCCAAGCTTATTCAATGACAGGGTTAAAGCAGCTATTGCTCTTGCCTCTGTAAGAGGTGAATTAATATCGAAAATGAGATCCTTTATTTCCTTAGGACTTACCTTGATTATATTGATTGGTTCAGGCTCATCACCTGTTAGCTGCATAGGGTACAGTTCAGTACATAAAAAAGAGTGCATTTTCAAAGACATCATCCCAGGTGCTAAGGTCATGACACTCTTTAAAGTCATGATATTGCGGGCTCCAAAACCGATTTCCTCCTGAAGTTCACGATTGCAGGCAACCTTAGGATCCTCTCCATCATCAATCTTGCCTTTGACAAGGCCAAGTTCATAGCGCTCAAATCCACAGGCATATTCAGAGATAAGATAAAAATCCCTTCCATCAAATGGAACAGCCATAACCGCACCGTTACCGCCGTAAATACGCTCATAGGTAGCCTCAGTATTGTTTGAAAACCTGAGATCCAGAGATTCTACCGTAAAGAATCTGGATACTTTTTCCCTCTTTTTTGAAAGGATTTGAGGAAGTTGCCTTTGAAGTGATGATAAATCCATTTTAACCGCCGTTTTTTACGCTTATTTTGGTATACTTTAGCACCAACAAAAGAATAAATAAAAAACATTCTCTCAGGATAAGCAATATGCCTAAAAATAATGCAGAAGATCCGGTCAGATTAGACAAATGGCTGTGGGCTGCACGCTTTTACAAAACTCGCTCTATTGCAAGAGAAATGATAGATGGCGGTAAAGTAGACTATAACGGAGTGAAGGCAAAACCTTCCCGCACAGTTGAAGTCGGAGCACTGGTAAAAGTTCTGCAGGGCAATATTCGAATCGAAGTTGAAGTGTTAAAAATTTCAGATGTAAGAGGTCCTGCTACAGTTGCAAGAACTTTATATCAGGAAACAGAAGAAAGCATAGTAAAACGAGAAAAACAGCTCGAGCAGTTAAAGATTAATGCACTATTGGCACCGCACCCGGACGAGAAGCCAAACAAGAAGGACAGAAGAACGTTAATTTCCATGAAATACGGACAATAATAAAAGGAATAAATGATGTCTAAGAAAAATTCAGTTTTAAGATTTATTTTTGATAATCACGGTGTCCGTGGTGAGATTGCAAATTTACATGAGCCATTAGCAGAGCTTATTCACGACAGCTATCCAAAAATCCTGAAAAAAACCATGATGGAACTTGCCATAGCTTCAGTTTTAGTTGCCACAACCTTAAAGGACGGCAGTGAAATTATGGTGCAGCTTCGTGGCGGCAAGAGTTCAAAACTCAAATATGCGCTCATTAATATCCGTCAGGATCTGTCTTTTTATGGCTCAGCATCTATCCTTGAGGATGCACAGTTAAATGATGAGAGCACCCTTGCAGATCTTACAGGCGAAGATTCCATCCTCGTATTATCCGTATTTCCAAAGGATGGACCTAAGTGGCAGGGTATCGTTTCATTCAACAATGAATCTGTAAGCGCAACTTTAGAGGATTACTTTAAGGATTCACAGCAGCTGCCAACCCGTTTCTTTATCCACACTGATGCAGAAAACTGCCAGTGCGGAGGTCTGATGCTTCAGATTATCCCTGAGGTTAAAGGCAATCTTGACTCTTTAGAACACTTATCTGTACTAACATCAACTCTTACTGATAATGAGCTGTTCTCATTATCATTTGAAGAGATCCTCTCTCGTCTATTTGCCCATGAGGAAGTAAAGGTATTCCCAGAATCTCCTGTAAGCTTCCTTTGCATCTGCTCAAAACAGCGTTGCGAAAATGCCCTTATGCAGTTAAGCCACGATGAGCTTGCATCAATTGCAAATGAGGAGAATGGCACCTCAATGACATGTCAGCACTGTGGCAAAACCTACACATTTACAAAAGAAGAGCTGATCTCTTTACTGCACAAGGCAAGTCAGTAATCTGATCAAAACCTGAGCATAAAATGGCTTATTCAACATTTTTTTTAATTAATGGTATTATCTGAGCCGTTTTTATAAACATCACTTTTATTGAAATTTATTAGGAGATGAACAATGGCAGCTGAAGATACTTCAAAGGCCCTTGAAACTCAAGATGCGAATGTTGTAATAAGCAATCTGATTAATGATCCTGTAGGTTATATTACAGCTCACCAGGATACACTTATCACTTTATGCGGCAATCTTGTATATGCCTTAGCAATCCTGGTTGTCGGTTGGATAATTGCAAAAGGTTTCAGCGGCATTTTAACCAAGGTTCTTAATAAGGCAAAAGTTGAAAAGACAATCGCAGCCTTTGCAGGACACCTTGTTAAATATGCCATCCTGGCTTTCGTAATTACCGCTGTTCTTGGCAGACTTGGTATTGAAACAGCATCCTTCATTGCAATTATCGGTGCAGCATCTTTTGCTGTTGGTATGGCCCTGCAGGGATCATTATCTAATTTTGCTGCAGGCGTACTACTGTTGATCTTCCGCCCAATCAAGGCAGGCGAATACGTAAATGTTGCAGGTCAGGAAGGTGTTGTACAGGAAATCACCATCTTCACCACCACATTATTAAGTGGCGATCACAAGGTTATCGTAATTCCTAACAGTGCTGTTGGCTCTGGAACCATCATCAACTTCTCCCGTCAGGAAAAAAGACGTGTCGATTTCAACTTCAATGTGGCCTACGGTTCTAACATTGCAGCTGCTAAATCTGCATTAAAGAGTATGTTTGAAGCCGATACCCGCGTTATCAAGGAAGATGGCATTACCACCGTTGTATCAGCACATGGCGCTTCAGCAATTACCATTCACTGCCGTGTATGGGTAAAAGGAGCAGATTACTGGAATGTATTCTTTGACAATAATGAAAAGGCTTTAGAGGCCTTAGCTTCAGCCAAGGTGGATATTCCATTCAACACCATCACTGTTATCAACAAGAACAGCTAGTCTAAAAAAAACTAAGATGGAGGCTGGTCACAATTACAGATGAAATATCTGAATTGAGCTTTTGACCAGCACTCATTGTTTTTTTGATACCCAAAATAGTTGGGACTAAAAGAACACATATCAAGGACAGTCACGAATTGGAAAGTGACTTTTTCATCAGATGAAATTCCTGTCTCTGCCGGAAATTAAAGGCAAAAGATCTTATGGATAAATGTGCACCATTATGTAATGAAGAGATAAAGCATATTGAATCTGAGCTACCAAAGGAGATTATTATCAAAGAATAATAGATGGAATAATCTGCCTGGCAGCATAATAGTTTTAAGAATGCCGTGTTTTCTATTATAATAAGCGCAACATTATTACGTTTAAGAAATAATCATCTGTAAAAGTAAACTATAATCGTCAAAATGACCATTTCAATAGACAGCTCAACCCAACTATCTGACCTGAATGCCGGACAGATTGTTACCTTTGGCAGATACCATAAAAAGGATGTTATGACTGTTGAAGCACTCGAGTGGAGAGTGTTAGAAGTTGAAGATGGGAAGGCTCTTTTAGTTACAGAACAAGGAATTGACTGTCAGACCTACAATAACGAAGGCACATCAATTACATGGGAGAACTGCTCTTTAAGAGAGTGGCTGAATTCAGAGCTTATTGAAGAACTGTTCACTGAAGAGGAACTCTCCTTAATTCCCTTTACATCAGTTACAAATACTGATAATCCACATTATTTAAATCAGGGTAAAGGCGGCAACAATACTAAAGACCGACTCTTTTTATTAAGCCTTGATGAAATCAGATCATATCTTCCACATAAAGAAGAACGTCTATTAACTCCCACTGAATTTGCTTTAAGCGAAGGTGTGATGGTAAATGAAAAAGGCAATTCATCCTGGTGGTTAAGATCGCCTGGTGCTATTCCTTTTGAAGCAAGTTACATAGCTGATGACGGCTCTATTATGGGGCTTGATTTATTCTGTGGCAAGGTGGATGACGGTACCAGAGCTGTTAGAGTTGCACTATACATAAAGCTGGCATCAAAAAAGATTGATATTAAAGAGGCAAAGGCAGGCGATAAGGTTTCTTTTGGCACATACCCAAAGGATGACACAGAAAAACTGTTGCCTATTACCTGGAGAGTTCTTGAAAGAAAGGACAACAAAGTTCTTTTAATAACCGACAGGTTAATTGATGCCAAGCCATACAACATGGAAGAGCGCAATACCTACAGCTGGATGTTCTCATACTCAGGAAACTGGTCTGTTTCAACTTTAAGAAAATGGCTTAATCATGATTTTCTAAAGTCAGCCTTCAGTTCTGAAGAAGCCAAAAAGATTGCTGTGACTCATCTTGAGAATAAAGACAGTGAAAAGTACGGAACCTTAGGCGGAGATGATACTGATGACAAAGTCTTTATTCTGAGTATTGAAGAGGCAAGAAAATACTTCCCTGCAGACGAAGACCGCAAAGCTAAAGTTACCAAGTATGCAAGACAGAACAATGCTTATGCTGATGTTAAAGGCTGTGGCTACTGGTGGCTGCGTTCTGTAGGTCAGGATCAGTTCGATGCCTCATATGTTGACCGTGACGGCCAGATATGTGAGGGAGGAAGACTTGTCTACACCCAGAACCATTCATTAAGAATCGCAATTTGGGTCAACGTTTAAGAGATGGAATTTGAATTTTTAAAGCTGGAGATTTTTATTCCAGAAACACATTTTACTGTACTGCAAAAAGCACTTCAAAACGTGGATGCAGGACACATCGGCAATTACGATTCCTGTCTTAGTGTTTCAAAAGTTAAAGGATTCTGGAGACCACTCGATGGGGCTAAACCATTTATAGGAAATAAAAACGAGATCTCCTGTGAAACAGAGCTTAAGGTTGAGGTTACCATAAAAAGAGTAAACCTTCAGAAAACATTAAAAGCCATCAAGGCCGTGCACCCTTACGAAGAACCGGTTATCAATGTGCTTGCGCTGCTTGCAACCGGTCTTTAGTCTCAGATTACTTTTTCTTATCAGAGCCACCATGCAGCATTGCTGATGAAATTTTACCTGCAACGTACTTAAAAAGAGCTGTTCTTAATTTTCCCAGGCTGAAAATCTCTCTTGAATTTTCTGATAAATCAATTGGTCTTACAGCTCTGACAGTCATATAGCCAACTCTGGTAGAATAAAAACCTACAGAGACACCAACACCAAAAGAAGTTCCTGCCTTTTCTAAAAGTTTGGCGGCTGCAGAAGTCGAGGCATTAGTTGCAAGCTGCACAGATAAATCCAAAAGCAGATCAGAAAGGCCAATAAAGATTACATTTTTGGCAACTGTTTTATAGAGCTTTATTTTCGCCCAAAAGGATGGCTTAAAACCGTAAATCTCAGATATTTCTCTTACCATCCTCATCATTTTCAGTCCGGCAAGTGCCATATCAAGCATGGCTAAAGGGCTTACAGCGACAAAAATACTGGTTTCAATCGATCTCCTGATAATTACATCTTTTGCCTTTTTATCAAGGTGACGCAGGACAATTCTTTCATACAGATCAAACACTTCCTTTGCTGAAAAATGAGGCTGCAGTGATCTTTTAAAATCTCTGTACAGTTCCTTTGGACAATCACTGTTGGTCATGGCATCACAAAGCTCTGCAGCCTTTGAAAAATTGCCATTTGTTAATATTTCATTATATTTAAGTCGATTCTTGTGTGTATCAGCAATGCGCCAAACTGAAATTATTTCTTTTCCGCTCTGAACTATGATAATGACAAGCAGCAGAATAAATACCAGTGAAAAAATATCTCTTAAAAGACCATGCTGTTCAAAGACAGATATTACCATACTGGCCGCCTCAATGCCGGCAAGCAATCCTGTAAGAACCAATATCCACAGCACCGGGCTTGACCAGAAGGAAATATGAATTTCCTTATCAGTATCTTCATCAGTCTCTAAAAATGAGTCATCATCCATATCTGTATTCTTAAAGAAGACTTCTTTTTCGTCTTTTTCATTTAATTCACCGTCATCGAATGTCCTGCCGGCTTTCATAGGTGGAATCTGCTTTTCAAAAAAATCGAGATCTTCAGTTTTTACACTGCTAAATAACCTGTCAGTACTATCTTTAGTATCATCAAGGACAAAACCGCGCTTCATAGTTTATCTCCTAGTAAATACTGCAGTAAAAGGTCCATATTCATATGAGGGAGAGGTTGGCCTAATTCCACTTTAGGAGGCTTTATCTCATTGTGATAATGAAAATTCTCCTGATAGAATTTTAGACTCTCCTCAGACCAGTCAGGAGGCAGATCACCTGGAAAGAAGCTTTTATCCTCATCATAATCAGTCTTGAGAACATGAATAGTTTCGCCCTGGTATTTTGTCTCTATGCACCTGGTACTCCTAATTGAAGAGAGCAGCATGAAATTGCAGTTTGAAAGATCTTTTTTAACTCGTCTGAAAGACTGACTTACCATGGTTTTTAAGATATTCATAAGCCTGCCGTGCTGATCTATGGTAACCATATCAGCTTTGGTGGCAGCAAAAATAACCTTATCAATTTTTGGAGAGAACAGTCTGTTGAAAAGATTACTTCTTCCGTACTGGAAATTTGAAAGAAGAATATCCAGAGTATCATTTAGATCTCTGTAGGTTTCTTTTCCGCCCAACAGAGCTTTAAAACAGTCGACCAGGATAATCTGTCTATCTAATTTACAAAAGAAATCATCATAAAACTTTCTTACAATGTTCTCTTTATAGCTCTCATAGCGCTCTTTTAAAACGGCATATAACGAATTCTTTTCCACTCTTGATGGAAAGCGCCATATCCAGGGAACAAACTCAATTATAGGGGCATTTTCAAGGGTACCCGGCATAATAAACCTTCCTGGCAGAACATAGGAAAAACCTTTTGCTTTCAACGATGCGAGCCATTCCTTATAAAGATGTACTGTTTTCTTTAACTGAATTTCACAACCAGAAAAAACCTCTGTCCCCTTAAATTCAAGACCAGACTGATACCATGGCTTAAAATCAGCAATGTTTTCAAGTTCCCCTGCCATACAGGAGATCTTCTGGCTGAACTCTTCATAGGAAAGATTAAGCAGCAGGATATCGATAAGCCATTCACCAGGATAATCATACAAAGACAGATAGACGGTTCTGTTTTCTCCTGGTATATAAAAACGCCTTTCTTTACATTTAAGCTCAATTTTGACTTCAGTTACACTGTCAGTAGGAGCAGGCCAGCGTGGTGGATTAGAACAGATGGCATCTATGGATTCAGCATAAGGAAACTTAGGTACCGACAAATCGGTGTTATCAACGATTCCACCATAATAAATACCACTATCCTTCAAGGCTGTAAATCTAGGCAGATTCACATACGCTTCAGTAGAGGAAAAATTCTGAAACTGATTTATCAGCGAGGTAAAGAAAGTAGATTTTCCGCCTTTTGACAGACCGGTAACACCAACTCGAATTTCATTTTCCAAAGCCACGTTAACTTTGTCAGTAAGGT
>Ga0256405_10009067_pt1 | contig 13805 bp, 11 predicted proteins | sample RumenRJG_02DNA_FD_189096 | JGI IMG/M metagenome (GOLD analysis project Ga0256405, IMG submission 189096) | Bovine rumen microbial communities from Lethbridge, Alberta, Canada - RJG_02 | ecosystem: Host-associated > Mammals > Digestive system > Stomach > Rumen | place: Canada: Alberta...
GTCGAGACGGGGAGGAACCAGTGCCGCAGGCTTGCCGAGAGATACTCCCGGTGGGTGCTTGACGGGATGCCCGTGGACATCGAAGGCCCTCAAAATGCCTCTTGACAATCTATAGGAGCGTCGGCTTACTTGCGGTTGGCGCGGTAGTAGGCGATGAGCGCCTTGGTGCTGGCGTCCTGCTTGGCCAGGGCCTCGTCGTCGTGGAAGGCCGGGGTAATCTGCTTGGCAAGCTGCTTGCCCAGCTCGACGCCCCACTGGTCATAGGAGTCAAGGCCCCAGACCGTGCCCTCGACGAAGGTGATGTGCTCGTAGAGCGCGATGAGCTCGCCCAGCGCATGCGGGGTCAGGGCCTGGCCAAAGATGGACGTGGTCGGGCGGTTGCCCGTGAAGACGCGGGCCGGGACGATTTCTTCCGGCGTGCCCTCGGCGCGCACCTCGTCAGCCGTCTTGCCAAACGCGAGCGCCTTGGTCTGGGCGAGGAAGTTGCCCAGGAAGAGCTCGTGGACGTCCTGACCCTCGCACTGGATGGGGTTGGCGCTGTTCACGAAGGCGATGAAGTCGGCCGGAATCATGCGGGTGCCCTGGTGGATCAGCTGGTAGAAGGCGTGCTGGCCATTGGTGCCGGCCTCGCCCCAGAAGATCTCGCCCGTCTCGGTGGTGACGGGGGTGCCATCCCAGCGCACGCTCTTGCCGTTGGACTCCATGGTGAGCTGCTGCAGGTAGGCGGGGAAGCGGTGCAGGTACTGAACGTACGGCAGCACGGCGTGGCTCTCGGCCTTGAAGAAGTTGACGTACCACACGTTGATGAGGCCCATCAGCGCGACGACGTTCTCCTCGAGCGGCGCGGTCTCGAAGGTGCGGTCGAGGTCGTAGAAGCCCTTGAGGAAGTCCTGGAAGACGTCCTTGCCGAAGGCGAGGATGAGGGCCAGGCCCACGGCGGAGTCGACGGAGTAGCGGCCGCCGACCCAGCTCCAGAAGCCAAAGGCGTTCTCGGGGTCGATGCCGAAGTCGGCGACGAGCTCGAGGTTGGTGGAGACGGCCACGAAGTGCTTGGCGATGGCCTCGGCCTCCTTCTCGGCGGAGTCGTCGATGGCGCCCTGCTTGCGCAGGGTGTCAAGCAGCCACCAGCGCGCCATCTTGGCGTTGGTGATGGTCTCGAGCGTGGTGAAGGTCTTGGAGACGACGATCACGAGCGTGGTCTCGGGGTCGAGGCCCTTGACCTTCTCGGCGACGTCGTTGGGGTCGATGTTGGAGACGAAGCGCACCGCCGGTCCGTCGAGGTAGGGGCGCAGACCCTCGTACACCATGACCGGGCCAAGGTCGGAGCCGCCGATGCCGATGGAGACGACGTTCTCGATGGCCTTGCCCGTGACGCCCTTCCACGCTCCGGAGCGGACGCGCTCGGCAAAGGCGTACATCTTGTCGAGGACCTCGTTGACGTCGGCCACGGCGTCCTGGCCGTCGACGATGAGCGTCCCCGCCTCGCTGGCGGGACGGCGCAGCGCCGTGTGCAGGACGGCGCGGTCCTCGGTGGTGTTGATGTGGTCGCCGCGGTACATGGCGGCGCGGCGCTCCTCGAGGCCCACGGCGCGGCCGAGGTCGGCCAGAAGCTTGATGGTCTCGTCGGTGACGAGGTTCTTGGAGAGGTCAAAGTGCAGGTCGGACGTATCAAAGGAGAGCTTCTCCACGCGGTCGGGGTCGGCCGCGAACCAGTCCTTGAGGCTGATGCCTTCGGCCTGGAGCGCGTCGAAGTGCTCCTGGAGCGCCTTCCACTCGGGGGTCTTGGTTACATCGATCGGTGCGGGAATCATGGACATGTCCGGCTCCTTCTCTGCAGTGTTTCGTGCATTGGCACATATGCGTTCTTAGAGTAGCGCATCACAGCGCGCAGCCTGCGCCACAGCCCGCTCCCAAGCGGCAGGCGGACGCAAATGGTACGGCGGCTTGGGGCGCCAGGGGTGGGCGGGCGCCACAAGCTCATGGGTCTTTCGCGTGATTTCTGACTTGGTTGGTCTGTTGGGCCATACTTAGGCCTATGACTACCTCATTTGCCGAGCTCGGGCTAAACGAGCAAATCCTTGCCGGGGTCGACGCCCTTGGCTTTACCGAACCCACTCCTGTCCAGGCGCAGTCCATACCGCTGGTGCTCGAAGGGCGCGACATCGTCGCGTCCGCGCAGACGGGCACGGGCAAGACCTGCGCCTTCGCGCTTCCCGTCCTGCAGCTCATCGGGGCGTCCTCCTCGCCGGAGGCCCCCACGGAAGCCGCGGATGAGACGAACGTCGCGGCCGAGGATGCCGCATCCGCCGAGCAGACCGCGCCACGGCGCCGTCGCAGGCGCCGCCGTCGCGGCAAGGGCACCCCTGATCCCACGCCCATCCAGGCACCTGACAAGCCGGTCGCACCCGCGGCCCTCGTGGTCACCCCCACGCGCGAGCTCGCGCAGCAGATCGAGCGCGTGACCACCGTGGTCTGCGAGCACACGGGGCAGCGCTCCGTCATCGTCATGGGCGGCGCGCGCTTTGACCGCCAGATCGCGGAGCTTTCCCGCGGCTGCGACCTGCTCGTGGCGACGCCGGGACGCCTCATCGACCTCATGGACCGCAAGATCGTGGACCTCTCCCAGGTGCGCGTGCTCGTGCTCGACGAGGCCGACCGCATGCTCGACATGGGCTTTTGGCCGAGCGTCCGCCGCATCATGCAGGCTCTGCCCGAAAAGCGCCAGAACCTGCTCTTCTCGGCGACCATCCCTCCCAGCATCAAGAGCACCATCGACGCCATGCTGCACGACCCCGCGACGGTCGAGATCAGCCGCGTGGGCGAGACGGCCGACACCGTGGAGGAGCACCTCTGCCCCGTCACGCAGGGCCAGAAGACGCAGCTCCTGGAGGCGCTCATCAGGACGGGTGGCGCCGAGGAGGGTACCGTACCTGAACGCGTGCTCGTGTTCTGTCGCACCAAGCACCGCGTGGACGACGTGAGCAAGGTGCTCAAGGCAGCCGGCTTCACCGTCGACGTCATGCACGCCGACCGCCGGCAGGAGGCACGCGAGAAGGCGCTCAAGCGCTTCCGCGAGGGCAAGGTGCAGCTGCTCGTGGCCACCGACGTCATGAGCCGCGGCATCGACGTGAGCGGCATCGACGCCGTCGTGAACTACGACGTCCCCATGGATCCCGAGGACTACGTGCACCGCATCGGCCGCACGGGCCGCGCAGGCGCCACGGGTCACGCCTACACCTTTGTCGCGCCGGACGAGATCACGCCCCTGCGCGAGATCGAGTACTTCACGAAGAAGCTCATCCCCATCTGGGACCTTCCCGGCTTTGCGTACGATTCGGGCCGCATCATCCCGCAGGCCGGCCGCTCCACGGCCAAGCCCATGCGCACGATGTTCTCCGGTTCGCGCAGCCGCGGGCGCGGCCCCGCGGGCGGGCGCTACGGCCGCCACTACTAGGCGATACGAAAGGGTGGGACCCCTACGTATCGTGATACGTAGGGGTCCCACCCTTTCGTATCGCCCTTTCGTATCGCCACGTCTCGATTTGCACTTTGGAGCAGACATGAAGCAAGTACGCCCCTACCCGCAGGTCATCGTCACGCGCAAGGCGGCGCGCGCCCTTGCCGCGGGCCATCCGTGGGTCTTTGAGGGCGAGGTCATCCGCATGGAGGCGGCGCCGACCGACGGCTACGCCGCCACCAACGGATGCGTGGTGGACGTGTTCGAGGAGAACGGCACCTGGCAAGGGGCGGGGCTCCTCTCCGGGCAGAGCAAGATCCGCGTGCGCATCGTCACGCGCAACGCCAACGACCGCATCGACGAGGCCTTCTGGCGCCGCAAGCTCGAGTGGGCGTGGCGCCACCGCGTGACCTGCATGGGCTCGCGCTCTGCCGCCGCCTGCGGGGAGCGCCCGGACACCGACAGCTGCCGCGTGCTCTTCAGCGAGGCAGACGGCTTCCCCGGGCTCATCGTCGACCGCTACGAGCAGGTGCTGGTCGCCCAGGTGGGAACCGTCGGCATGGAGCTCCTGCGCCCCACGCTCTATCCCCTGCTGCTCGACGTGCTCCGCGCGGACGGGCAGGACGTGCGCGCCATCTACGAGCGCAACGACGCGCCAACGCGCGAGAAGGAGGGCCTGCCCCTCTACAAGGGCTGGTGGGACGGCGCGGAGGCGCTCGACACGCGCATCGTCGTGCACGAGAACGCCCTCGCCTTCTCGCTCGACCTCGAGAACAGCCAGAAGACCGGCTTCTTCCTCGACCAGAAGTACAACCGGCGCGCCGTGCGCGACATCGCCTTTGGCCGCCGCGTGCTTGACTGCTTCTGCCACGTGGGGCCCTTTGGCCTGAACGCCGTGGCGGGCGGGGCGGAGTTCGTGCGCTGCGTGGACGTGAGCCAGGTGGCCATCGACCTCGCGCGCGAGAACGCACGTCTCAACGGCATGGAAGCCAACATGGGCTTCACCTGCGCAAACGTGCTGGACTACCTGCCCGAGCTCCGTCGTGACCGCACGCTTCTGCGCGAGGAGGGCGGACCCTTCGATCTCATCGTCCTCGACCCGCCGGCCTTCACCAAGAGCCGCGGCACCGTGCGCAACGCCACACGCGGCTATCGCCAGATCAACTGCGACGCCATGCGCCTCTTGCCGCGCGGGGGCTACCTCGCCACCTGCAGCTGCTCGCAGCACATGACGCGCGACCTGCTCGCCCAGGCCATCGCAGAGGCCGCCCACGACGCAAACGTCCAGCTCAAGCAGATCGAGGAGCGCCAGCAGGCGCCTGACCACCCTATACTGTGGGGTGTCCCCGAGACCCATTACCTCGACTTCTTCATCTTCCAGGTGGTGTAGGCATGCAGGAAGCGGCGCGCGTCAAAGAACAAATCTGGAGGAGCTTCCTGCTCCTCATCCCCCTCGTCGTCGTTCTTGCGATCGCCAGCTATGCCTACATCAAGCCGCGCGCGGGCTCGTACGTGACCTACACGGGCCCTTGGAGCCAGGAGGAGTTTGACAATGCTGCCGTGAGCTTCTCCCAGCCAGGCATCGCCGAGGCCTCGTCGGTCACGCGCAGATATGACGGCGTGATCCGCGTCCGGTTTTCTGCCCTTGCTGACGGCAAGACGGAAGCCACCCTTTCCCTGGGAAGCAGCACGGTCATATGGGACATCGAAGTGCGCAACGGTGCCGTGATACTCAATCACCTCAACTTCAGCGGCTGGGGGGCAATCCATGTGAGCGTCTGCGTGTTCTTTGCCGCGCTGAGCCTGCTGTTCTCCTTGGGCTTTTGGCGCCTCTGGCGCATCTCGTGGTACGGCTACACCATGGTCGGGTGCGGCGGAAATCTCCTGTTCTGCCTCTTTCAGCTGGTCTTCTTTACCTATCTTCTGAGACGTGGCTACACCCCTTCTTTTGAGCAGCTCCTGCTGAACATGATCTACATGGCGGAGTATTTCGCCCTGTTCATGATGATTCTCATGTTCCCGCTGGTGTTTGCCATTGGCATGAGCAACCTCTCGCTCGTCCGTCACGAGGGGATGCGCCCAGTCAACCTTCTGGGCATCATCGCAAGCGTGCTCTGGGTCGCCGGCTTCCTGTTCTGGCTCCTCTACAACTGGGCGCCACTACGTGACTACCCGCTTCTGGTCCGGATGATAAACACCGTGATAGGACTGGCCATATCGTTTGACGAGTGCCTTCTGCTCTCAACCATGGCCTGCGCCTGGCTGGCCTCGCACCACGCGCCCAAACGTGCAATGGACTACCTGGTCATCCTTGGCTGCGGCATCCGCGACGACGGGACGCCCTGCCCGCTTCTTGCTGGCCGCGTGGACCGCGCGGCGGCGTTTGACCAGACGCACGTGGCAGCTGGCGACGCACCCGCCGTCTTTGTACCGAGTGGCGGCCAAGGCTCTGACGAACCCATCAGCGAGGCCTTGAGCATGGGCAACTACCTGCAGGAACATTGGGATATTCCGGCGGAGCGCATCGCGCTGGAGGACCGCTCGACCACCACGCGCGAGAACATGGCCTTCTCGCGGGAGGTCATCGAGCGCCATGCCGGCCGCAGCACCGACGATCTTGCCGTGGGCTTCTCCACCACCAACTACCACGTGTTCCGCGGATATGTGGCCGCGCATCAGGCGGGCATGGCCGTGGAGGGCATGGGCGCCAAGACGAAGTACTACTTCTGGCCCAACGCGTTTCTGCGGGAGTTCATCGGGCTTCTGGTGCACCGCTGGAAGACGCTTGTGCAGGTCTACGCCATCGTCACGGCAATCTACCTGCTCGCGGAGTACATCGTAATCACCATCTAGCCGCCGCTCCCAAAGAGACGTGACCCAAAGGAGGCATCCCCTTTGAGCCACGTGCCTGCGGAACGGGCAATGCCGTTGGGTGTTCCGATGCCGTTGGGTGTTCCGCCCGTCAGTCGCGCTTCAGGCGGGCGTCGAGCGCGGCGTGCAGCATGTCACCGTCGACGTTTCCGCCCGTGATGACGAGCGCGATGTCGCTTCCGCCCACAAGGTCCTGGTGCTCGCGCACGGCGGCGACCACCATGGCGCTTCCACCCTCGATCACGCACTGCTCCTCTATGGCCATGAAGCACATGGCGTCCAGGATGGACTCCTCGCTCACGATAACGATCTGGTCGATGAGGTCAGGGAGCATCTGGTAGGCAAGGCGACCGATGCCACCGACCACGGCCTCGCAGATGGTGTGGCCCATCGTCGGGTAGTGCGTGTATGGTATGCCGTCGGCAAGCGACATGGCGACGGCGGGGCAGGCGGCCGTCTGCACACCAACGATGCGCACGTCGGGGTTGATGGACTTGGCCGCCACGGCGATTCCCGTGATGAGCCCGCCGCTGCCCATGGGCACGACGATCGTGTCCACCTTGGGGTGCACCGTCATGATCTCGAAGCCGACGGTGCCCTGGCCGGCGTACACGCGCGGGTCCGCGTCGCCCGGATCGACGTAGAAGAGCTCGTGGCGGTCGATGTAGTTGAGTCCCAGCGTGAGCGCGTCCTCGTAGCTGTTGCCCATGGTCATGACGCGCGCGCCGTAGAAGCGAATGCGGTCCAGCTTGGGCCGCGGCGTGCCGTAGGGGACGATGACGACGCAGTTCTTGATGCCCAAAAGGCGGCACGCGTAGCTCACTGCTATGCCGTGGTTGCCTGTGGAGATGGTGCCGACGCCCCACTCAATCTGGGTCCGTGGGAGCTGGGCCAGCGTGTTCAGGGCACCGCGGATCTTGAAGCTCTTGCCAAGCTGTTGGCTCTCGAGCTTGAAGCGGTAGCGGTGGTATTCGTCGTTGAGGTAGACGGAATCCTCGAGGGACGTCCTTCTCACGAAGTCGGCGATGCGGACGTACGCGCTGCGCACGTCCTGAGCGGTGAACTCCTTTAGCATGGGGCGCCTCTCTCTTTGGGTAGCTACAAGATACCAAATGGGGGAGGTGACGTGCACATACTTGATAATTGTCGAAACAATCAGCAGATTCTTGACGCGTAGGGCTGCCTGACTCACAAGGGTCCCACCCCTTTGAGTCAAATTGACTCAAAGGGGTGGGACCCTTGTGAGTCATATACTCTTTGGGGAGAGGAGGTACAGGGACGATGGCAGACGTTGACGAGCAGTACATGAGGCTCGCGCTTGCGGAGGCCGCCCTTGCCGCAGAGGAGGGCGAGGTGCCCATCGGGGCGGTCGTCGTCTGCGACGGTCAGATGGTGGCAAAGGCGCACAACCGGCGCGAGACGGACGCAGACCCCTCCGCCCACGCGGAGTTTCGGGCCATGGTCGATGCCGCGCACGCGCTGGGTCGCTGGCGCCTTTCGGGCTGCACGGTCTATGTGACCCTCGAGCCCTGCCTCATGTGCGCGGGCCTCATGGTGAACGCCCGAATCGACCGCTGCGTCTATGGCGCGACGGACCCCAAGGGAGGGGCCTTGGGCACGCTCTTTGACGTGAGCGACGACCCACGGCTCAACCACTCGTTCCGCGTGACGCCCGGCGTCCTTGCCGACGAATGCGCCAGCCTCCTGAGGGAGTTCTTCCGCGCCCGCAGGAAGCGGTAGCCTCGCGGAACGACCAACGGCATTGCCCGTTCCGCCGCAGGTGGCGGAACGGGCAATGCCGTTGGTCGTTCTGTGTCAGGTGTGGCTTAGAACTTGACCTGCGGAACCTCGCGGGCGGTGTCGGCCGCGACGAAGCCCTGGCGCTTGGCAAAGCGGGAGCCGGCAACGAGGCTGCCCGGGAACGTGGTGATCGCGTTGTTGTACTCGAGCACGCAGTCGTTGTAGCTCATGCGGGCGTAGCTGATCTTGTTCTCGGTGTCGGTCAGGTCGGTCTGGAGCTGCTGGAAGTTGGCGTTGGCCTTGAGGTCAGGGTAGGCCTCGAGGGTCACGAGCAGGCGGCCGAGGGCACCGGAGAGCTCGTTGGAGGCCTCCATCTTTGCCTCGGGCGTCGTGGCGCCGGCGACGGCGGCGCGGGCCTGGGTCACGGCCATGAGGGTCTCGGACTCGTGGCTGGCATAGCCCTTGACGGTCTCGACCAGGTTGGGGATGAGGTCGTTACGGCGCTGGAGCTGCGCGTCGATGGTCTGCCATGCGTTGTCGCAGCGGTTGTTCTTGGTCACGATCCCGTTGTAGATCGTGACGAACCACACCGCGCACAGGGCCAAAAGGGCGACCAAAACAATCAGAACTGGCATGATTACCTCCTGATACTAGACAACATGGCGGAGAGGGTGGGATTCGAACCCACGAGACCTTGCGGCCCGCCGGTTTTCAAGACCGGTGCATTCAACCACTCTGCCACCTCTCCATGCTTTCATCATGATACCCCAAGGGGACACCGTCATTCAGAAAAGTGGCCAACTCGGTCGCCCGAGGGGCCTCCAAAATGGTTGGACGATTGAGAATCGCACGCAAACGCGCACGTGGCGCTAGTATCCCATGGCCTGCAGGACGAACATCGCCACGGTGAGCAGCGTCACCGACATGATGGTGAACCACATGAGCACGTTCCAGAGACGGCTGTTGCGATAGGGGCCCATCACGTGGCGGTCGCTCGCGATGCCCACCATGAAGTACAGAAGGACCGGCAGCAGCACGCCGTTGATGACCTGCGCGGCCATCATGATGCCAAAGAGGTTGGCGTTGGGCATGAGCACGATGACGGCCGAGATGATGAGGATCGCCGTGATGATGCCCCGGTAGACCGGAGCCTCTGCCCACGTGCGGTCGCTGCCACGCTCCCAGCCAAAGGCCTCGCAGATGGCGCTCGAGGTGATGCCGGGCAGCACGCAGGCAGCCAGAAACGACGCGCCGATGAGCCCGGCGCCAAAGAGCGCCTGGGCGTACTGCCCCACCAGAGGCGCCAGCGCACTGGCGGCGTCCTCGGCCCCCTGCACGGCGACGCCGGCTGGGTGGAGCACCGCTCCCGTCACGAGGATGATGAACCAGCTGATGGCGCTCGCCACGATGGAACCCGTGGCGGTGTCGATGCGCTGGTAGGGAATGTCCCTCTCGCGCGCGTTGCGCTCCACCACGTTGCTCTGCGCAAGGAAGATCATCCAGGGGGCGATGGTCGTGCCCACGAGGGCGACGATGAGCGACAGGTAGCTGAGGTCGCCGGAGAGCGGCGGGATGAACGTGTCGTGAAGGGCCTTGCCCCAGTCCGGCCCGACCATGAAGCCGGCGACGACGTAGGTCACAAAGACGCAGCTTATGGCCAGCAGCACCTTCTCTATCCTGCGATACGAACCGCTCATGGTGAGCATCCAGATGGCAAAGGCGGACGCGGGCACCGACACGAAGGTCGGGATGCCAAAGAGCGCGAATCCCGAGGCGATGCCCGCGAACTCCGACAGGGTGACCGTGGCGTTTGAGATGAGGAGCGCCAGCATGGCCACCACCGACGGGCGCACGCCGTACTGCTCGCGGATGAGCGAGGCGAAGCCCTTGCCCGTGACGCAGCCCATGCGCGCCGCGGTCTCCTGGACCACGATGAGCAGAAGGCACATGACGGGGACCGTCCACAGCAGGCCGAAGCCATAGAGGGCACCCGAGTTTGAGTAGGCGGCGACCCCGCCGGCGTCGGCGCCCGCGAGCGCCGCCACCATGCCTGGCCCCATGGCCCCCAGCACGCGCCTCCACTCGAGCGGCTCGCGCTGGAGCCGCTCGTCGGCGCGCGGGGCCGCATGCCGCTGCGGCGCCATCACGCCCACACCCCCAGGTAGAGCGCAAGGGCGACAAAGACCACGCAGGTCATCACCATGGCGAACGCACGAAGCGTGGACCCGCTCGCCTCATCGCCCGCCGCGTCGCGATGACGCAGGTAGACGAGGTAGAGCGGTGCGGTCGCAAACGTCAGCATGATGCAGGCGGCCGACACCTTGAAACCCAGAAGGACGGTCTTCTCGATGCTTCCCGCCGCCCACGCGTCGTTGACGATGAAGTCGGGGATCGTCCCCTCGAGCACCGCGCACAAGCCGTAGATCGCCAGGTAAGCAAGGCCCGCGTAGACCGCGCCGGCGGTCACGCCACGCACGGCAAAGCCGATGAGCGAGGGGCTGTCCTCGTCGTCCGCGTCGTGCTCGAGGAAGAAGTTGATCACGTAGCGCACCATGTCGTAGGCCGCACGCAGGGCGAGGGGCAGCGCCAGCGAGAGGAGCACGCCGTTCAGGGGGTTCCCTCCCCCACTTCCCGTGACGGCGATGAGCACGGCCAGGGCCGCAACCCACAGGAAGAACCATGACTCGGAGGTGAGCAGGCGCGTGAGCACGTGGTCCGACTCGTCGTCGGAGCCAAGTGCCTTGCCGCCCACGATGGCCAGGTCCTCCTCGTGCTCCTCCTGCAGGACCTCGAGCGCGTCGTCGACGGTGACGATGCCGATGAGCTTGCTGTCGTCGTCCACGACGGGCATGGCGAGGAGGTTGTACTTGGCGATGTCCTCCGCCACGTCCTCCTGGTCGTCTTCGGGGTTGGCCGTGACGAGTTCGTCTTCCGCGATGCTCGACAGGACTGTGTCGGGCGAGCTCACGATGAGCTGCACGAGCGTGACCACACCCGTGAGCGCATGGTCCTCGTCGAGGAGGTACACGTAGCGGACCGACTCGAAGCCCTCGTCGAGCGAGGCCAGCGCCTGCTCCGCGTCGGCGACCGTCCCGTCTGCCGGAAGGGCCACGAACTCGGAGGTCATGATGCGGCCCGCGGTGTCCTCGCGGTACCCCAGCAGCTGGCGGATGGCGTTTTGCTCCTTCACGCCCATGAGGCGCAGGAGCTTCTCGGCCTTCTCGTAGTCGAGCTCCGCCACGAGGTCGGCCGCGTCGTCGGGGTCCATCTCAGAGAGCATCTTTGAGGCCGCGCCCTCCTCCATGCCGCCGACCAGCTGGGCCGCCATCTCGTCGTCGTCCAGCTCCGCCATGGCCTCCGCCGCCATCTCGTCGTCGAGCGTGGCAAAGACCTGGCCGCGCAGGCGCGGGTCGAGCTTCTCGATGATGTCGGCGATGTCCGCCGGGTGCATGTCGTCGAGGGTCTTGTGGCTGACCGAGAGCTTGACGTCGGAGAGGTCGCGCTCGAGGAGGTCCATGTAGTTCCAGGCGATGATGCGCTCGGGGATGGGGCGGCCCAGCGCACGCGCGGCGCGACAGACCACGCGCTCGAGCGAGGGCGAGAGCGACCGCAGGAGGCCGCGCGCGCCGACCTCGGCGCCAAGGAGGCGCAGCTGCGTGGAGCTGGTGTCGGAGAGCTTGAGGTCGTTCACGCGGACGACGCGCATGCCGCGCGTGTCCACGATCTGCTTGTTGAGGAGGTCGCGCGCGATGAGCACCTCGGAGGGCTGCAGGTAGGAGAAGCGCAGGTCGGTCGAGCTGACCTTGAGCTGTATCTCGGATTCGTTGAAGCTGTCGACGTACTTGCGCCAGCTGATCATGAAGGGCGTGCGCCCGGGGCCCATGAAGGCCAGCGACGTCACGCGGGGAAAGACCTCGCCCGTGGCGATGCCCAGGTCGGAGACCGTGCCAAGCCGCTCTCCGTCAGAGTCATAGATTGCGTTGCCCAGAAGCTGGGAAAGGTAGATCATGCGTGCTCCTTCGCTTGCGCACCCCACGGTGCCGCAAGCTCAGCAGCACCGAGGGGTCATCGACTGTGAGGTCGGGGTTTCATCAATGACCCTTCTCTTAGGTGATCTTGAAAATGGCGCAACGGTGCGCCCGAACCATTCTAGCCTCTCGTCCCATGGGAAAGGCTCAGAAAACAAAAGTATTACTGCTTCCCCGATACAAAGGGGTGGGACCCTTTCGTATCGCGATACGAAAGGGTCCCACCCCTTTGTATCGGGGAAGCTACTTCGAGGCCTTCTTGAACTCGTCGACAAAGGCGCCGAACATGCCCTTGGTCTTTCCCAGCTGGCGCCCGAGGACGCGCGAGCCCTTGTCGACGGCCTCACCCGCCTTTTCCGCGGCCTTGGCGCCCTCCATCTTTGCGCGCGCCGTCGCCTCTCCCGCCTTGGCGGCAAGGCCGCCCGTGAGCTCTTGGCTCGCCGCCTCGGGTTGCACGATCATGTAGCCCTTCTCGTATCCCACGAGCATGGAGGCAGGCACGCGGAGCAGGCCCACCAGCGACTCGGCCATGTTGCCGTCCCCCACCAGGAAGGCGTCCACGTCGCCGGTGAGCTCGTCAAACGTGACGTCGCCCACATATCCGAGCGACTTGCCGGCCGTGGTCTTGGTGTCCATACCGTCCCACATGATGCAGCGGTCCCAGTCGAGCGAGAGCCTCTTGCGGGCTTGGTCGTCAAACGCCTCGTCGCCCATGGTCACGCGGAACCCGCCGTCCACCGGCTCGAAGGCGTCCAGCGCGACGAAGGCGTCGGGGCGCTTGACCATGCCGACGATGTCGGGACGCCTGACAAGGAATCCGACCAGGCGGGTCCCCTCGGGCGAGAACACCGCCATGTGCACCTTCCCCAGTCGCTCGAACTTGCCCGCCTTGCCCTTCTTGGGCACGTAGACGGGCTTTCCCTTGAACTCGCTCAGCTTGCGCATCGGGTCCTCCAGACGAAAGCGGGACGCCACGCTTGGGTGGCGTCCCGTCAGTACCGATGAGTCTTGCCTGCTACTCGGCGTCCTCGGCAGGAGCCTCCTCGACGACCTCGACCTGAACGGCCTCGGCCTCGGACTGGGAGTCCTCGATGGCAGCCTCGCCAGCCGCGACGACGGTGTCGGTCACGGCCGTGACGGCATCGCTGACCTGCGCAGAGGTGGTCGAGACCACGTCGGAGAGCGACTCGCGGAGCTGGTCCATGCGCTCACGGGCAAGGTCGACCTTGGCGCGGAGGTCATCGGTCGTCGCGTCCACGGAGGGACGGACGGAGTTGATCCTCTCGCTGACCTTGCCGGCTGCGCCCTCGTAGGCGTCGACGGCGGAATCCCAGGCGTCATTGACCGCGTCAGCAGCCATGGCCCTGGTCTCGGCACCAGAGCGAGGGGCGAGCAAGGCACCGATGCCGATGCCTGCGGCAGCGCCTACGATGCCGCCCAGGATGAAACCGAACTTGCCGACCTTTCTCAAAATGCCCATGTCTACCTCCTGAATCGTGCCCCGAAGGGCTTGTTACCATATAGTGCGACGCCTCTGCTTGGCGCCGCCCCGTCAACGCCGCGTTGCGCGACGATCAGGCACTCCTTAACGAACCGTCCACGGAGCCGGGATGTGCTCTTCGGGCTCTTCGGGCTCTTCGGGCTCTTCGGGCTCTTCGGGCTCTTCGGGCTCTTCGGGCTCTTCGGGCTCCTCGGGCTCTTCGGGCCCT
>Ga0256405_10009068_pt1 | contig 13805 bp, 13 predicted proteins | sample RumenRJG_02DNA_FD_189096 | JGI IMG/M metagenome (GOLD analysis project Ga0256405, IMG submission 189096) | Bovine rumen microbial communities from Lethbridge, Alberta, Canada - RJG_02 | ecosystem: Host-associated > Mammals > Digestive system > Stomach > Rumen | place: Canada: Alberta...
GACTTCTGTTTCTGCAGGAACTGGTCAGCCCGAAGAGTTATATCTGGAAAGGAGTCATTACCGATGTTTGCCAAAGACAAGACAAAGAAGCTTCTGAAGAAGGAGCTTAGAAGCAGAAAAAAGAATAGAAAGAAAGTCATGAAGTTCAAAAGGAAGGTACTGACGACGCTTGACTGGTGTGACATCGAGGAAGTAAAAGAAGACCGCATCATTCTGAAGGGAAGAGGTTCCAAAACGCTTTATTATGTGACTGGCATAAAGCTTATGCCTCATAACATCTTCCTGGATGATGAGATGACAAAGGAAGTAAAACTCAATACTCTAAGGATTGCTTTAAACAAGCTGCCTTTCGAGATCTTCTGGGCCTTCGTCACTTCTCCTGTAAACATTGATGATTACAAGGCGAGACTGTATGACCTGAGATATGAAAACCCGTCTTCCAGGATTCAGAATCTGATTTCCGATGACTATGCTAAGGCGGAACAGTTTGAAGACCGCAACAACGAACTGGAATTCATGATGTTTGTAAGAAGCAGCGATGAAAAGATACTGGAAAAGAACCTGCAGGCTCTTTACCGGGAAATGAACAACGCCGGTCTGCTGTCGTTCTATCTGAACAAAAGGGATTTTCTAAACTACATAGCCTATGTCTTTGACAATCCTGTTGTCAATTCCATCTTCTTTGCCAGAGGAGTTTTCCGGTATGCCAACGAGAACTATCTGATTAAAGATAACGAACTGATTACCGAGAAGATCGAATCGGATGCCTGGTATGAAGCAAAACCCGGCAGCATCGATTTTGTTTCCGATGAGGATATGAAACGCTACAGGAAATCAAAACTGGTGCCGACATCCTTTTCCAAGACAAAGGACTACATGACGATCGGTGATCGCTTTGTTTCCACGCTGCTGATAAGAGAACTGCCGGACAACTATTCGGAAGGCTTGCTGTGCTGGTATCTCAATCGTTCCGACATAAAGGTCATGATGACAAGCGAGAAGATTGACTTTGATATCACTGCAATGCTTAAAAAGGACATCAACGAGAAGCTGGATGAATATCACAGGACCACCAATCCTACAAGGCAGCACCAGCTCTCGCTTGCCCTGGAGTCCGCTCACCAGTATCTTGACAGGATCGTCAGAAACAACGATATTACGCAAAACGTCACGATCGTCTTTGTGATCGCCGCCGATTCGCTTCAGGAACTGATGCAGAAGAAAAATGACGTCATAAAGCTGCTTCAGGCGGAGAAGTTTCAGACCGTTTCCTGCAAGCTTCTTCAGGAACAGACTCTCAGGATGGTCTGCCCAGTGCTTCTGGAAGGATCTCTTCCTAGGGAGATCAGAAACAACTACGGCATCCCGCTTCCAAGCGAAGGTATCGCCGGCCTTTATCCATTCGTCTATGAAACGCTCAAGGACAGGGAAGGCTTTCTTTTTGGATCGGAACTGGCAAACAACGGTGTCATCGTATTTGATCCGTTTGCATACAAGAGACCTCTATGGACCTCAAGGCACGATCATCAGCGGACAAACGGAAACATGGTGATCGTGGGAAAGTCGGGCTTTGGCAAATCGGTCGCACTGAACCTGACGATCCGCAATGACATCAGAGAAGGATACAATGTCGTCGTGATCGATCCGGAAAACAGGATCAACCATCTGATAAGAAAATATGGCGGATCGGTTATCAACTATGGCGTATCGAACAATATCATAAACATCTTTGATCTGCGGCCATTGTCTACGGATGAGGATGAAGAAGATGAAAACTATGACCGTCAGAAAGCGATCGAGGAGATGTGGGATACAAACAACGCAATCAATTTCGTTATCGGTCAGGTCAACCAGGTTTTCACGTTCCTTTTCAACGAATTCTCCGATGAAGAGGCATCTGTGATGGGGGATCTTATTAGAGCTGCATACCATCGTGTCGGTATCGAGATGGACAAGGAGGGGAAGTATCCGTCCTTCAGATCCATGAGTTCTGTGGATATGCCTACATTCTCCACTGTCCAGGAGATTCTTTACAGCGTCAAGAACCGCAAGAACTCCGATTTTAAAAAGGGGATCTATGACAGACTTGAGGTCAAGCTGAACCGGGTATGCGGCGAATGGGGAATCTACCTCAACGGCCATACTTCACTGCACTTTGACCAGAGTGATTCCAGAAAGATCGTCGCCTTTGGAACGAAACAGCTGCAGAATGTTTCAGAGCAGCTAAGGACTGCACTGAATCACATCATGTACAACTATGCCTGGTCATTGTGCATCGACAACGATGAGTGGTCTTCTTTTATTCTGGATGAAGCTCATGTAAATATCCTTCAGGGAGAGATCGCTTCTTTGACCGCCCAGTTTGTCAGAAGGGCAAGGAAATACAATACCTGTGTCAGACTGGCGACCCAGGAGCCAAGAGACTTTGCAGACGATCGGATCCTGACGCATGGCAAGGCGATATTCGACAATTCTGCATACAAGCTGATTCTTCACCTGGACAAGGATCCGGCAATCGATATATCCAGACTTATGAGCATCAATGAGAATGAACTGATGCAGATCATGTCATACAACCGGGCGGAAGGTCTTTTCGTCTGCGGCGAACGAAGGATCCCGATCAGGGTTCTGGCAACGGAGAAGGAGCTTCAGGAGATGTAGCTTTTCCACAGAAAGCTCCACAAATGTCGAAAAAACTGAAAGAAAAGTGGGACAACTTTGAGAATTCCGGGGAGGTCAAAAATGCAATAATGGAGGTGTAGATCTACGACTTATCTAGAAGGGAGAATACATAAGAATGAGTGCATTATGTGAACTGATGCCTGTTTTAATCGAGTCTGGATTTACGATCAGGGAAGCCGTTGAGCTCCTTGCGGACTTTATGGAAGAGTCCGTTCCTCTGTATCTTGAGTGCATGAAGGAAGACGAAGAGTTTCCCGATGCAGAGTGCTGCTAAAGGGATACATATGGAAAAGAATATGTTTCCTGTCGACAGGGAGATGTTTGTCGACATCATCACAAGATATCAGAAGACAATCGACATCATTGAAACCGTATATGGTCTTTACGAAAACAACCCGAGATTGTTTGTCTATAACGGCAGCGTCTGGCCTTCTTCAATGGATGATATCGTTGTCCTTTTGGACACTGTCTTCGGACTCGAGGAAGACGAATGGGGAAACACGATCCTTGATTACTGGATCCGGGAACAGGATTTCGGCAGAAAAGAATCAAACGACTACGAGTACAGTTTCAAAGGAACAAAGCTGCCTGCAGGGTATACTGCAGGTGATATCTACGACCTGATCTGTCAGACCGAGAGCAAAACCGTATTACAATAATAGGGATGAAACAGGGAGATACTGCATACTATATCGAAAACGGAGAAGTCAGGGAAGCGGAAGTCGTGAAGATGACCAGAGATTTCGTCACGCTCAGGTACAGATACAGGGATCCCAATTCCTCTCCAAGAGAAACTGTCTATCATTACGGTGGACTCCGGTTAAGGACCAGCAAGGTTTTTGAATCAAAGGAAGAAGCCGAGAATTCACTGAAAAAGTAGAAAGATACGGGTAAAAATCCGTATCTTTTCTGTTTTTTAGGCGTAAACAACCTTTTATGTCGTGTTTTTTGTATCTGGTGACAGATACCATAAAATCAGCAAGCGAGGTCAGCTGTATGGAAGAAGACAAAAGCATTTATATTACGATAAACCATCTTGATGATTATCTGCCGGTAATGAATCTTAAAGTGGGAGATATACTCACTCTTAAGAAGGAACCTGATAATCTCTATGATGATGAAGCAATTGCCGTATACACGAAGGAAAACAATAAGTGTGGGTATGTAGCAAACTCAGTTTCAACCGTTGCCAGAGGAACGTTCTCTGCTGGAAGAACATATGACCGGATAAAAGATGATACTAAATGTGTTGTAAGTTTTGTTATTGGTGAGAATGAAACTGCCATTGCCGAGCTGAGTGTTCGCTGAGCCATTGAAAAATGAGGAAATCAACAGATTTTATATATAGTAAAATATTGGTGAATACCTTATCATCAACAACGGATGATAGGCTTATCTCATCGTACAAAGGAGCAAAAAAAATGATAATCAATTTTGATGAATTGATAAACGACTTTTCTGAAGATGGTTTTTCATTATCAAAGAAGTACCTATCTGAATATGTGTCTTGTTTTTACACTGATTACGAAAAACTCGACCGGACAACTCTGATAGAAAAGTTGTGCGACTATGTAATGTCTTTTGAGTACAGAAACAACAAAAAAGATTCGTCTATTCCCGAACTGTATTCAAGTGAACTGCTACCTGTAATAAATAAAATTGTCAAATCTCCAAAAAAAGACGAAATACCTAGCCAAGCTTACAGATATGCACAACGTGCTCAAGAAATAGCAGACAGGATCAAAAAGGATAAGTCCCAAAATGTTATCGAAGACATGGAAGATCTCACCAAAATATTCCTTTGCTTGTACGATCGTTATATGAAAAACAATCACGAAAAAGTTGAGACTATTTATTTTAGAATTCCTGGAATCGGGTTTGATTATATTCGAACTGATCTTATTAAAGAGAAAAGGTTTAATCTGGTTAAGCCAAAAAACAAAAACGAAGAAGAAATAATATACAGCAGATTAAAGCTCAATGAGAAGAATAATATTTTCAATGCAAGAAACTTCGTTGTAATGGTTCTTTCTCTGTTTTATATCAGACTTATCGATTTAGAAGGGAAAGATTAGTGAGGTGAAGATATGGCTCAAGCGTTAGAAATACAAAAAGTTTTAGCAGATACATTCACGCATAGTGAAATAAACGAAAAACTGGTCAACGCTGTTAACAGGCAGACTTATTCAATCCAGGACAAAATCGTTGCTACTATTGAAAAAGGTGATGTGAAACTGAATCTTCAGAAGATAAGAACAAAAAAGTTTATTGATGATCACTCAACAGTTTTCAAAGATACAAGCAAGATCACAAATCAGATAAAACAGCAGGAGAAGCTAGTAACAAAAGCATTCAGCGATGTTAATTCAAAGTTAACAGACGTTTCTGAATCCACAAAGTATATTTCGAATGGTATTGATACTTTGGCACAGGGAATGCAAGCCCTTGAAGGACTTGCCTGTTTAAATGTGGCTCTTGGTGCCGCTAATCTTTGTGCGACTTTAGTTACTTTTCAAATAATGAATGAGAAACTTGACAATATCCAATGTGGTGTAGACGAGATAAACAGAAAATTAAATCAGATGATCAAAACAAAAGAGATTGATATTTCAACTGATATAAAGGATCTGGTATCCGACTATAGGCACATGTTAGATATTGAAGAAAAAGGCACACAGTTCACCCTTGAAGATTATAGGAAGCTCCTTAAAAGGGTGTATTTGTATGATGACAAGCTGATCAAGTATTATCTGAATGGAGCAGTTAATAATCCTGATGAAATCCTCTCTGCAATCTATCTTCTTTCCGGAATGCTGGCGCAATTGATTAAAAGATATGATGAATCATATTATTTTGAATATAAAGACAAAAGCAGTAATGTTGATCCGGATCATGATGACTGGATGAGCATCTTCGAGCTGCTGAGTTCAAAAGAGTTCCTCGATCTGGTTTCAAATCATTGTTTCTTTGATAATTCTTTAAGCAACAGAAAAACACAAGAAATAGTAAGTAAGCTTTATTATTCCCAAGTAAATAATACGGTCATGATAGAGGACAATAATCTTATTGCGCATCAATGCGAAGATTCAAAAATGCTTTCAGATTTCTGGAAAAAAATGGAAGAACGTGCATACGTTGAGCTAAATAATCAGGTCGCTGCTAGTTATAATGATGCAGAAGAGAAACCCGAAATTTCTCAAGAAGAGATGGATCGGAAGACAAGAGAAGCCGCTATCAGATTGGGCTACATCACCGAGTAGGGATAAAAATGAAAAAATTCTCTTTGTTGACCAAAGCTTTGATTTATGTGCTTATGCTTCTTGTCCTTTTTGGTTGTGTTCCGAAAGAATCTAAATCGCAAGAAAACGTCACAGAAACAGAAATCGAAGCAGAGGAAAACACAAGCGAGACCGCATCTGATGTTGTTTCTTATCCTCATGAACTTAGCCAAGGAGAAATAACTGCATTTTTTGAAGAAATGAAAGGCTCATGGCACTCTTTCAATCCGCCAGCAGATGAGTACGATATGAACTATCTGGCTTTGGTGTTCTATCCTGAAAATATTCCTCTTGTCTTTTTTGAAGACAGGACCATCGGATACGAATACAATGATCTGATGATTTACGGACATTGGATGGATATGCCGGACTACAGAATCGGAAAGGCTATACAGATTGAAGAAAACACCTGGAACTTTGATCTAGATTATGTTGAAAAAGAATATTTTACACCGGATATCTGCAGTAATTTAAGTATTACAAAAGTTGACCCTGATACCATAAACGTGATCATGCAGAAAGATGATGCTGAAGAGAGCACTTATCCGGTTTATGGAAAAGAGTATATATTTAATAAAATATCAGATGGCTATGAAGTTTCTGAATCCTATTATTGGCAATGGGTAAAGGAAAACGGCTATAAGAGCATGTACACACAATAATCACAGTTGATCAAAGAGTAGGGAATATGAAAAAAGTATTTTGTATTTTGCTGTGCTTTCTTGTTCTGACGGCGTGTTCAACAGAAAAGAGCAATGTTGTACCCGAAGACAGTAAAGAAGTGAACATCCAAGAAAAGGAAAAAAAGGAACAGGATCCGATAGTACGGGAGGATGCCTTTGATGAGTTCTCTGTGCTCATTACAGTAAAGACAATCAATATTAGACGTGATCCAAGTACCGTCAGCAAAGAAAACATCGTTGGCAAGGCACATATGGGAGAGACATATACGGTCTTTGAACAACGTAACGATAAGGATTATACATGGTATAGGATAGGTGAAAATCAATGGATCGCTAACGACGGAACATGGTGCGTGGAGTATGGTAACAAAGAAAAAGCAGGTTATCCGTATGTGATGGACGAATCAGAAAGATTGGAGTTCTTGGATCATGTTGAAACTGGAGGCCATTGTATGAGCAGCAATTATAATGGCAAGTTTACAGTTCTCAACATATTTAAAGATCCCAGCAAGAATAAAGATCTCTTTAATTGCAATTTTTTGCTTGGCCTTGAGGGATCTAGTGGCACTCATGATTCATACAAATATATTGTTAGCAATATTGTTGTAACAGATATGAACACATTTGATGTATATGTTTCCGCTGTTGAAAATGACGGCTTTGAAGATTTTTCGACTGGATGCATTAGGTTTACTGATATTGGGACGTATATTGGAGATAATAATCCTGATGATTTAAGGATGTGTTTTGATATCACTTTGATGCAGAATCATAACGATGTCGATGATGATAGGCTGAACGAACTTTATGGTAATAAAATGCATTTTATAGTCAGTTCAGTTTCTTATTAAATGTGGAGATGGTATTTAGCAATAATGAAAGAAAAACAGTGATCGCAAACTATCATACTCGATATAATTTAGTGAATAACTAAAATGTAGATGCAGAGGTTAATAATGAAAAAAGTACTTTCACTAATACTTGTATTCCTTCTTTGTTCTCAATGTGTGGGCTGTGCAGTTATAGAAAAAGCAAAAAGCACAGTTTCTATCGCTAAGGACTCAGTAATTGCTTGGTATAACAACATAGATAAAGAAAAATTCAGACAAGGGTGGGATTATGTTGTAAATCTCACTTCTTCAACTTATGCCGCAGTAGCATCTGGCGAATATGTGGCAAGCGTTGCAACTGCATTGAATGATTTTACAATCAGCATGAATAATGCATACAGCACTGTAAGAGGAGTTGCTCAGGAAGCAGGATTTGTTGCTGAAAAATGGGCTGCTGGTACCTTTAATATTGATTCAATTGCAAATAATTCGGATTATGTTGCGACGGTTACAAACGATAATGGCCCTATTGACATTAAAACCAATTATGGAGAAAATGCTCAACTGAAATATTATAGTACGGCGAGCGGAAGTGCCAACGCACAGGCAAGACTGTCGTCAGAAGCTATTGAGCTTCTGAAACAGTATAAAGAATACCAGACGACGGTTGAAAATCCATTGAGCTGGTCCGATTATTTGGATGAAATAGGGATGGATCCAGATACAAGAAATACGCTACTGAATGCTGAATACTATGGAATGACAAGAATAATACCGACAGATCAGTTGGCTGAAGCAACCGCTTATATAGAAGGAAGAATAGACACGCTTTCCGGTATTAATGGAGAAGCTTCGGCTTTAAGTTTAGAGGCTTATAAAGATACTTTGAATAATTTGAGAGATCATTTACAAGCCCCAGACGGCACTTCTTCAAAACCGTTGACAAACCAAGATTTACAAGCTATAGCTGAATTGACACAATCTGGCGAATTCAAGCCGGAAGATTTTGGATTAAAACTGACCCAGATTATTACACCAAAATACATATTAAAACAATCGATTGGTACGGGGCTTACTGCTGCTGCAATATCCGCTGCCTTTGAAGTTGGACCCGATCTTATTAGCGTGATAGTCAAAGCCGCAAAGGAAGGCGGATTTGACAAGGAAGATTTAAAGAAACTAGGCATAGATGGCCTTTTATCTGCTTCAGAAGGTTTTGTTCAAGGTTCACTAAGCTCTGCAATAATAATAATGTGCAAATCCGGATATTTTGGAGAAGCACTATTGGATGCATCGCCATCGGTTGTTGCGACATTAACGGTCCTTGTGATAGAAGCTGTTAGGTACGGATATTATTTAGCAAAGGGAGATATCACAGCGAATGATTATGGGAACCTTATGGCGGAAAGGATACTAATAGCAGCAATTACTCTTCCAACAGCCACAACATTAACGGCTTTCTTAGGTGGGACTCAACTTGCAGGATTAGCTGGTTGCCTTGCGGGAAGTGTTATTGCGGTAGCCGGTTTTAATGCTGTTAAAAACTTGACGCTAGAAATCAAAAACGGTGGTGGTTTTGCAGCAATAGTACCTAATGGAATCGTTGACACGATTGATGTGGCTAAAGATACGATTGCCTCACTAAATCTTAAAGAAAAAGTATCTTCCTTTAAAGATTATGCAATTTCAACCACAAAGGATGGATTGATTACAATTAAGTCTATTGTTGGTGTGTAACCGGTAAAAACCTTTGTGATAAACACGTCCATAAAAGTGTATTTTAACGAGCACTATTCAGTTTGAATAGTGTTTTTGTATACAGTGAAGGTAAAGGTTATTCGCAAATCATAAAATAATCCACATTTTGATAAAGGTGTGCAGTTTTTATTTTTTAAGTCCGATGAAAGAATATAAGTAGGAACAACTATGAATAATAAAATTGAAAGAAAAGAACAACGTACGGCAATGCTATTTGTACTGCCGCAGATTATTGGACTGATTGTCTTCGTTCTCATTCCGCTGATTTTTGCTTTATATTTGTGCTTCTGCAAGTGGGATTTCATCAATATGCCAAAATTTGTCGGACTGGATAATTTCAGGCTTGTTTTCAGTTTTGATGGGGATATCTTCTGGCTAACAATCAAGAATACTTGCATATTTATTGCCGGGGTCGTTCCACTTACACTCGTTGTCTCCTTAGGCCTAGCTCTGCTCGCAAACGATAATATTCCATTCCTTCCGTTTTATAAGAGCGCTCTGTTCATGCCAATGGTCACATCTTCCGTAGCGATCGCTATGGTGTGGTACTGGCTGTTTGCTCCTGATATGGGCATCATTAACTTTGCCTTAGAGAAGATGTCTATTTCCGGACCTGGCTGGTTATCGGACCCGAAATGGGCAAGAGTAGCGATCATCATTATGAGTTCATGGATGAAAGTAGGCTACTACTTTATCGTTTTCCTGGCTGGTTTAAAATCCATCCCTCAGATCTATTACGAGGCAGCAGATATCGATGGAGCCGGTTCTTGGAGAAAGTTCAAAAGCATCACGATCCCGCAATTATCTCCGGTTATCTTCTTTGTTCTGGTAATGCTGATGATCGATGTATTTAATATGTTCTCGGAGGCTTATGTACTAACAAGAGGCGGCCCGATGTATTCGACTTATACATTGATCACATATATCTACACACAGGCGTTTTCTTACTTCAATCTGGGGAAAGCGTCCGTTGCGAGTCTTGTTCTGACTCTGTTTGCCGGTACAGTCACTGCTCTTCAATTCTGGATTTCAAAGAAATGGGTTAACTATGATAAATAAGGAAAGAAAGATCAGAAGAATCATCTCGAGCTTTATCCTGATGATCATTTCAATAGGAATGCTGTTCCCGTTCTACTGGATGACGAAAACAGCTTTTACCAGCAATAATGGGGCTTTGCAGATACCGCCAAAACTCCTTGCATGGCCTCTGAACTGGGAAAACTTTGTCGAGGTATTCCACACGGAATACTTCATGAAATCGATCTTCAACAGCATGATTATTGCTTTGGTCTCGACAGCGGGCGTATTGTTGACGAGCTCGATGGCCGCCTTTGCGTTTGCAAAGCTGAAATTCAAAAGATCCGGACTGTGGTTTGCGCTGATCTATGGAACGATGCTGATCCCTTCACAGGTGCTCTTGATCCCGATGTTCGTCATCTTCAGCAAGCTGCATATGGTTGATACCTATATTCCGTTGATCCTTCCTCAGGTGATGATCAATGGCTATGGCGTCTTTCTGTTAAGACAATTCATGGTATCCATTCCTGATTCCTATATTGAAGCAGCAAAGATCGACGGATACTCTTTGTTCGGCATTTTCTGGAAGATCATCCTTCCGTTAAGTAAATCATCTTTGATCACTTTGGGTATCTTCACTTTTGTCGGAAACTGGAACAACTTCCTAGGCGCTTTGATTTATTTGAATTCGGAAGAACTGTTTACGTTGCCGTTGATGATCAATGCGTTCCGTACGCAGTATTACGTACAGTGGGGGACACTGATGGCGGCATCGACGATTTCGGTGATCCCGATGTTTATTCTGTATTTATTTGCACAGAAACAGTTTATGGAAGGCATAGCAATGTCCGGCCTTAAAGGTTAGTGCAATTTAAATAATCGATCATGTGATTAAAGGAGGAAAAAATGAAAAGATTAATCACTATTCTCTTTGCTCTCCTGATGCTTCTGCCAATGGCGGGATGCAGTAAAAAAGAGGAAGCAGCTGAAGACGGCAAGATTCAGATCGAATATCTGATGCTTAATGAAGCCGGCTCTGTAGATGGATGGATGGCAATGGTTGATGAAGCAAACAAACAGCTCGAAGCAGATAATATCGAGATCGTTGTTACCAAAGTCAATGCAACAGGGTGGCCGGAGTATTACCAGAAAGCTGTTTCTCTGATGGCTGGTGGCAATTCTGCCGACATCGGAAGAATTGCAGAATCTTATATGCCTACCGTTATCGGCAAAGGACAGGTTAAGGATCTTACCGACTATATCAACAACGACTTTGATCAGTCACAGTACTATATGAAGACATTTGAAGGCTCCAACTATGTTGATGGAAAATACTATGGGGTTCCTTCCGGCTTATATAACTATATGTTGTATTACAACAAGGATCTGTTTGATGAAGCAGGCATTGCTTATCCTTCTGCAGACTGGAACAACCCGACAAGCTTCGAAGAGATTGCCGAAATGGCTGCTGCTTTGACAAAAGACACTGAAGGCGGCAAACAGTTCGGTTTCTATACAGGCCCGTATATGGCTGAAGTAGGTATGTTCTCCACTTCTTTAGGCGGAAACAATGTCTTTGATGCCAACGGCAACCCGACTATGAACGACGCAACTGCAAAACAGGTATACGCATGGTTTGATAAGATGCTATCTGCAGGCACGATGCCTAGACCTACCGATACAACGATCATGAGTTCATTCGATATGTTTATGAATGGCAAACTCGCAATGACGATCGACGGCACATGGATGCTTGGCGTCATGGGCGGCATCGAAGACTTCAATGTCGGCCTCGCTGCTGTACCGGGTGCTGCAAACGGTCAGGCATACTCAAGCCAGTTTGTTGACCAGTTCGTCATCTACGAAGGATGCAAGAATCCGGAAGCAGCCTGGAAAGCAATCAAGGCTCTGGTAAGCCAGGAAGGTTTCACAGCATCTTCTTCTATGAATGTAGGCGGTGTTCCTGTACAAAAGACAGTTGCTGATGCGTTTATTGAAAATCAGCTGGGTGGAAACATCGATGCTGTAAGCAAACAGGCAGCCAAAGATGCTTTGGATCATGTCATCAAGGTTCCTTATAACGTGTATTATCAGGAGGCTGATGAGAAGGTCAACAACACGATGGATGAATGGCTTTTAGGACAGATCACCTCTGATGAATTTGCGGAGAAGGTTCAGCAGATCCTGCTCGATTACAAAGCAGAAGCTGAGAAAAACTAAAAGATAGAAAAGGAGCACAGGCGCACATACGTGATGTTGCGCCTGTGCTATAATTGAGGTACCGGTGTTTAACCTACTGATTGTTGACGACGATAAACTGATAATTGAAGACATCATTTCTCTTATCAAATGGGAGACTGTTTTTTGTCTGAACCCTGACAGTGCGAAAGACGGAGAAGAAGCAGTGAAAAAGATGAGAGAGAAGGAATATGACATTGTCATCACCGATATCTCGATGCCTAAGATCAATGGAGTCGATCTGATCAGGGAAGCTAAGAAAGAAGGCAGAAAAGCCGAATTCATCATCATCAGCAATTTTGATGATTTCATCTATGTGAAGGAAGCGATGAAACTTGGTGCTTTGGAATATCTGCTGAAGTATCAGATCAATGAAGATAATCTGAAGGATGAGGTCCTGAAAGCCGTCAAGATCATCCGAAAAAAGAGAAACATCCAGGAGACCCCTTCATACCGCAGGGAGATACAGAAAGCTATCGACTACATGATGATCAACTATGCGGAAGATATCCGACTGGAAACACTGTCCGAACTCTGTGAATTGTCACCAAACTATCTGAGCAAGATCTTCAAGGATGAAACCGGATCCAACTATATCGATTTTCTCAGAAAAATCCGTATTGAAGAAGCGAAAAAGATGCTGAGAGAAACGACACTTCGTGCAAACGAAATCGCATTGTCGATCGGTCTGGATGACTATCGCTATTTCAGCAGGATCTTCAAAGAAGAGACCGGCATGACGTGTAAGGAATATCGTAAAGCGTATGTGGAAAAGAATACTCAATAACCGCAAGAGTATCAAAAGTTCGCTTGTCGTCCTTCTGATCCTGTCTTCGATCATTCCGCTGCTGATCTCGGGGATCATTTCATACTCTGTCGTCAATTCTATGATCACAGACGAAGTGATAAACGATTTTGAGATTTCGAACGCTCATAAAATAGATGAAATCAATTCTCTGATCGCCTCTCTGGAAAGAGTGATGGATGACCTGTCAGGTTCGGAAACGACAAAAGGCTATCTTCTGGTCAAAGACGATATCAATAACGAGATCAATTATCTCAATCTTGTACGTCTGACAGAGAAGATCGAGTCTGATATCTACCAGCAAGGCAATTGTATCGACGGTATCAATTTTGTCTGGACGGATGGCACCACACCGATTGCACGTTACAACTCCTATGAATCGTTTCTGACTTTAGGCAGACTGAAGGAAGAACCGTATTCACAGATGATAAAAGATACGCCTTCCACAAGATGGTTCTTTGAAGAAGGCAATATCTATCTGTACAAAAGCCTGTATTCTCCGATATCGGATGCC
>Ga0256405_10009071_pt1 | contig 13803 bp, 12 predicted proteins | sample RumenRJG_02DNA_FD_189096 | JGI IMG/M metagenome (GOLD analysis project Ga0256405, IMG submission 189096) | Bovine rumen microbial communities from Lethbridge, Alberta, Canada - RJG_02 | ecosystem: Host-associated > Mammals > Digestive system > Stomach > Rumen | place: Canada: Alberta...
AAGGAAGAACTATTTTTCACAGATCTTTATGGAGAAGATGAATTTGATATCCTGCACAAGCTGTGCGCAAAGCTCAAAGGCAAAGGCTATATCGATGACGCCTTTGCACAAAGCGTAGAGACAAGAGAACGCCTCTCCTCCACCTGTTTCATCAAACGGGTCGCCATCCCTCATGCGATCGGCGAGACTGTCTCAAAAAGCTTTATCTCGATGATCACCTACCAGCGTCCGCAGAAATGGGGCAATGAAGAAGTCGATCTGGTCATCCTCTTTGGCATCTCCTATGCCGAGCGGAAAAACTTCCGTCTCATTTTCAATCAGATCGTTGCCTTCTTCAACGATCAGGCCAACATCACAAAACTCAGCCGCTGTCGCTCCTATAAGGAAGTCATCGACCTGGCCGCTTCAATTTAAAATTCGGCAGGATCATTCCTGCCGTTTTTATTTGAAGTTTGCGATTTCCTTAAAGGCTAAAAAGAATATATCTGCCGCAATTGCGGCAGATATACCTTGTGCAAAAAGATCGAGGGTGAAATTAGATCTTTTTTTAGTATTCGAGATTCTTTGCAGTCTCTTTTGAGAAAACGTGTGCTACTTTGCCTTCGAAGGTGAAGTGGATCGTATCACCATAGCTGTAGTTGTCTTCCATATCAATCGTCGGAACGATGATAATGACGTCCTTGCCGTTAGCATTGACATGCAGATGAACAGAAGAACCCATCATTTCGGCAACGTCAACCTTTGCCTCAACACCTGTTTTGCTGACATCGGTATGTTCCGGACGAACACCGAGTGTGATGTTCTGGCTCTGAACGTTGTTTGCAAGCAGACGCTCTTCTTTTTCTTTGGAGAGTTCAACTCTGTAATTATCTAACTGAACGAAATATTTGTCACCTTCACGATCGAGTTTTGCATCGAAGAAGTTCATGACCGGCATACCGATGAATCCGGCAACGAAGAGGTTGGACGGATGGTTGAAGACTTCCTGCGGTGTACCGATCTGCTGAATGTAACCATCACGCATGATGACGATACGGTCACCTAACGTCATAGCTTCGGTCTGGTCGTGGGTAACGTACATGAAGGTCGTATTGATACGTTTTCTTAACTTGATGATTTCTGCTCTCATTTCATTACGCAGCTTGGCATCAAGGTTGGATAATGGCTCATCCATCAACATGACTTTCGGATCACGAACGATAGCACGGCCGATGGCAACACGCTGTCTCTGACCACCGGATAAAGCCTTTGGCTTTCTTTCAAGATACTGTGTAATATCTAAGATCTCAGCAGCCTCTCTGACTTTCTTATCGATCTCATCCTTTGGCTCTTTTCTTAATTTCAAAGAGAAAGCCATATTATCATAGACCGTCATATGCGGATACAGAGCGTAGTTCTGGAAGACCATGGCGATATCTCTGTCTTTCGGGGCAACATCATTCATGACCTTGCCGTCGATGATCAGTTCACCATCGGAGATGGATTCAAGACCGGCGACCATTCTTAAGGTCGTGGACTTGCCACAGCCGGAAGGACCGACTAAGACGATGAATTCCTTATCCTTGATGTCGAGGTTGAACGCCTGAACGGCAACAACGCCCTCATCGGTGATCTGCAGATTTGCCTTTTTCTTTTCAGGTTCTTCAGCAACTGCCTTCTTTGATTTCTTTTTCTGTTCGCCGCTGACGAATGGATATACTTTCTTGATGTTCTTTAATTGAATGCTTGCCATATGTTGATTGACTCCGGATGCAGTGCCTCCGCATGCTGCAGCCTCACGCTTTGCGTTTTACGACAGGTCTCCACACTGCCGCAGTCCGAGTCGGGGACATTCTCCTTTCATAGTGGTTTGCCAAGAAGTGGAGTGGCTTTGAGTTGTTTTCTAATTTCTGTTTAAGATCTCTTCTACATCCTGAAGATCCGGCATAGAGCGGATCGCTCCTTTTTTGGTCGTCACAATGTAAGCTGCCGCATTTGCGAAACGCAGCATGTCTTCAAGATCTTTTTCATTCAGATCATCGATCGGATGATCCAGCACGTAATTGATTGCCGATGCACAGAACGTATCGCCGGCACCGGTTGTTTCGATCGTTCCGCCGAGTTTGAAGGCCGGAACGAAGACACGTAAGTCTTTATAGTAACTGCAGCTGCCGTCTGCACCATAAGTCGCATTTAAGACTTTGATATTCGGATATTTTTCTTTGAGCAGCTGCGCACATTTTTCAAGATCTTCCTCACCGCACATGAACTGCAGTTCATTGTCGGCGATCTTGACGATGTCGCTGTTTTTTAATCCCCAGTCGATCTGTTTCTTTGCCTCTTCCAGATCATCCCAGAGCGGCGGACGAAGATTTGGATCGAAGGAGATCAAGGCACCAGCCTCCTTGGCTGTTTCGACAGCCTTTTTTGTCGCTTTTCTGACATCTTCATGCGTCATGGAAAGCGTACCGAAGTGGAAGACTCTGCAGTCACGTAACGCATCAAGCGGAACTTCTTCTTCCTTCAGCATCATATCGGCACCCGGATTGCGGTAAAACGAGAAATCACGGTCACCGTTTTCATAGGTTTTGACGAAAGCTAATGTCGTGTGGACCTCTTCATCGTCCAGCAGATACGTATCGTCGATACCGACATCTTTAATCGTTTCTCTTAACTGCTTTCCGAACATGTCCTTACCGACCTTGCCGATAAAAGCGGTTTTTTTGGAAAGCTTTGCCAACATCGATAAGACGTTGCATGGCGCGCCGCCCGGATTGGCTTCCAGAAGCGGATTGCCCTGGCTGCTTAAGCCGTTGTCAGTAAAATCGATCAGTAATTCGCCTAAGGCGATGACGTCATATTTTCTTTCCATAACTATTCCCCTTTCAGGAGATCATATTTTTCGATATCGATCAGGCTGCTTCCTTCGCAATAGAAGCTGATCGACTCTGCATTTTCCGGCGCATATAAGACGAAGGATGCTGCCTGTTCGCCGTCATTGACGAACATTTCCATACTGTAGCGATCAATGATGAAGCGGATCTTGAGATTTCCGTCGATCAGACGTACCGGGAATTCACGGATGTTGACAATATCATGCGGGAAGCCGCAGCGTGTACGGTCGACTTTGATGGTTGAAATATCCGGACGGTATCTCACAAAGGTGTAATGTTCGCCGTCCTTCCCAAGATAGATTCTGAACCACTTGTACATGTGATCTTCGTTGCCAGGCTTGATGGTCACTGTCATATCGATGCAGTTGCCGTTGATGCCATATAAGGAAGTCTCATTGCTGATGTGGACATTGTAGTAATCGATCTTGAGACCACGGTATTCTTCAATCTCTCTGACCGGATTCTGGCAAAGTCTGCCGTCCCGTATGCTGAGTTCTCTTGGTAATGTCATCATTCCGCAGAACTGCAGATCCTCATTTTTTGAAGAGGAAGTTTCCCAGTTCTGCATCCAGCCGATCATGACCCTTCTGCCATCGTAGGTCTGCAATGTCTGCATGGCGTAGAAATCCAGACCGTAATCGACTGCCTGAACACTTTCTCTGTTCAGATGATGCGTATTGCGATCAAAGTCACCGATGATGCATACGTTCGCATTGCCCGGATGGAACTCCAGACCGATCGCCGTCATCTCCTGCGGAGAAGTGAACAGCACATCCTTGCCGTCGAGTTCAAAGAAGTCCGGGCATTCCCACATCCTTCCGTACTGGTTATGGGAACTTGATACGATGCCGTCGTACTTCCAGTTGATCGCATCGCTGCTTTCGTACATCAGGATATTTCCTGAACCGTCTTCGCCGCGGTTGCCGACGACAAGATAATAGGTATCGCCCTCTCTCCAGATCTTCGGATCACGGAAATCATGGACGCTGCCTTTTTCCGGGATCAGTTCTGCACCGATCACCGGATTGAGTTCATACTTTTCATAATCGACACCATCTCCGATCGCAATGCATTGCGTCTGGAAAGCTTCGATCTTGCCGTTTGGATTTCTTTTCGTACTGACACCGGTATAAATCAGAAGATGTCTGCCATCCGGCATTTCAACGGCGCCGCCGGAGAAACAGCCGTCACGGTCATATTCTTCATCCGGTGCTAAGGCACAGGGGAGCCGTTCCCATTTGACGAAATCCTTGGTCTTTACATGTCCCCAATGCATTGGTCCCCATTTCGTATCATATGGGTAGTATTGAAAAAACAGATGATACTCGCCTTTATATGGGGCAAAACCATTCGGGTCATTGATCCAGCCGATCCCGCCCGTTACATGAAACCATGGTTGTTCCTCTTTGGTAAAAGGTAAATACTTCTTTTCGAATTTTCTTGCTTTTTGTAGTGCTTTACTGGACATGTTTTACTCCCGGTAATCGATTTGCTTTGATACAGATCAGGAAAGGGTGCCCCGTCCCGAAACGAGACGGGGCAAAATGATTTTACAATAAATTAGTTTGCGTAGTACGCATCCAGATACTTCTGGAAGATACCGAGCAGTTCGTCGACCTTGTATTTTGCCAGGTCATCCTGCAGCTGGTTCCAGTCAGCATCTGTGACACCGTTCATGATCCAGTTAGCCTTTGCAGTGTTGATTGCCTTTGTGACATCAGCCTGTAAGTTGGAAACCTGCTTCGTATCATCGGTCGTCATGAAGACGTTCGGGAATACATAAGTCGTGTTCATATCCGGTGTGTAGATATTTTTGATCCAGTCAAGACGATACTGTGCATCATCCGGGCAGGTAACGTAGACATCATAGTAAGAGTCTAAGATTGCTAACGGACCGTTGACAGATTCAGCTTCACGGACTTCAACCGGAGAAGCATCACCCAGCCATGCGTGTTTCAGCATCGGATCGCCGTTTGCGTTGGTGGACATTTCGAAGATATCGAAATCATCATCTTCACCATAAGTACCCCAGTTGTTCTGCGGAGACTGCATCGGATCATACATCTGGTCGAGCCATGCACAGATTAATGCAGGGTTCTTTGCGTTGATCGTAACGACACAGCGGCCTCTGTCGAAACCGGAAGTGAAGGAACCGTTCTGCGGAGTCAGGTTTCTGGTGTCAGCTGTTAAGACTGGCATCGGTACCCAGCTCTTGCCGGCAATCAGATCATCCATGGAGACCTGAACGATGTTGGCAACATCCCATGAGAAGCAAACACCGTATCTGCCGGATTTGCCCTTTGCAACGTAAGTTGACCAGTCATGCGTGAAGGCATCCTTATCGATCAGATCTTCTGCATAGAGCTTGTGCAGCCATTCGAGACCTTTTCTGAAGCCTTCGGTCTGGGCTGTGCAGATGACCTTCTTATCTTCTGTAACAGCGATATGTCTGCCCTTATCCGGATCACCATAACCTTCACCGAAACCGTTGATCAGAACCATCGGGTCCTGGCCGCCGTCGTTGATGATGAAGGACATCGGAATGACATCACCGTCGATATTGAATTCAGCTTTGAGCTTGTCAGCGTTGTCGCGGAAAGCGAGCAGGCATTTTTCAAAATCTTCAACCGTCGTCGGAACTTCCAGACCTAAGAAGTCGAGCCAGTTCTTGTTGATGAACGGCATGTTGTCGATGGTCTGAATTGCTGTCTTTTCATAACCTAACTGTTCGATCCAAGGTAAAGCCCAGATATGACCGTTTTCGTCAGTGCACATTGCACGGTATTCCGGAGCCTGTTCGAAGACCTTCAACAGGTTAGGCATATACTTGTCGATATATTCTTCAAGGTTGATGATGACGCCCTGCTTCGCATATTTGAGCAGGTCGGTATCATTGAAGCTGGCAGAGAAGATGAATTCAGGAAGCGTCTTGAGGTTGGACATCTGAAGAGTGATCTTGTCACCCCACTGATCGCCGGAGATCGCATTCCAATTGACATGGACATTGGTCTTTTCTTCCAGTCTCTTGAAGATCGTCCTGTTGTTCGGTTCGGATTCAGTACCAGCCGGATAGTTGGTCATACCTTCGATCGTAGCTGTTTCTGCTAAAGGGAACGCCAGGCTTGCCGGATCAACGTCGAGCCCCTGAGATTCAGAAGCGCCGCCATTGCCGCCCTTGGAGCCGCAGCCTGCCAGCATGAGCACTGCTAAGGTGCAAAGCAGGAGGCTTGTCAGTAATTTGCGCATTTTTTTCATTTTTTTCTCCTTTTTTATCTTACAGATTGCACTGTAATGACCTCATTAACCCTTGACTGCACCAGCCATAATGCCGGAGTCAAAGTACTTCTGGAAGAACGGATACATGATCATCAGAGGCAAGCTCGAAATGATGATGGTCGCGTACTTCAGCAATTCTGCCAACTGGGCTCTTGCCGCAGTGGACTGCATATCAGAGACCATGCCCGGTTCAGGCTGGTTCTGGATCAGGATAGAACGCAAGACCAGCTGCAACGGCTGTTTGGTTTCGTCGTTGAGATAGATCATGGCATCAAAGTAGCTGTTCCACATACCGACGAACTGCCACATGGCAATCGTCGCGATGATCGGCATACATACCGGAAGCAGGATCTTGAAGAAGTAGACCATTTCCGATGCGCCGTCAATCTCCGCAGCTTCCTGCAAATCTTTCGGGATGCCCAGGTAATACGTACGTGCAACGATCATGTTCCAGACCGAGAATGCCGGCGGAATCAGGATCGCCCAGATCGTATCAAGCATTCCTAAATCCGAGATCAGCAAATAAGTCGGGATCAGGCCGCCGCCGAAATACATCGTGATGACAAACAAGAGATTGAAGAAACCGCGTCCCTTGAAATCCGCTCTTGACATCGGATATGCCGCTAAGAGCGTGATAACCGTGGAGATTGCCGTGAAAGCAATCGAGTAGAACAGAGCGTTACGGAAACCGGTCCAGATCTGCTTGTTGGACATGACTCTTTCATACGCCGTCAAGGTCCACTTGCTGAAATCGAAAGTCAGACCGCTGTTCTGTAAAGTGATCGGATCGACGAAGGATGCCAGGATGATGTAGATGACCGGTAAAATGATCGCTACAAGCAACAATCCCAGGATGATATAGCCGATGATCAGTAAGGTCTTGTCTTCAGTCGGAAGTTTAGCGAATTCGCTTTTTGGTTTTCTCTTTTCCATCGCTTAAACTCCTTTACCGTCATTCATCTTTTTAACGATCGCATTCATCGAGATAAGAAGAATGACATTGATAACCGTATTGAACAGACCGACTGCAGTTGAGAAGCCATAGTCGCCGTCCAGAAGACCTTTTTTATACACGTAGGTCGAAATGATTTCGGATGCACCGAGGTTCAGGTCTGTCTGCAAAGCATAAGCCTTTTCAAAGCCGACCGACATGATGTTACCGACAGACATAATAAATTGAATAAGTACCGTATCCTTGATCGCAGGCCATTCAACCGCCTTAATCTGCTGAACGATGTTGGCACCGTCGATGACTGCTGCTTCCTGCAGTTCCTTGGATGCATTGGATAATGCAGCCGTGTAAATGATGGAAGACCAGCCGGCGCCTTGCCAGATACCGGAAGCGATATAGATCGTACGGAATGCAGAAGGCATTGTCATGAAGTTATACTGCGTTCCAAGCAACTGATTGATCATTCCGGTCGGTGACAGCAAGATTCTGACGATACCACACAGGACGATGACGGAAATGAAGTTCGGCATGTACAGTACCAGCTGGATCTTCTGTTTGATCTTCTTGGACAGGATCCTGTTAAGCAGGAAGGCCAGCAGGATCGGGGCCGGGAAGCCCCATAACAGTCCGAAGATGGAAAGCTTCAGTGTGTTGGACAGATAACGGAGAAAGTCTGGTGACGACAGGAATCGGCTGAAGTGATCAAAACCGACCCACTCACTTCCCAGAATGCCTCTGATCGGGTTGTATTCCATAAACGCGATCAGGACACCACCCATCGGGACATAGCGGAAAATGATCGTCAACAGAAGGGCAGGAAGAATAAAAATGACATACAGTTGCCAGTGCTGCTTAATGTAAAGCAGGGTCTCATGCAACTTTTGTCCCTTTACCTTCCCGACTGTTGCGGTGTTTGAAGACCTGTTCATTTTTCTCTCCTAAAATAATGATGATTTTGCACAATTCAGAATGCGTGATTTTGCACACTTATATTAGCATAATGAAATTTACATATTCAACATATAAATTGTGTATTTTCACCTTATTTATGTGCATTTTCCTGTTTTTCGGCGAAATTATGAAAACGTTTTCCTAAAATGTTTACATTTGCACAGTTTTCTGTTGCTTTTTGCTATGTTAGGTATCTTATATATGCTAAAATTTAAGGTAGAATGGAGAGCTTGTATAATGAAGAAGAAAGTAACGATACAAGACATAGCAGATGAGCTGGGGATATCGCGAAATACCGTCTCGAAAGCCATCAATAATTCCGGAGGGCTTGCACCCGCAACCCGGGAAAAGATCATCCAGAAAGCGATGGAGATGGATTACAAGCAGTTTTCCTATGTCAAGTCTTTGACCGGTATCACTTCTTCCGGTATAGACAGCAACACTTCTGCAACTGAATACCAAGGTGAGATTGCCTTGCTGACGGGACAGTTTTTCAATCAGTCCCACTTTGCTTCACTGATGCTCGATAAGTTTCAGGAAGAACTTTCCTCCCTCGGCTTTACGATGAACATCCACAGAGTGACCGAACGAAATATGAGCGATCTGTCATTGCCGGTCACCTTCCGCAAAGATCAGATCAAAGGCATTATATGTATCGAGATGTTTGACCGCCGCTATGACGATATGCTCTGTACATTAGATATTCCGCTTTTGTTTGTCGATGGCCCAAGCAACGCCGACGGCGAGCTTCTGGCAGCTGATCAGCTTTACATGGACAACGTTTCCGGCATCCTCGCCTTCGTCAAAGAGATGCTGAAAAGAGGGTACCGGAGATTCGGTTTCATCGGCGACTTTTGGCATTGCCAGTCGTTCTTCGAACGCTATTGCGCCTATCGTCTTGCTTTAATGCAGTCCAAAGTTGAGATAGAAGAGAAGTTTTTCATCTGTTCCAACGGACCCTATGATGAATCACTGAATTCTCTTGATGAACTGCCGGAAGTCTTCCTGTGTGCCAACGATTTTGTCGCCATCGATGCCATCAGCTCCCTTCGTGACCGTGGCATTTCCGTTCCGGATGACGTCCTGTTCTGTGGCTTTGATGATTCCCACGAATCCAGACATATGCTGCCGACGCTGACCACCATTCACATCCACACCCAGATCATGGCCTATGAAGCCGTCCACCTGCTGATGTCAAGAATGAAGGAAAGCTCTCTGGACTATCGCATCGTCCATACTCAGACTGATCTGATCTATCGTGCTTCTACAAAGGATTGATCCATTATGAACCTTTTCTCTTATGATTCCCGTTTCACGCAAGTACTGATGAAACTGGTCTACAGTTCCTATCTCAACATTCTGTGGTTTATCTGCAGCATCCCGATCTTTACGATCGGCGCTTCGACGACCGCTCTTTACTATACGTGTCTCAAGATCGTCAGAAACGAAGAAGGAAATGTTACCAAGACCTTTTTCAAATCCTTTAAAGAAAACTTCAGACAGGCAACCGTAATCTGGCTGATCCTGTTTGCCATCGGCTCGTTCCTGGCTTTTGATTTCTATGTACTTTACAATCTGCGTTTAAATACTGCCATGCCGATGGCCGCCTTCTGGACGATCCTTTTAGCCATCCTGATCGGCGCCATCATCATCTACCTCATCGTTCTGTTTATGGTCTTCCCTTTACAGGCAAGCGTCATCAACACGACACCGAACATGTTCAAGAACGCCTTCCTGATCGGAACCCATTATCTGTTTGCACCGATCCTGGTCTTCGCCGTTCATTTTGCGATGTTCTATGCTGTTGTTGCCGTGTTTACACCGCTGATTGTCTTTGGCGAAGGTTTCTGTGCCATGGTCAGTTCCTTCATCCTCAACCGCCTGCTGATCTCCGTCACGACACCGGCGGAAGCAGAAGAAGAAAAAGAATGAAACTCACAGAAAAACAAAAAGCCTCCCATCGGGAAGCTTTTAAAAAGATGAATTTTCAGGACAAGATGATCTATATCTTTTCCTACTACAAGGCATATATCCTGGTCCCGCTGATCGCATTGATCTTATTGGGACATTTTCTTTATGCATCGGCAAACAAGAAGGAAGAAGTTCTCTATCTCGCCTTCATCAATGTAGCGACAGGCAATGACATTGAAACGGCAGTCAACGAAGATTTTCTTTCCCTTCATTTTGAAAAGCCGCAGAAGAAGAAAGTCGTTATCTACAAGGAACTCTATCTTTCCGATAACGCCAGCGTTGACAACAACCGCTATGCCTACGCCTCGCGTATCAAGATCTTAGGATCGATCGAGGCAAAAAAGCTTGATATCTGTATCGTCAACAAGGAAGCTTATGACCTGCTTTCCAACAGCGGCTATCTCTATGATCTCAATGTCCTTCTTTCCAAAGAAGAACTCTCTGCCTTAAATACACGCCTCACATACAACGATGTGCTTATAAACGACAACCGCATCGATCATCTTCTGAATGAAGAAACCAAGATCGACTCTTCCGCTGTTTCGGTATGCAACGGCATCGATATTTCGGATTTTAAAATCATACGCGATGCCGGCTTTTCCGATACGATTTATCTTTGTGTCATCGCCAATTCAGAGCGTATCGAAACCGTACGCACATTTATCAGCTATCTTTCTTCCTAAGAACCGGTACCGGTCAATTCATAGACCTCTTTGCCTTTTTGCGAAAGCTGTCCGTATTCCGGAATAATGCCGATGACATTGGAATTGAGCCAGTGCATCGTGATGATCTGTTCATAGCTGAGCTTCCCGCTGAAAGGTCCCTTGATCTGTTTTTCGGTTGATCTTAATTCTCCTTCAAACGGATCGAAGGTTTCTTTACGTATCGCATCCTCCAGCATGGACACCAGTTTCTTTGTCGGATATGGTACTTCTTTGGAAAGATGGATGTCCAAAACACCGGAAGAAATGCCCCACCAGTAATTGGTTGCCTTATCTTTCGCGGAAGCTTTACTGTAAGTTCCGTCAAGGATTGAACTGATCAGTTTTTTATAATAGGTACCCCAGTTGATCAAAGGCTGAGCTATATTGATGGCCCCTTTTTCATTTAAAACATACAGACCATATTGCAGATCATCCTTATGAAAATCGGGATGCTGGGGACCGCAGAAGGTCGATATACCGATGCGGCGCATCTGATCCTGCCAGTCCTTATCGAGACTTTCCGTCCAACCGAGCCAGACTTTGGCTTTTGGATCGACCATCGAAGCGCCGATCGCAAAAGCATTGATCGATGCAATCGAACCGTAATTCGGCGTATCTGCGATATAGCCGATCTGATGATCCTTCGCATAGATCGCAGCGACCAAGCCCAATAGAAATTCCACTTCATACATGCGGACGTCATAGGTTCGCACGGCATTCTGCTTCATGTAGACTGTGCGGTTGAGATATTTGACATCCTTGTTTTTGATGGCAGCCCTGAATGTCTCTTCAAACTGCAAAGGCGATGTTGTAAATACGACATCGTTTTCTTTTGTGGCAGCTTCGATCGTATCCTTTAAAGATTCCCCCTTGCCGGCACCTTCATACTTTGAAGTGACGATCTTGTCCTGCAGATCCGCCTGGACCTGCAGCCGACCGAGTTCCTGATCAAAATCAGCAAAGGAATCGTTGACCTTGTTTTCATAAATGAAGCCGATGCGCAGCATCTTTTCCTCGCTTAATAACGGGAACAGATTCAACGGATCAAGATCAATGACGTTCTGTTTCTCCTTGGTAGGATTATGGAAGACTTCGATCTTTTCTTTTTTGCCCAGGATCGCAAGCTCCTTGTCCAGCTCCTTGATCTGTGCGACGATCTTCTGATCGGAAAGCGAATAGATCTTTTCATAATCATAAGCGGAAAGATAAAGCAGAAAGCCGTCTGCACAATAATCAGGATCATAGCCGAGTTTCAGATAATTCTTCTGAAAAAGATAAAAAGAAGAACGAAGACGCGAAATATCCTTTTCCTCCCAAAGCCTGTCTTCCGGCTTTTTCAGAAGACGGGCCAGCTTGTGATACGCGTTCTTCTCATGAAGATCGATCTCATAAAGAGGACAGATCTTATAGAAATCAAGGAATTCTTTATAGATAGGATTTTCTTCCAGGATCTTTGGATCCGGCACGACGCGGCGGACTGTAGCCCGTATGGTAATCGCATCGAGATATTTCAAAACGGAAACCCGCTTATTTCCCTCTTCCACGTAAAAGCTGTGAAGATACTCATAGACCTCGATCGGATCCGAGATCCCTTCCTCGTTCTGGTAGCGAAACACCGCACTCCACTTCATTGCGAATTCGCTGTCTCTTTCTGCACAAGGCAAAAAGTCATAGGAAAAGACGCCTTGTCTTCCTTTGGTTTTGGTACCGCGGATCTGCTGAATGGGAATCTCTTTGATGCCTAAATCGATACATGAAAGGGTATCGCTCATGCCCGGCTTACTGTCAAGATCGGAAAGATACGGATATCTGCCTTCCAGAACGGCACGGCGAATGCTGCGGTCAGCCATCCTTTTCGCTTTGAAGTAATCATCGATCATAGAGAAACACCTCCTCTTACCTCATTTGTGTTATTAATCATAAAGCATCGTTTCTGTTTAAGCAACGTCAAAAAAATACACCGGGCAAGGAAACCGTTTTCTATGCCCGGTGCTATATTGAACATTACTGTTCGGGAATTCTCATTACGATATCGGAAAAACCTGCATTGCAGCCCAGTGAAAAGAAGCCTATATGTGCTCCGTCTGTCGAATGGGAAATGCGGCTTGTCAGACACTTCATCTCATCCACATACATGACGACGATCTCGTTTTCGCAGACCAGTTTCACATGATGCGTATCTTTCTGATCGAAATCAAATCTTGTGACTGCGCCCGGTCCATAATCGAGAAGATCCATGATCTCGTAACCCTCATAGTGCAGCTGATTGCTTCGTGCATCAAGACATAAAGCGGTATATGTTTCATCATTTGCGCTGCCGCCGAAAGCGAATCCTGCGCTTACTCACTCCATTTGAAATTCTCTTTGCCGGCACCTAATTCAAAATGACATTTCACAATCCCTAAATCCAGCTTGAGATAAGGACCGATCCCTTGGATTGATGCTTTGACGGTATTTTCGTCAAGAAGTGTTAACCTGAACTTCTGCTGATTGACCGCTGTCGGTGCCAGTAAGGCCGCCTCAATGCCCCGCTTGTACCATTCCGGTCCCTCATCGTAGCCATCGGCAATCTGGCCGATCGCCTTGTTGTGATGTACACTGCCTTCATTTTTTCCATAGCCAAGGGCAATCAGGATGACTTCCTTTTCCCCTTGCTTCAGGACGGCTTTGGACTTGCCATGGGTCAATGCCACCCAGCAGGTATTGAGTCCAAGCTCCTGCGCCTTTAAGACCAGCAGTTCACCATAATAGCCTGCACGTTCACTTAAGGTTTCATCTTTCTTCCCGGCGATGACGATGTAGTTTTTGACGTTTTCAAACTTACCGTAATGGGCAAGCCTGGAATCAAAACAGGAAGGCTCATCATAGATGATCTGTATCGATAGCTTTCCTTCTTCACTCATTTTTTTTGCACAATCATTTAAGATCTCCCGCGTGCTTTCATCGATCGGGCTGTCCTTGTATTGCCTGACGCTGTGCCTTTTTTCCATGACCTCCATAATTTCCATTGTATAGCTCCCCTTCCTTTTGAGTTTACTTTACTTGTTTCAAAGAAGGGATTCAATCGAAATGCACA
>Ga0256405_10009074_pt1 | contig 13797 bp, 12 predicted proteins | sample RumenRJG_02DNA_FD_189096 | JGI IMG/M metagenome (GOLD analysis project Ga0256405, IMG submission 189096) | Bovine rumen microbial communities from Lethbridge, Alberta, Canada - RJG_02 | ecosystem: Host-associated > Mammals > Digestive system > Stomach > Rumen | place: Canada: Alberta...
ACAGCATGAACCGGGAGCGTAAGGTGGATATGAACCCCGGTATGTGGGGTGGCAACCGCCGTAAGATGAGTGCCCGGACGGTGCAGGTGCAGAGTTACTTCGGCAAGGACAGAGGTTTTATCTTGCGTTTCGTGAACGGCGGTACGGACGAGCGTGACACGCGGTACGGCCGTCGCGGCCGTATCACGGCGCGTAACTTCTTTTTGGGTAACGCGACGGCCGCCATTGAGCAGGCTGCGGAGAATTTGGGCGGAATCATTGAGGAGGAGTTGGCGGCTGCGTTCGAGCAAGCCGGGTGAACGGCGCGGGTGCGCCTACGTTAGACTTTCGCGGCGATGCCGCTACTTTCGGCGCGGGTGCGCCTACGTTGGACTTTCGGCGCGGAGCGCCTACGTTGGACTATAATAGAATGAGATAATGGCTGCACAGAGTGTTGTACGATTAGGGTTGGAAAGCAACCAATACGAGCGCGGAATCAAGCAGGCGCGTCGGAGCTTCGATGACTTCACGAAGGGCATCGGTGCCGGTGTGTTGAAGTTGACGGCCGTGAGTGCCGCCATCACGGCGACCACTACGGCGTTGAAGGTGGCGAAGGATGCGTTCTTTGCCAGTGAACGTAATGTCGATGAGTGGGGCCGGACAGTGGAGGCCGCCAAGAGCGTCTATGAAGGTTTCCTCAATTCCATCAATACCGGTGACATCAGTGGATTCCTGTCGAATATCGACCAGATTGTCACGGCAGCGAAGGCCGCCTATAACGAGCTGGACAAACTGGGCTCGATGAAGACCATTCAAGGTCCGCAAATAAGTGCCCAGGAGACAGAGAACAGCCGTTTGCGTCAGATGATTATGACGCGGAGGTACATCGCGCCCGGTAAGAATAGCAATCTGACGGCCAGTATGGCCGCCGATACGGTGCTGAGCGACGCCCAGATCCGTGTGCTCGAGAAGCAGTTGCAGAACGGTATGAAAAAGGTCGTTCAGTTGTGGAACAACGAAGTGGAGCAAAGCACGAAGGCCATCGATGCGGAGTACAAGCGCCAGGCCGCCACGTTAGGCATGAGTGCCGCCGAGTTCCGTCGCGGCACCAGCAGCTGGGCCGAGTTCGAGCGCCGTCTCCAGGGTGCTGAGGCTTATCGGAACTGGCGGTCCGAACACACCCACAGAGACATGATGACCGGCCAGACATCCTACGACGACGCCGCCAACCCGTTCAATGCCTACAAGGCCTGGGCCGATTTCCGCGTCGACGGAGAGCAGTACAACGCCCTGGTAGAGCGCATCAAGCAGCGTGACCAGCAGGTCAATCAGATCTATTCCAGTCAAGCCCAGGCCTACCGTACCATTAACCGTGCCGAGGGTATCACCTCCCGAATCGGCGGTGGCCGGAGCGGTGGCAGCCGTCGTGTTGGCGGTGGTGCGATTGGTCCGCAGCAGATGCTGATGTTGGAAGGGATGAGTGCGCTGACGCCGACGGGTTATATTGCGACGGGCGGTCCGTCGATGAGCAGTGCCGACATGGCGGCGTGGTTCTCGCAGAACATGTTCACGAAGGGCTTGGCTGACCAGGCGCGTCAGTTCGGGTGGGACATGCAGGACAAGGAAGGTCCGAGCCGCAGTGACAAGCTGTTGCAGGGTATTGACGACTTGACTGGCGCGATGAACCACCTCTATGGCGGATTGGAAGATATGGGCATCAAGTTGCCGAAGGGCATGCAGCAGTTGCTGGGCGGTATCAACGGCTTGATTACCGTAATCCAGGCGATGCAGGCGGCGAAGGAAGCCTTCGGATTCATCAAGGCGCTGCTGTTCAGTGGAGGCGGTGTGGCCCACGCTGCGCAGGGTTGGAGTGTTCCCGGGAATATGTTGAGCGGTGACCGTGTGCCAGCGATGCTGAACAGCGGTGAGGTGGTACTGAACCGCGCACAGGTGGGTAATCTTGCGGCCCAGTTGAGCGCTCCACAGGTGGTGTCCGGTCAGCGCGGGCGGACGGTGGTGAGCGGTGAGGACATTGTGCTGGCCGTGGAGAATTACGGGCGGCGAATCGGGCGCAAGTTCTTTAGTTAGTGACTTTCGCTTCGCTACTTTCGCTGCGCTACTTTAGACTTTTGCCCTGACGGGCGACTTTAGACTTTCGGCGCGAAGCGCCTACTTTCGGCCTGACGGCCTACGTTGGACTTTAGACTTTCGGCCTGCGGCCTACTTTAGACAAAAATAATAATAGCAGAAGATGATAATACATGGTGGTAATGTGTTGGTGCTTAACGGCAGTGGCACGGCGGTGGTTGCCGGTGCCACGAACTGTGACATTGACATGCAGTGCGAGGGTATCGAGGTTGCCGGTCCGTTGAGCGGTGAATACCGCGAGGTGTTGGCCGGTCGTAAGGGTTGGACGGTGACGTTGAACTATCTCGTGACCGATGACCTGTCGAGTATTCGCGCGAACGGTACGACGGTCACGTTGCGCATTCAGGTGCGCGGTGCGAGTTCTTATATGCAGGGTTCGGCGCTGGTGAGCGAGTGCCGTGTGACGGCGACGAAGGGCAACCTGTGCCAGGGGAGCTTCGTGTTCACCGGCAGCGGGGCGCTGAGTGATAATTAATCCTAATGAAAGAAAAAGATGGCGTGGGTAAAACATTGGGTCGTTCCGTTCGGTGACTTGAGTGGTGAGACGCAGTATCAGGTCGGGCTCTATGAGTGGGGCTTCACGGGCAGTGTCGTCACGTTGACGGGTGCCGGTGTGCCATTTGTTACGATGGAGTCGGACGATGAGCATGTGTTCCGTGCGGTGCGTGGTCAGACGGGTTATCTCAGTGTCGTTGCCGATGACGGCACGCTGTTGGAGTCGTTGATGCCCAAGACGAACACGGAGAAGCTGGTGCGTCTGGAAAGCGGCATTTACGACGGTACGGAATGGGTGACGGGGAGCGTGCTGTGGCAGGGATTCCTGTGCGCGCAGGTATTCACACAGCCGTGGGAGGGCAACCGTCATGTGTTGCAGTTTCCGGTGAACAGTCTGTTGCAGAGTCTTGACAGCGTGTTGCTGGACGACACGTTGCTGACCAGCAGCGGGCGGTTGAGCGCGCTGCTGTATGAAGGTTACACCAAGCTGATGCGCGGTGAGGTGCCCTATCCGAAGGTAAGCACGTATGACGATGTGGTGCTGGACCACTCGTGGCTGTACACCTGTGTGGAGTGGCGGCTGTTCTTCGCCGAGCAGGAAGTGGCTCACGAGGGCAGTGTCAGCGTAGAGCGCCGGGGTTGGAGTTATTACGAGGCGTTAGAGAGCGTCTGCGCCCTGTTCGGCCTGGTGATGCGCGAACGTGACGGTCTGCTGTATGTATGCCGTTACGGAAACGATGACTACGAAATCCACGGCGCCGAGTACACGTGGGCGCAGATAGGAACCATCGCCGGTGGCGGCAGCGTGAGTGTGCTGGAGAAGGTGAAGATGACCCATTACAACCTGCTCCGTCTGGCCGAGTGGAAGGGCGCGGACAGTACGGCAACCTACATCCCCGGCGGAAATGACGCCCGTGTGGTTCTGAACCTGAACGCCGACAGTAACATGCTGTTCGCGTTGCGTGAAAGTCCGAGCGACAGCAGCGCTTATGTCGAGGTGCCTGTGAACGGCGGTGTGGTTTATGTGCAGCCCCATGACGGCGGGAGCGGCACGACGTACAGCTTCCACCTGTATAACCTTGAGCACACCAACGAGATCATAGACTGGGGCTGGAACATCGGTGTGACGTATCACCGGCAGAGTGCCGTCACGCCGACCTATGCCCAGTGCCTTGCCTCAAGTATGGCCGGCAGTCCCACCTTCAACCCATTGAACCCAAGCGACAGCACCGGCAAGATTGTGACCGGTGCCTTCCCTGTGCGGTATTACCACCGTCCCGATGGCGAGGGCATGGAACTTCTGAAGAGCGGTCTGATGCTGAACATGCAATCGCGAGACGAACACCCGACCAGTACGCCGTTTGTTACGATGAACACGTTCAAGAGTGTGAGCAGCCGCAGTGTGATCTTCCGACAGACCGGCTTCGGGACGTACCGTTTCACGCCCGGTTACCTGCACTTAGAAATCGGCATCGAGGTATTCGAGCGGTTGTGGAAGGGCAACCCCGGCAGCGGCTGGCATGCGCTGACCGACTTCGGCAGTTTCACCAACGATCAGCAATACTGGCTGACGTTGAGTCTGCGTGTAGGCGACCGCTATTGGGACGGCGAGAAGTGGGTGAACGCCACGCGGACGTTCCTTGCGGCCGTGCAGAACAGCACACTCGTGACGAACTACAGCGACGATATGCCTTTCAGCAATCAGGGCGGTCTTTACCTCCCGATAGAGGGCGGCACGATGGGCGACGTGGAGTTCTGCGTGTACGACTGCGTGGAGTATGAGGAGTTTGACGACCTGCACACGTATGTTCTGACCGATTGCAGTCTCGAATTCAAGCCCACGTACCGCATTACGGTGGATGACCGCACACAGAACGTCTATCGGAAGAGCATCACCACCAACGGCTTCAAGGGCGACCACGCCATCGAGCTGAAGATCGGGACGTACAACAACAACGTGCCCAGTGCGCAGTTCGTGATCAATGCTGACGGCGAATATCTCGAAGCCTTCCCGTACTACTTGCCGAGTGGTGACAACAGCATGGAGCGCCCCGAGCGCCATCTGGTGAACCGACTGGCCGAGTATTACAAGGAAGTGCGCCGCGTGTTCAGTGCCGTGGTGGCCCTGGGCTTGCCGTTGTGCGACAAGGTGTACGACTACAACGGCCGCGTGTTTGTCGGTATCGGCAGTCAGACGAACTGGCGCGACGGTGTAGAGACGGTGAAGTGGATTGAGGTCGAGAATCCCGAGACGATGGGCGGCGGCGACATCGACGCCATCGTACCGAGCGGTGCCGCGCCTTACAGCAAGCAGCCCGGCGGTTGGGACGAGAGCGGCGGCGGTATCCAGCCCGCGCCGGTGCCCGGTGGCGGCGGTATTGTGGGCGGTTACTGGAACTCGGCCGACGGTCTGTTCTATGCCGACTCCGCCTTCACCACTTCGCTGACGGGTGACGACCTGACGCTGTACCGCGACTTGACGAGCAAGATGATCTATGTGTTCAACGGCACGACCTTCGAGCTGCTCAACGGCGACTATTACGCCGTGACGGGTGACGAGATGGAGGATATACTGGACGACACCGGTACGATTACGCCCACGCCGTCGCGTGAGACCGTGGTGCTGGGTTACTGGAACTCGGCCGACGGGCAGTTCTACAAGGAGAGCAGCTTCACGACGACCATCGTGGGTGATACCCTGTGCCTGTACCGCGACATCCCGAGCCAGCAGGTGTACCTGTATAACGGCGACACCTTCGAGCTTGTCAACGGTGACACCTACGCCGTGACGGGGGACGAGATGGAGGATATACTTACGCCCTGACGGGCGAGGCGCCCGTTGGGCGACTTTAGACTTTCGGCGCGGTGCGCCTACGTTTGCCCGGAGGGCGACTTTCGCTCCGCTACTTTAGACTTTCGGCCTGACGGCCTACGTTGGACTTTGGACTTTCGCTCCGCTACTTTAGACTTTCGGCCTGACGGCCTACGTTGGACTTTGGACTTTCGCTGAGCTACTTTCGCCTTAGAAGGCTACTTTATACTTTATACTTTTGGGGTAAACCCTCAACACGGAAGGTCCGGCTATGTAGCCGGACTTTTTGTTTGGCATTAAAATTCAGACGATGAAAGGTTATTCGAGTGGGTTGCGGCACGGCCGCGTGACGATTCTCAACCGTCAAGAACAGACGGTGGGGGCGTATGGCATTGACAGCGGTGGCGTGGGTTGGACGGAAGTTGCTACGGTATGGGCCGACGTGTCGTTCGTGAAGGGTCTGCGCGCGATGCGCGAGGGTGCGCTGGACGTGTACGGTGTGGTGATGGTCCGAATGAACTGGAACCCCGACGTGACCTTGCGCAGCCGTATAGCGTATGACGGGCAGACGTACCAGATACTTGGCGAGACGTTCCACGCGGACCGTCAGGCGAACCAGGTGCAGTTCCATGCGCAGGTGGTGATTGATTAAGTAATATAGTAACCAGTGTAAACAGAGCGATGAGAGAGGTAGCGATTGTGCATTATAACACGCCGGAACTGACGGAGGCGGCGATTTTGAGCCTTCGGAAACACGGCGGACAGGACTACCATGTGACCGTATTCGACAACAGCGACAGCCGGCCGTTCACGAAGGTGATGGGCGGTGTGACGCGGATAGACAACACGCAGGGTCAGGTAGTCGATTTCGACAAGATTTTACGAGCCTTCCCCGACAAGGACTGGCGCATGGGTTGCGGCATCGGGGGCAGTTGGGGCAGTGCGAAGCACATGCTCAGTGTGCAGGCGCTGTGGGACATCCTCCCGCAGGGCTTTCTGCTGCTGGACAGCGACGTATTGATACGGCGGAGCGTGGACTTCATGTTCCGCGATGATTTGTGTGCGGTCGGCCATATCCAGACGTGGGAGCAGGCCGGCAACCGAGGCAAGGTGGACAGGCTTGTGCCGATGGTGCTTTGGATAAACGTACCGAAGTGCGTTGCCGGCGGTGCGCGTTTTTTCGACCCCGCCCGCGCGTGGGCTTTGAGCGGGGGTGGTAATCAGAACCGGCAGAACTGGTACGACACCGGGGCGGCGTTTCTCGAAGACATCCGGACGCTGAAGCCGCAGTGCACGGGTATGGCGATTGACATCCGTCCGCTGATGCACCATTACCAGGGCGCGAGTTGGCGGAAGGTGTACCTGAGCAGCCAGTTGCAGTGGTTGGCCGACCGCGCGAGCCTGTGGACGGGTAACGGCGTGAACGGCGTGAACGACTTGGGCGACCCGTCGTGGAGCGCGCCTGCGAATAAAAACGTGCGTATCTACATTATGACGCACAAAGACTTCCCGCAGGTGGTCCACCACCCGATGTATGAGGTAGTTGACGCTCGTGATGGCGGCGATATGTCGGACGGGGTGCCCGGTGCCTTCTTCAGTGAGCTGTTGCCGTTGCACCGCGTCGCCCAGCGCGGGCGGTTGCCCCAGATTGTTGGGGGCTGCGGTTACCGCAAGTATTTCAGTTTCGGCAGCAACCCTCCGGTCCTGTCGGCTCAGTTGAAAAAGCACGGCTGCATCGTGTCGCAGTATGTTGGGCTGGGACTGCCGATGTACCAACACTATACCGAGGTGGTCGGGAATGGGGAAGACCTCGACCTCGCCACGTCGATTGTGGCCGAACATTATCCGGACTTCTACTCCGCGTGGAACCGGGCGTTGAGGTTGCCGGTGCTGCATCCGGCCAGTATGTTCGTGATGCGTAGCAAGGACTTCCGGCGCATGGAGCGCGTGGTGTGGGATGTGGTGCAGCGCTATCTGTCCGCCATTGGCGGGGATATTTACGGCCGTGTGCGCGGCGATGCCGCGGCGTATCATCTCGGCCGCTCGACGGAAGGCTATCAGATCCGCGTGGGCGGACAGTTGTGCGAGCGTCTGGTGAGTGCCTGGATAGACTGGCAGTTCCCCGCGGCGAAGCAGTGGCCCGTCATTGTGACCGGGTAAACCTGTGACGGGGATTGCGGGGAGTTGTGTATGACTTTCGGCCTTAAGACCTACGTTCGGCGCGAGCGCCTACTTTTGCCCTGACGGGTGACTTTAGACTTTTGCCCTGAAGGGCGACTTTCGGTCTTGTGACCTACTTTCGGCCTGCGGCCTACTTTAGACTTTTGCCCTGACGGGCGACTTTCGGCCTTACGGCCTACTTTGAACAAAAATAAGAGCGATGGATAATTTTTTCACAAGGATGTTTTCTCGGCGCGAGGTGGCCGGTGTCCCTACGACGACCGACCCGAGCAGTGCGGAGAACAAGCCGCAGGCCGTTGGTGGCGGCGGTACTTACGGCGCGCGTATTGTTCACGCCCGTAATCCTCAGACCGCGCTGACGTTGAGCGCCGTCTATCGCGCCACGGAGCTGCGCGCCAAGACCATCGGTCAGATGCCGGTGCAATACCAGCGCAAGGACAGCGCCGGCGGCAACTATACAACGTGGATGCAGGGTTTCGGCAAGAAGATCAACTACCTGTTGCAAGAAGAGCCCAACCCCGTGATGAGCGCCGCCAGTCTGTGGGAGCAGGTGACGGTGAACCGGTTGCAGTTAGGCAACGGATTCGTGTATATCCAGCGCGACGTGTTCGGTGACCCCGAGCAGCTGTGGCTGGCTATCTGCGGTGGCTATAACATGGCCGAAGGCACGTACAGTCTGTCCTACCTTGGCGAGAACGGTGTCGTGATGAAGGTGGACGCGCCGCGTCAGAATGTGCTCCACTTCCCGAATACCTTCCGTTACCAGAACGGCTTTTGGGGTATTCCTACGATTCGGTTCGCCACGGAGACCCTGTCGCTGATTAAGACGCAGAAGGCGCAGTCGTTGGAGAACGCCGCCAAGGGCGGGCGTGTGAAGTTGCTTATCGGCGAGGAAAAACCCGCCACGACGCAGGGCACATTGGCTTACGGCATGTTCGACAAGGGTCAGATGCAGCGCTACGCCAAGGAAGTGAACGACCAGATCTATGAGCAGGACGTCGTTGCCCTGCGCGGGCTGGAAAAGGTGCAGAACATCAGCATGACCGGACAGGAGATGCAGATGGTCGAGCAACTGAACCTCGGTATGGATGACGTCGCCCGCTTCTGGGGCACACCTCGCCCGCTGCTGATGTTGGACACCAACAGCCACTACAACGACTATCAGAACGCCACGATGGAATACCTCCAGCGCACTATTGCGCCGGACACGTCGGAGATGGAGAAAGAATTATTCCGCAAGTTGCTTGGCATCCGCTACTACGGCCAGCGCCGTGTCCACATCTGCGAGAAACCGCTACTGGCTATGGACCTGGAACGTCAGGCCAAGGTGGACCAGTTGAACCTACAAACCGGTGCCCGGACGGTGAACGAGATCCGCGCCGAGCACGACATGCCCGCCGTGGAAGGTGGCGACACCGTCTATGTCAGCACCAACCTGGCCGAGTTGGGCAGTGACAAGTTGAGAACCAGCGGTGCCGGCCGCCCCGCCAACGCGAGCAACGATGGAACGGAAGCATGAGGTGCCGCGCGAAGTGCAGTTGCACGGTCTGCGGTTGGCGACTGACCCGGCCCGGGCGTATGGGCGTGAAGATATAGCGAAGAATAACGATAAAATAATTGAGAATGAACAAGAAGATGAACCGAGAGATTGACATCGCCGTCAGTGGCCTCTGTGTGCGTGAGGCTGAAGGTGGCGGCCGCAGCCGTACCGTTGAAGGCCATGCTGCCGTGTACGGTGTGCGCAGCGTCAACCTGACGCCGCGTAGCAGTTTCCGCGAGGTTTACGAAGTGATGGAGCGCGGTTGCTTCAGTACCGACCTGTTGAACCGCAGCGACGTGCCGCTCACCGCCTTCCACGACAACACCGCCATCCTGGGCCGCTGGCGCATGGGCAAAGGTACACTGAAGCTGACGCTCGACGAGCGCGGGCTGAAGATAGAGTGTACGTTGGCCGAGACCTCCCGTGCCGATGAGTTGCTGAGCGCCATTGAGCGCGGTGATATTAACGGTATGAGTTTCGCCTTCACCGCCGACGAAGACGACAGCGAGAACGGCGTGAGTTACGAGAAGTTGGCCGAGCGCAGTGCCGACGGCAAGGACGTATGGATTCGCCACGTGAAGCGCGTCACCGGTCTGTACGACGTCACAATCGCAGGTCACCCCGCCTATCCGCAGACCGACATCGCGCAGCGTGAGGCAGAAGCCTTCTTTGACGAGAAACTGGGTGCCCAAGAAGTCGCCACCCGTGCCGCCGAAGACGCCGCCAAAGCCGCCGAGGAAGCCGCCAAGGCCGCCGAGGAAGCCGCCAAAGCCCAGGAAGCACGTGAACGTACCATGGCTGCCGAGCGCCGCCGCCGTATGCGTAGAAAACTTAACGAAAATACTGTTGTTTATTAACCCCTTAAAACGTTTTAGACATGGGAAAAACAAAAACTGAAATCCAGAAGCGTCACCAAGAGATTCTGGTCGAACTCGACCACATGGAAGAGATCGCACAGCGCGAGAACCGCGCCTTCACTGAAGAAGAAAACGCCAAGTACGACGCCTTGATGCGCGAAGACAACCGTCTGCACATCGAGATTCAGGGTCTGCTTGACGAAAAACAGATGGAGCAGTTCCGCGAGATGAAGACGAAGAGCGCCCGCCTGCGCGAAGTGCTGAAACAGTGCAAGGAGAACCGCGAGTCGTTCTCGGAGGAATTGCAGGCCCGCGAAGCCGCCAACAGTACCACGATACTGAAGGATGCCGCCACCGGTAACACTGACGGTAACCTGGAAGCCTCCGGTGCCATTCCCCTCACCATTCATGAACTGATCGACACGAAGGTCAGCGGCCTCGAATTGCCGGAAGACCTCCAGATGCTGACCGGTGTGGTTGGTAACGAGGTATGGCCCTACAGCATCGACGACGTAGAGTTCACTGTCGCCGGTGAAGTCGAGAAAATCGACGAGAAGGCTCTGAACTTCGCCAAGATTCAGGCCTCTCCTGAGCGCGTCGCCGCCAGCATCGCTGTCAGCAACCGCGCCATCGACAACGCCGCCTTCGACCTGCTGGGCTTCGTAACTTACAAGTTCCAGAAGGGCATCGCCAAGTTCAAGGCCCTGCACGTGTACAGCCACGCCCAGTTCGACAACGCCTTGAAGTCGCCGTTTGCCCTCGTTGACGTGGAGGAAATCACCCTCGACGAGAACATCGGCAAGACCCTCGCCAAGAAAGTTGCCGCCATGTACGACCTCGGCTTTGAAGGCACGCCCTGCATCACGATGGACAAGGTCCTCGAGACCGAGCTCCGCTTCACGAAGGCCATCCCTGACAGCGCCGGTGACCGCACCGTCATCATGGACGGCAAGTGCGTAGGATACCCCTACACCGTCAGCAAGTTCATCAACACCAAGTTGAACGGCAGCGGCCAGCCCGTTCAGGACGACTACCGCTTCATCGGTATCGGTCACTACGGCTACCTTGCCATGGAGCAGCACGGTGAGGTCCGCTTCACGGTGGATGCTACCAGTGCTGAAGTTGCCAAGCGTAACACCACGGTGCTCACGTTGAACACCGAGTTCTCTCTGACCGAGCTCTCGAGCAAGGTGAACGCCAAGGTGAACCCCAGCGGCAAACCGCAGGCTTTCAAGCTGCTGAAGGTTGTTAACGCCGCCTCCAGCTCCTCCATCTAAGAAAAGACCCGCAGCCCCGGCCCTGTTTCCCGCAAGGGAGCAGGGCCACCGGGGAGCGGCGGGGTTAATTGAACGTGTATGAGTCAAGTGTTAGAAAATAATAACAATAACGGGTTGCAGTTAGACAGCGTGTTCATCCGTGCGTTGCAGCAGGATGCGACGCTGATGGCCGCCATCGGCAGCCGTTTGTACGGCACGGCGATACCATTGCCGGACGAAGACGTCGATAATGTGCCGCCGCCGTATGTCATCGTGACCTTCGACGGTCTGACCAATGAAGGTCTGACAAAGGACGATTCGTTCGAGGGGATGCAGGACGCGGTGACCATCGGAGTGACCGTGGTCTCCGGCACGTTGGAGGCGTTGCACGGGCTGACGTCGCAGGTGCGCGACGTGATTTCGGCCTACATGGCCGGTTATGAGGGCACGGACGGTCCGGAAGACTACCAGTTCAGTGCCGGGCGGATAGAGTATGACTCGCAGAAGCCATGCTACTGGCAGGGGCTGACGTACCAGTGCAGCGTGTATCGATAGGGAGCGACAGGGCGTAGGGTATCATAAGAAGAAAATTCACAATCAAAAAATATAAAAAGATGGCAACAATCAAAGGACAGAACTTACGCGTGATGGTCGGCGGCAAGTGCATCGCCATGGCGACGAGCTGCACGTTCCACGTGGCTGCTCAGATGGAAGACTCGAGCACGAAGGATGACACCGGCAACTGGCAGAGCCAGGAAGTGACCGGGCTTAGTTGGGATGCGAGCACAGACTCGCTGGTAACGCTGACGGACAACGGCAGCAACGGTGAATTGCCGCAGGACATCTTCACGGCGATGATCGCCATGACGCCGGTGACGCTGACATTCGACACGACGAATGGCACGAACAACCGCGTGGCCCAGAACGGCGCATTGAAGAAGAGCGGACAGGCCTACATCAGCGACATCTCCATCACCGCCGCTAACCGCGCCAACAGCACCATGACGGTGCAGTTCCAGGGCAACGGCGCCTTGAGTTGAGACTTGTAATAGTTGAGATAACGTTAATTTCCTCTCTCGTGAGCGCAGGGCGCGGGGCAAGCCTGCGGTCTGCGCTTTTTCTTAAAATGAGCAATAATCAAAATAATAAGACATGGGAACAATAATGGGCCAGCATCTGCGGCTGGTAATCAATGACAAGTGCGTGGCCGCCGCGCAGACTTGCACAGTCCATCTGAGTGTAGAGATGCAGGCCACGTCAAGCAAGGACGACACGGGGTCGTGGCAGAAGCAGGAACCTGTGGGTCTGAGCTGGGATGCGAGCACTGACGCGCTGGTGATTGACGGCCTCTACAGTAACGGCACGGGCAAGACGTCGCAATCGGTGCAGGTCGGCGGTCCCAACCCCGCCTACATCTATCCGACGGGCGTGAGTCTGTCGCCGGGTGAAGGGTTGGAAGTGAGCGGTGCCCCCGCCAGCACCGAAAATCTGGTGCTGCGGAAGATTAACGCAACCAATTACTCGGTCATCAGTACCGGCGGAAAATATGTCAACGACACCACAGCGGCCAAGACGGTGTATGTGGCCTGCATGACAAACGCCACCACGCTGACGTGGGCCGTGTATGACGGCACCGGGTTGCAGTTGACGGACGTGTTCGCGCTGAAAGGTCAGTCGGTGACGGTGCAGTTCGGTACGACGAATGGCACGATGAACCGCGAGGCCGACACGCAGCTGTTGGAAGGGACGGCCGTGGTGTCAGACATCTCCGTGACGGCACAGAACCGGGCCATTGGAACATGGACGGTGCAGCTCTCCGGCACCGGTGAGCTGGCGTTGCAGAACGAATGAGAAGTGAAGGATAGAGAGTCTTTATATTGTGTATAATTATTAGTTATTGTGTTCCCCTGCGCCGTGAGGCGCGGGGGAATTTTTATATTGGGGTAAACCTTGCGGGAGGTTGGGCCGGCTAAGTGAATCATTAACCTAACAACGGGCGGTAAGGAAGCCCGGGCGGGTGAGAATCCCGTGGTTGTCGGTTTGGATGGTTCGCATATAGGGAGTCCGCTATCCGAAGGGCGGCTTTTTGAACAAAAATAAAACGATATACGATGGATTGGTTGTTAGGATTGGCCGGAATTATATTCGGCGGTGGCGTGAGTTGGCTGGTGTTCTTCCGTCAGAGCAAGAACAAGGCCGACGGAGAGGCGAAGCAAGCCCAGGCGCAGGCCCAGCAGATGGCGCTGGAGGCCGTGAAGACGTTGCAGGATGTGTATGACCGGACCATCTCGCGCCTGAACACCGACCGGGACGAGTTACAAGGCTACGTGACGAAATTGAAAGATGAACGTGAGGAGCTGTTGGCCCGGATAGACAAGACGGAAGCGGTTGTCCGTAACCTTCAGGACGAGGTGTCGAGCAACCGCCGAGCAGTGGAGGCCCTGCGCCCTTTTCTATGTTACGATCTGACATGCCGGAAGCGGGTGCGTAAGGAGGAGGCCAGTGATAGAAAAAAATGATGCTGATGGA
>Ga0256405_10009076_pt1 | contig 13795 bp, 13 predicted proteins | sample RumenRJG_02DNA_FD_189096 | JGI IMG/M metagenome (GOLD analysis project Ga0256405, IMG submission 189096) | Bovine rumen microbial communities from Lethbridge, Alberta, Canada - RJG_02 | ecosystem: Host-associated > Mammals > Digestive system > Stomach > Rumen | place: Canada: Alberta...
CGATGATTCATAAAAGGAGGCTATGATTCTTATGTCAAACCTGATTTCATTTCTTCCTGTTGCGTTTGTGGTGATTGTCATTGTGCATGAGAAGCTCCGGCAGAATAAGATCCGGAACGAATACGATGAGATGCAGCTTGCGATCCGCGGAAAAGGTGCCTGGTACGGATTCTATACCCTGATTCTATACTGGGCGGTTTGTTTCTTTGCGGAGAAGACATGTGACTTTCATTTCCTGAATGCGGCGAACGCGGTATTTCTCGGGATCATGATCAGCGGAAGCGTGATCGTCGGATACAGCATCCTGCATGATTCCTATTATGGGATGAACCGGACCGGATCCCGGAACGGATTCTTCCTCGCCGTGATCGCAGCGATCGAGGCAGTCAGTATCATTTATCTGGTTCTCATGATACGGGAAGGGATGTTTGCAGACTTTCAGGTACCCTGTACAGATGAGAGACTGATCGTTCTTCTGTGTATTCCCATGTTTACGACGATTCTGATCACGACACTGATCCGGCGTCTGAGCCCGGAGGAAGAGGGGGAGGAATGAAGAATCTGCGTCTGAAAAGTGCCCGTGCCGCAAAGGATCTTTCCCAGGAAGAGCTTGCAAGGGCTGTCGGTGTGTCCAGACAGACCATCAGCGCAATTGAAAAAGGGGATTATAACCCTACGATCCGGCTGTGTGTGAAGATCTGCCAGACGCTGGACCGTACGCTGGATGATCTCTTCTGGGAAGGGAATGAATGAGGAAAAAGGAGATGGTTTCAATATGATTACTCTGGCAGCTGCAGGTCCGATCCTGCTGTGCGTGATTCTGATGACAGTGTTTTCCTGGCCGGCAAAAAGAGCGATGCCGCTTTCCTGGCTGTTTGCTGCGATTCTTGCGGCAGCGGTCTGGAAGATGGATCTTCTGAAGATATCATCGGAGACGGTGCTGGGATTCTTAAGTGCTTCCGAGATTCTGATGATCATCTTCGGCGCGATCCTTCTGATGAATGTGCTTCGTATGTCGGGGGCGATGGCGACGATCAACAGCGTATTTTCGCATATTACCATGGATGCGAGAATCCAGTGCGTGCTTGTTGGCTTTGTGTTCGCAGGCTTCATAGAAGGAACCGCGGGGTTCGGAACACCGGCAGCGCTTGCCGCACCGATCCTGATCGGGCTGGGATTCCCTCCGCTGGCTGCGGCGACCGTCTGTCTGATCTATAATTCCTGGCCTGTGGAACCGGGCCCGGTCGGTGTTCCGCTCCTGACAGCTTCCGCGACGGTTCGGGACGCGGTCATCGCCAGAGGCGGAGATCCCGACAAGTTCACGAAGGTTTTGACCAAATGGGTGGTGATCCCGCATTGCATCGGCGGAACGATCATTGTCTTTATCGGCGTTCTGGTTCTGTGCAAGGTATTCGGCAGGCGCCACAGCTTTCGGGATGCGTTCGAGGCGCTTCCTTTCTGCCTGTTTACGGGAGTCGTTGTTTCCGCCATCTATCTGGTGATGGGAATCTTTGCCGGTCCGGATCTTACCAGTATGATCGCATTCATCGGAGCGCTGCCGATTCTGATCTTTGCGGTCAGAAAAGGTCTGTTCGTTCCGAAGCGGGTGTGGTCTTTTGAAGGATATGAAGCGTGGGGAGAGAAGAACTGGGGATCTGCTGCAGGTGCAGGCGTTTCCGGAGAGATCCGCCTGAGCCCGCTCAGGGCATGGATGCCGTATGTCATCATCGGGATCGCGCTTGTGCTGACCCGCGTGGATGCATTTGGCATCAAATCGATTCTGAATTCGGATCCTTTGATTCTGCATGTGCACAACATTCTCGGAATCGAAGGTGTGAACTGGGACTTTAAGGTTCTGTACAATCCCGGGATCTTTCCGTTCCTGCCGGTGGCGCTGCTGACGGCTGCTTTCCACGGGATGCACGCGGAGGATGCGGCCGGAGCTTTGAAAAAGACCGCAAAGCAGATTGCCGGCGCGGCGGTGGCGCTGCTGTTTGGCGTCGCGATGGTGAACCTGTACCGGTATACCGGAACCGGAGCGAATGACTCCATGCTGTACACCCTTTCGAATGCGATGGCAGCCTTGTTCAGCGGGGCATACTTCATGGCGGCTCCTCTGATCGGCGTGCTGGGAGCGTTCATGTCCGGATCCAATACGGTTTCCAATACGCTGTTCGCCTCCATACAATTTGAAACCGCGTCGATTCTCGGAATGTCCCAGGTTTTGATTGTCGCACTCCAGGCAATGGGAGGCGCGATCGGCAACATGATCTGCGTCCATAATATTGTTGCTGTCTGTGCGACAACCGGTACCAACGGAAATGAAGGCAGATTGATTCGTACCAACATTATCCCGTGCCTGATCTATGCGCTTACAGTTGCCGTAGTGGTCGGTATCTTCCTGAAAGCAGGAGTGAATCCGATGCCTGAATTGCTGTCATGAGTCCGGAATCATGATCTGACCAGGACCGTGGAACTGCCGCATGGAATAAACATGTGGCAGTTCCTTTTTGCAGGAACCAATTGTTTACAAAATCCTTCAAAAACGATATTCTGAATGATACCAAAGATACTTTTGACTTCAGGATATCGACGATAGAAAGGAATATCAGGAAATGAACCGCAGAATTCGGCTGTCTGTGTGGCTGCTGGTACTGGTACTTGTTTCCGGTCTGCTGCAGGCCTGCGCTTTCGGGAAGAGTTCTTCCTCCCAAAAGGCATCCTCCAAAGAGTCCGCTGCCGGAAAAGGCAGTGAGATTGATTACGAAACACTTGAGGTAAAGGAAGGGGAATCCTATGACACGAAGGACGAAGTCTGTGCCTATCTGGTTCAGTTTCACGCGCTCCCTTCCAACTACATGACAAAGAAGGAAGCCAGGAAGGAAGGCTGGGAAGGAGGCGCTCTTGGCCAGCTGCTTCCGGGAAAATGCATCGGCGGCGATTATTTCGGCAATTATGACGGGAATCTTCCGGAGAAGGACGGACGGACCTATCATGAGTGTGATATCGATACGCTCGGCGGAAGAAAGCGCGGCGCAAAAAGAATCATTTATTCCGGCGATGACGAGGATGGCGACTGGAATATCTATTATACGGATGACCATTATGCGTCATTTGTCCTGCTGTGGGGAGACGACGATTATGAGTAATGCATATTTTAATCAGGTGAGACTGGACCCGGATGAGCTTTCTGACAAAGAATCCATGACGCGGTATCTGAAGGAGAGAATCCCACTGCCGGAATGGTTCGGCTCCAATCTGGATGCGCTCGCGGATGCCTTGAGTGAGATATCAGAGGAAACGGTGTTCGAATTGGAAGCGGATACCCTGGATGCATTTTCGCAGGACAGCTATCCGAAGAAGGTTCTTCATGTAATCAGTGCAGCTTGCGAAGAGAATCCGCATCTGCACCTGTATCTGACGGATTCGGATCATCTGGAAAACAATGACTGACAGGACCAGGCGGGAGGGTGATCTCTTCGCGGGCGGGGGACGTTAGAGCCTATGGAAGACTTTATTCTGTTTTATCCGGAATCGGGCAGGTTTCCTGAACTGCAGCTGCGCCACATCGGATATGAAAACTGCGTGCCGGGACATAGCTACGGACCTGCTGTCAGAAGTGTATACCTGATTCATATCATCCTGAAAGGGAAAGGTACGTTCATGGTCAACCAGCAGACCTTTCAGCTGGGAGCGGGGGACGGATTTCTGATCTATCCCGAGATGCAGACGTTCTACAAGGCGGATGAAGAGGACCCATGGGTTTACTTCTGGGTGGCTTTTCTCGGAACCAGGGCGGAGGATGCGATCCGTGATCTGGGGCTTGGAAGAGACAGCCTGGTTTTTCACAGCAACAGACCGCAGGTGCTTCTCGACATTGTCGGCGAAATGTTCCAAAACCGCGAGATGACCAGGGCAAAGCAATACATGAGCCAGAGTCTTCTCTACCGGTTTCTGTCCCATCTGCTCGATGACGTTGAGGTAAAGATCGGGACCCGCACAGGCAGGAACCGGATCGTCAGCGAGGCGGTGCAGTATATTGAGGAGTGCTACGGTGACCCTTCCATACGCGTGGCGGAGATTGCCAAGATTGTCAACGTGGAAAGAGGATATCTTTATACCCTGTTTATGAAGAATCTGGGACTTTCACCCCAGGAATATCTTCTGAAGTTCCGCCTGACAAAGGCAACGGACCTTCTGAATCACACAGAGCATCCGATTGATAAGATCGCCGCAGAATGCGGATATCAGGATCCGGCTACCTTTTCCAAAGCATTCCGGAAGATGTTTGATATCCCGCCCGGAAAGTTCCGCAAGAGAATCCGGGAGCAGATGCGGACGATCCCGGACAGGTCGGAAAAGAGAGACGGAACGGAGGAAGTCCATTCCTGACAGACCGCAAAAGGATTCGAATGCGTGATTATGACGAATTCTCTTCGGACCCGGATGGACAATATGACAAAATGTATCCGGAAAAGAGAGCATTATACCAGAATGTCATTCATAACATATATTAGTACGGATATGAGGCTGCATAGAACATATGCAGCCTTTTTGCATGCACAAAAGGAGATTTCTGGATATCTGCAATAATGACATTTTGACAATTTGTTCAGACATATGGTCATGTCAATATGACGAAATGAGGGGTAAACTATAGAGGAAACAGGCTTGTTGTGCAAACAATCTGAGACGGCAGGCCGGGAACTGCAGGTAACCATTATTTACACCAAGGAGGAAGAATATGAGAAAAGGTATTGCTTTGGTCTGTGCAGCTTCCATGCTGGTTGGCATGACTGCAGGAATGAGCTTCAGCGCGGCTGCGTATGAAGTGGACGAGCTGAAGGTCGCGATCTGGGATAACAACCAGCTGGCCGGCATTCAGGAGATCGCGGACGAGTGGACTGCAGAGTCCGGCGTCAAGGTTCAGATTGATGTTGTTGACTGGGACAACTACTGGACCCTGCTCGAGGCCGGCGCTTCCGATCAGTCCGGTATGCCGGATGTTTTCTGGATGCATTCCAATGTCGCCCAGATGTACATGGAGAATGATATTCTCCTGAATCTGGATGACTATATCGCTGCGGATGATAACATTGATCTTGCGAATTACTATGAGGGCGTCACCGACCTGTTCACACGTGACGACAACGGCTCCGTGTATGCGCTGCCGAAGGATCATGACACCATCGCGCTTCTGTACAATAAGGCGATCTTTGATGAGTATGGCGTAGACTACCCGACCGATGACTGGACCTGGGAAGATGTCAGGGATGCGGCCAAGGCGATCACCGAGGCAAGCGAAGGCAAGGTATACGGCTATGCCATCAACACCTCAAACAACCAGGACGGCTGGTACAACCTGATCTACGATTACGGCGGAAATGTAGTTGCTGAAGACCACAAGTCCACTGCGATCGGAAGTGACGAAGCGAAGGCCGGCATGGAGATGATGCGTCAGATCCTTGAGTATGCGGCTCCGCAGGCGACAGTTGCCGAGACCGGTACGGATTCTCTGTTCCAGTCCGGACTGGCTGCGATGATCACACAGGGTTCCTGGATGATCAACAGCTTCTACACTGCTGAGAATCATGCGGATTATTACTGGGCGATGCTTCCGTACGCGGATGTGAACGGAAACGGCTCCTGCGACGAGGGTGAGAGATGGTCCTGCTACAACGGACTTGGCTGGGCTGCAAAGTCTGAGGTGAAGGATCCGCAGGCGGCGTACGATCTGATCTCATGGTTCTGCCAGGAAGCACAGCAGAAGAAGCAGGCTGAACTCGGTGTCACTATGGCCGGCTACAAGGGAATTTCCGATGACTTCGCGAACGCCTTCGAGGGCATGGATGTGTCCGCGTTCACAAAGATTGAGGAAGAAGGAAGCCTGTACTTCCGTCCGTACACCCGCAACACCACTGTCTGGGAAGATGCGCTGCAGCAGCAGGGCGGCATGCTGGATGCATGGCTTGACCCGACCAACCCGGATACGATGGCGACTGCCTGCGATAACTGCCAGGCGATCATCGAGGCGGCAATCGCAGCGGAGTAATCAGTTGATCTGAACCGTTTTGAAACGGATTCTTGTTTGCGGCGCTCTTGGTCAGCATGCAGCTGCTTAGAGCGCTGCACTATGAGACCTCTGCTTTTCTGAAAAGAATTTTCGGAAAAGCAGAGTCAGATGATTGTTTATCCCTGATAGGAAAACTGAGAAGGGAGCAAATGAGTGAATAAGAAAAGGATGTCTCCGAAAGAGAAGAATGAGGAGCGCTGGGCATGGCTATTTGTAGCGCCCACGATGATCGGCCTGATTGTCTTAAACTTCTACCCGATCTTTCAGACGATCTATCAGTCCTTCTGCAAGACGGGTGACTTCGGCAAGGGCAATATCTTTATCGGCCTTGCCAACTATCAGACTGTTGCGCAGAATACGGAAACCTGGCAGGCATTCTGGAATACCATCAAATATGCCCTGATCGAGGTTCCGTTCGGAATCGTGATTGCGCTGATCCTTGCGGTCCTTCTGAATAAGAAGTGCGCAGGACGCTCCATTTACCGTACAATCTTTTTCCTGCCGATGGTCTGCGCTCCGGCTGCGGTCGCCATGGTCTGGAAGTGGATGTACAATACGCAGTTCGGCCTTCTGAATAACATATTCGGAACGAGCATTGCGTGGATCTCCGATCCGAAGATCGCGTGGATCTCCGTCGGCGTGATCGGCGTCTGGTCGATCATCGGATACAACATGGTTCTTTTTATCGGCGGACTGCAGGATATTCCGGGTGACTTCTATGAAGCGGCAAGGATTGACGGCGCAAGCGAGTTCCGTCAGTTCCTGTCCATCACGATTCCGCTGCTGAGCCCGACCACATTCTTTATTGTCCAGACCCGTATCATCGGCGCTCTGACGGTGTTCGACCTGATGTTCATGGTTATGGACAAGACAAACGTAGCTCTGAAGAACGTCCAGTCGGTCGTGTATCTGTTCTACCAGTATGCATTCACCAACGGCAACAAGGGCTATGGCGCAACTCTGGTCGTCTTCCTGCTGATCTTCATTATGATCCTTACGGTCATTCTGCAGAAAGTAGAGAAGAAGGTCGTTTATCACAACTGATCGGGAAGGAGAGGATTAGTCTATGATTGAAAGTGCTCAAACCAAAGACAGGATCCGCCGGGTCCTGAAACATGTCTTCCTGATCATTATGGCATTCATTATGATCGTGCCGTTCGCCTGGATGATTCTGACTGCTTTAAAGACGAATCAGGAGGCGATCTCCGTAAATCCCTTCTATATCTTCCCGCATAACGGGTGGCATTGGGAAAACTTCGGCACAGTCTGGAAGAGCTATAACTTTGTTGTGCTGTACAAGAACACGCTGCTGATGATCTTCTTCCGCGTGCTCTGTGCTGTCCTGACCGCGACCATGGCAGGCTACGCGTTCGGAAGATTGAAGTTCCGCGGAAAGAATATTCTCTTTGCGCTGGTTCTGATCCAGATGATGGTTCCCGGCCAGATCTTTATCATTCCGCAGTTTTTGATGGTTTCCAAGCTGGGTATGCTGAACACTACGTTCGGTCTTGTATTCCCGGGTCTGGTCACCGCATTCGGTACCTATCTTCTGAAGATCGGATATGAGGGACTTCCGAAGGAACTGGAAGAGGCAGCATCCATTGACGGCTGCAACGTATTCCAGAGATTTTCCCGGATCCTGATGCCGCTGACGAAGAGCTCGATGGTTTCCCTGGGAATCTTTACTGCAGTGTTTGCGTTCAAGGATCTGATGTGGCCGATGATTGTCTGCACCAACGCGGATACTACGACGCTGTCAGCCGGTCTTGCCAAGATGCAGGGTCAGTATGGCTCTGACTATCCGGCTATGATGGCAGCTGCAACGCTTGCGGTTGTACCGATGGTTGTAATCTATGTGATCTTCCAGAAGCAGTTTGTGGAAGGTATTGCAACCTCCGGCGGAAAACTGTAATACGTGATTCAGTTCTCTTGCCAGGCTTGTGTTCAGACATTGTGCGTGCAGGCAGCATGGCAGGAACTGTATCCAGGACAGACAAGAATTGAGATGAGCCGGAACGTTGATCCGTTCCGGCTCATTTTGGAAAAGGAATCCGGTTGCATGAAGGAGTATGGCGGAAAAGAGCTGAGAAAAAAAGGGAAGAAGGAGCTGGACAAAATATCCGCTCTCCCAATGAAGCAGAGACTTCAATATATATGGGATTATTACTGGCTCTGGATCATCGGGATCGGCTTCTTCCTGATCTTTGGCATATGGTTTGTCTGGCGCAGCACAACAGCGATCAGGGAGAACTGGATCGGCATTGTCTTTCCCAATGCGATGACCGAGGTCGGAAATGGCTCGCAGCTGTGGGAGGAGTATCTGGAGCACACCGGATATGATATCAAGGAGAAGAATGTTCTGTTTGAAGATAAGCTGTACTTTGATCCGACCACGGCTTCCGGCATGAACAATTCCTATTATCAGGCATTTGTCGCGATGATTGAGACCGGTCAGGCGGATGCTGTCACCATGCGGAGAGAGGAGATCGAAGCGCTTGGAAAAAGTGGAAGACTGATCGATCTGTCCTCTGAACCATGCCGGGAGCTCTATGTAAAATACCGGGACCGCCTCGTATACAGCATTCCATATGACACGGAATACAGTACCGATCCGGTTCCGATCGGAATCGATGTATCGGACAGCATTTTGATGACAAAGTACCACATATACGAAAACAGCTGTGTCTTTTCGATCGGCTCCTACACCCGGAACCTGGAAGCGTGCACGGAATTTCTGGACTGGATTCTGGAAGGAAAGTCCGGCTCTGTCGCGCAAAAGATTCTGGAGGCAGAGACGGAAACAGAAGCCGGGTAAACATGCATCTGCGCCATCGGCATACAACAATACGCATGCACAGCAGAAAGAAGAAACATACGGGGAACACAGACGTGAAGCAAAGAATCTGGGGTATTTTAAGTGAAGAAAGTCTCCTGGGGCGGATTACCTCCAGACTGTGGATACTGTTCGGGGCAAATGTGCTGTTTGTGCTGTTCAGCCTTCCTGTTGTAACGGCAGGACCGGCCTGGGTGGCTCTGTATACAGTCTGCCTGAAGACGCTGCGGGTGGATGATTCTCTGAATCCGATCAAGGAATTCTGGAAAGGGTTCTGTCTGAATTTCAAACAGGCCTTGATTGGGTTCCTCGGTTTTCTGCTGATTGCCGCTGTCCTCGTGCTCGATATCATGTTTGTCGCCCGCACACAGAGTGTGATGCGGCTGTTCCGGTATCCGGTGTATGTTCTGACCGGGATTGTTCTGCTGATTCTGTTCCACGTCATCCCGGTCATGGCAGCGTTTGCGGATTCTCTGAGGGCTTTGATCCGGAACGGCATCTACTTTGCGGCAAAAAACCCGGTGCGCGCTGTACTCATTCTTGCATTGAATGTTGGGCCGATGATCTGGACCTACATGGACGTCGTCCGGCTGCCTTTGTATGCATTTTTATGGACAAGCTTCGGCTTTTCTTCGATTGCCATGATCTGCTCCCGGTTATTGCTGAAGGACTTTGAGCAGTATCTTCCGGATATCGATATCCGGGAGGAAGCGGATCAACCAGAAACAGGAGAGTCAGAAACAGGAGAGTAATACTATGATTCAATATTATGAAGATCGTCAGACCTTTCATCTGACAACACCGAATACCAGCTATGTGATGGCTCTGGCGGACGGTGTCTGGCTTGGGCATCTGTACTATGGAGCAAAGCTGCATGACACAGCCGGTATGGAACAAGCATTCAGGCTGAATGAATTCCCGTTTTCTCCGGCGGTCAATGAACGCGACAAAGTCCGGTTCATGCAGATGTTCCCCTTCGAATATTCCTTCCTGGGAACCGGAGATTACCGGGAACCCTGCCTGAGTGTGGAGAATGCACACGGGATGACGGGAGTGGAGCTGACGTATCGCTCCCATGAGATTCTTCCAGGAAAGGTGGTTCCGGATGGACTGCCGCACACGAGAGGATGCGGGGAATGCTGTGATACATTGGATGTGCTTCTGGAGGATCGGGTCCTTGGCCTGGAAGTACATCTGCTGTACACCGTCTACAAGGATCTTGATGTGATTGTCAAGAGCGTCAGGGTGGTGAACCGGGGCGATGAGCCTGTGGTGCTGAAGCGGGTTCTCTCAGGACAGCTCAATCTGGATCCGGACCTCTGTGATGTTCTGACGCTTCACGGCTCCTGGGGGAGAGAGCGTACCATTACCAGACAGAGTCTGAAAACCGGCGCTGTCAGCGCGGAATCCCTGCGCGGCGTATCCAGTGCCGAGGACTCCCCGTTTCTTGCGATCCTCACACCGAATGCGGACCAGACAACAGGAGAGGTATGGGGGATGAGCCTGGTTTACTCCGGCAACTTCCTGGCAAAAGCCCAGATCGACCAGATCGGGCGCCTTCGCTGCGTCATGGGCATCCATCCGGAGAACTTTGCCTGGCCGATGACACCCGGGGAGGAATTCCAGTCGCCGGAGGTTTGCCTGGTTTATTCGAACGAGGGACTCGGCAAAATGACCAGGACCTACCATGATCTGTACAGGAATCATCTCATCGAAAAGCGCTGGCTGACCCAGGATCGTCCGGTACTGGTGAATAACTGGGAAGCGACGATGATGGACTTTGACACCGACGTTCTGATCGGCTTCGCCAAAGCGGCGAAGGAATCCGGAATCGATATGCTCGTCATGGATGACGGATGGTTCGGGCACAGGGATGACGACACCTCCTCTCTCGGAGACTGGTTCGTCAACGAAAAGAAGCTGAAGGGCGGGTTGAAGAAGCTTGTAGACGCCGTCAATGACATGGGGCTGAAGTTCGGGATCTGGGTAGAGCCGGAGATGGTCTGCGAAGACTCTGAACTGTTCCGGGCGCATCCGGACTGGAGATTCTCCCTGCCGGGAAGAAAACCGGGCGCGCTGCGCCAGCAGTATGTGCTGGATCTTACCAGGCAGGAAGTCTGGGACGGTGTGTACAATCAGATTCACGATACCCTCGCTTCGGCAAATATCGCTTATGTAAAATGGGATATGAACCGGTACCTGGCGGATGTCGGGTCGCTGGAGGCAGAGCCGGGCTGTCAGGGACAGCTGCTGCACCGGTATGTGCTGGCGGTTTACAGAATGCAGGAGAGGCTGCTGAAGGATTTCCCGGATCTTCTCCTGGAGAATTGTTCCAGCGGCGGAGCGAGGTATGACGCAGGCATGCTGTTCTACAGCCCGCAGATCTGGACCAGTGATGACACGGATGCCATAGAGCGTCTGTCGATTCAGGAAGGAACGGCGCTTGTCTTTCCGATGTCAACGATGGGAGCACATGTTTCCGTGTGCCCGAACCAGCAGACCGGAAGGGAGGTTCCCTTTAACACCAGGGCGAAGGTTGCGATGGCAGGGACATTTGGCTATGAGATGGATGTCCGCAATATGAAGCCGGAGGAGAAGGCGCAGATCCCGGGGCAGGTGGCGCTGTTTCGGAAGATTCATCCTGTGGTGCGGGAAGGGGATTATTACCGGATCGCGTCCTTCAGGGAGAATCATCATTCGGACTGCTGGATGGTTGTGACGAAGGACCGCGCGCTGGCTTATATGACATACGTGCAGGTCCTGGCGGCCCCGAACCGGCCGGGCGTCAGAGTGCGGATGCAGGGACTGGACCCGGAGGCATGCTATGAAGTCAGCTGTGATTATGAAGGCGCGATGGCAGCGCACAACGGTGAGATGAGCCTCGGACCGCAGTCCTCGAAGAAGCTTGGCCGCCTGAACGGAGATATGCTGATGAAGCACGGCATCATCGTGCCGAGGGTGCGCGGAGACTACCAGGCACTTCTGTATGAGGTGCGGAAGGTGTAAGGTCGGGAGTGACAATGTCTGTAAAAAAGAAGGATAAAGTAGAGCTGCGCTATTATGACATCCCCCAGAAGGAGGGTGTCATAGCGCTGACGGGAGAGGATTGGATCCGCGAATATGTTCTATGATGCTGACAGAAAATTCCGGCAGATCTCAGCTTCTGCTGGCAGGAAAGGAGATAGCATGCAAAGCGAGGATATCCTGAAAATGGTAGATGATCCGGCACGTTTCAAGGTCAATGTGCTTCCGGCCCGCTCCGATACGGTGATTCGGAACGCGAAGGGGGAGAGAGCAGCTCTGTCCCTGAACGGGATGTGGAAATTTCACTACGCACAGAACCCGTCCTCCGCTGTCAGCGGATTTGAGCGTACCGGCTACGACGTGAGCGGATGGAAGGAAATTCCTGTCCCGTCCAATATCCAGATGTTCGGATATGATGAACCGGCCTATGTAAACTCACAGTATCCGTGGGACGGCCGGGAGAATCTGTCTCTCGGGGAAGCCCCGAAGCGATTCAATCCGACTGCCCAGTATGTCACGTTTTTTGAGCTTCCCGCCAGCTGGAGCGGTATGGGCGTCAGGATCCGGTTCCACGGCGTGGAATCCGGATTCGTTCTGTGGGTAAACGGGCAGTTTGTCGGATACAGTGAAGATTCTTTCACCCCTTCTGAGTTTGATCTTACAAGCTTTGTCCGGGAAGGCGTAAACCGCCTTGCCGTCCTTGATTTCAAGTTTACCAACGGTTCCTGGCTCGAAGATCAGGATATGTACCGCCTGAGCGGAATCTTCCGTGATGTTGAGCTGTATCCGGTTCCGGAAACACATCTTGAGGATGTGAAAATCACAGCCGACCTGGATTCTTCTTTTGAAACCGGCCTTTTGAAGGTGACGGCCGCAATCTCCGGCAAGACGCAGGGCGCGAAGCTTCGCTGGGCGCTGTACAGCGCGGGTGTTGCCATCCCGGGTGTTTGCAATGAGGCAGTCTTTCCCAATCACACGCTTATCTGCAGCGGGGAAGCGGATGCTTCTGATGCCTCTGCTTCTGCGGATGTTCTCCATGTTCATCCCTGGAGCGCGGAGGTCCCCTGGCTGTATGAATTGAAGCTGGAATTGTTTTCCTCTGAGGGGGCTGTCGTGGAAAGCGCCTGTGAGTATGTGGGCTTCCGTCATTTTGAACTCAAAAATGGCCTCATGATGCTCAATGGGAAAAGAATTGTGTTCAACGGAGTGAACCGGCATGAATTCTCCTGTGATACCGGGCGCAGTCCGCGTTATGAGGATGTGGAACGGGATATCCGGGTTATGAAGAGAAACAACATCAACGCGATCCGTACCTGCCATTATCCGAACGCATCGATCATTTACCGCCTGGCGGATCTCTACGGCCTGTATATGATCGCAGAAACGAATATGGAAACGCATGGAAGCTGGTGCTTCCCGACCTGCAAAGAAGAAGAGAAGCTTCCGAATGATCATCAGGAATACCTTCCGATGATGAAAGACCGTGTCCGCTCCCAGTATGAGCGTGACAAGAATCACCCGGCGATCCTGATCTGGTCCTGCGGAAATGAAAGCTTCGGCGGTTCCGTGATTCACAGCATGTCACAGTATTTCAGGGAGCTGGACCAGACAAGGCTGGTTCACTATGAAGGAATTATGCATGACCGCCGGTATAATGACACCTCCGATATGGAGTCCCAGATGTACACCAGTGCGGCTGGGGTGGAGCAGTTTCTTGCCGAACATCCCGAAAAACCGTTCATACTGTGCGAATACACGCATTCCATGGGCAATTCCAACGGAGGCATGCATCGGTATATTGAACTGAGTGAGCGAAACGAGCGCTACCAGGGCGGTTTTATCTGGGATTTTGTGGATCAGGCCAT
>Ga0256405_10009077_pt1 | contig 13793 bp, 8 predicted proteins | sample RumenRJG_02DNA_FD_189096 | JGI IMG/M metagenome (GOLD analysis project Ga0256405, IMG submission 189096) | Bovine rumen microbial communities from Lethbridge, Alberta, Canada - RJG_02 | ecosystem: Host-associated > Mammals > Digestive system > Stomach > Rumen | place: Canada: Alberta | collected...
CAGCCCTGTAAAAAATCCGTTCCGGATCACTTCGAAATGAGATTTTTGCCGTTGTACTGCAGGCACAGCATAGTCAGATCATCAAACTGCGGCGCTGTCCCGACGAATTCCTGCACGGCATTTCTGACAGTATCAAGAATCTCTTCCGGACTATTCTCCTCACCACTCCTCAGGGCGGCGATCAGGCGCTCCGAACCGAAGAGTTCGTCGCGGACATTGGCTGCCTCCGCAACGCCGTCTGTATATACAAACAGCTTTTCTCCCGGCTCCAGCACAAGCTCGTAGTCGCGGTAGCGGGCAGTCTCCATCGCGCCGATGACAAGACCATGCCTGTCCTTTAAAATGGCAAAGCTTCCATCCGGGTGTTTCAGGGCCGGGTATTCATGTCCGGCATTTGCTGCCGTCAGTTTTCCGGAAGGGATATCCAGAATGCCGAGCCATACAGTCACAAACATTTCCTCAGGATTGCGTGAGCAGATCTGTCTGTTTACAACCTGCAGGATCTTCGCAGGATTATTTTCATTTTCCGGGCTCATGGCTGCATTTCGGACCAAAGCCATGGAAATCATCATAAACAGAGCTGCCGGAACACCTTTGCCGGAAACATCGGCAATGACCAGCCCCAGATGATCGTCATCAATCAGGAAAAAGTCATAAAAATCACCGCCCACCTCTTTTGCAGGTGTCATCGATGCAAAGAGATCAAATTCCTTTCTGTCCGGAAAAGGAGGAAAATCTTTTGGCAGTGAGCTTGCCTGGATCCTTGTCGCCAATGACAGCTCGGCCTCAATCCTTTCTTTCTCCAGAGCAAGCGCCTGCCTTTCTCTGACAGCCTGTACATAGTGTATTGCCAATGACAGAATGTAGAGTGACAGTGCAGCCGCCGGAAGCCAGAGGGGATGCGTGACAAAGCCGGCTTTGTACAGCAGATATGCCAGGAGTATTCCGAACACGATCAGTCCCGCACAGACTGCGCCGCCGCGTGCCACCTTCATGCGCAGATACTCTTCCATAGCCGCCGCGCAGATGAGAAAGAGGACGATCAGCTGCGGCAGATTTGCTGCTTCTGTTTTTTCCCTGCCCTCCAGGAAACTCTGGATGATATTGGCCTGGATTTCCACGCCATACATCTGTGCGCCCTTGTCGATGGATGTAAAATATGCATCCTGCAGCGCCGCTGCATATGGTCCTATGAGAACGATCTTGCCTGCCCAGTAATCAGCCGGTACCTGCCCGCTCAAAAGCGCAGCAATAGAAACACCGTCATAGTAGGAGCCCGGATGTCCTGTGTAAGAAATGTAAAAATGACCGCCTGCTCCGGTTTTTGGAAGCAGCGGTTTCAGCCCCTTCTGTTCCAGATAGGTACGGACAGTCTCATAGGCCAGAGAATATACTCGATTGTCTTTCTCTCCGTCCGGATCCACATACAAAAGCCCATGCCGCAGCACGCCGTCCACATCCACCATGGCATTGATATGCCCCTGCTTTGTGCAGTCTCTCAGAGCCTCATAAGGCTCTTCATATCCGATCACAGCAGACGTATTTACTTCCGCCGCCCGTCCGTTCTCCCATGTGATCTGTTCGCCGAACTCTGCCATAGAGGCTGTGATCACATTTCCGAGGCGGCCGGCCGCCTCTGCCAGCCTCTGATCTGCCTGTTCCGAGCTGTTTCCCGCATAGAGAATATCGACAGCGGTAACTGCGGGTCTTTTATCGGAGTCTTTTCCCAGTGTTTCAAGTGCGGAAGCAATAATGTTCCTGTCCCAGGTATTGTAAGGCCCCAACAGATCAAATGCCTGGTCATCGATCCCAATAATAACGATATCCGCGGATGTCACTCCGGGATGCTGAAAGAGCCCGTCCTGCATCCATCTGTCCATCCGCTGTAACAGCCCGAGGCCGATCAGCACCGTCACCAGAAGCGCCGACGCAAGAGAATATAGATACCGACTGCCCTGTTTCATAGATGCCCTCTTTTCTCTTGACCCCCTGGTCTTCTCTCTCAAAATCCCGTTACTTTGTTCAGATTTCACATGAAAAATCCATGCAAAAACATCTCAACCGCAGAGACAGTTGATAGTAACAAAATTTATTCTGCTGTGTTTCCTTTAGTCTGTTCTTCCGGTTTGCTTTCTGTTTTCTCTTCTTTTGTCGAAGACTCTTCCGCATTCTTCTCAGCTTTCCCTGCAGAACCATCTGTCGCTTTCTTTTCTGCCTTTTCCGCAGAATCATCTGCTGCTTTCTTTTCCGTCTTTTCCGCAGAATCCTCTGCCGCTTTCTTTTCCGCCTTTTCCGCAGATACTTCTTCTGACTTTTCCTTTGTCTCGTTTACGGTCTTGTCTTCTGTTTTCGCAGCTGCTTTCTCTGAAGCCTGCCCCTCTGTCTTTTCTGCCAGCTCGTCAGAAACCTCTTCTCCCGCTTTCTTTTCCAAAGAGGATCCGGCATCAGCGTTTTCTCCGGCAGTGTTGTCTTCTCCGGCAGCAGTATCTTTTCCGGTATCAGCGTTTTCTCCGACAGTACTGCCTTTTCCGGCAGCAGCGTCTTCCCCGGCAGCAGCATCTTCCCCGGCATCTTTCTGCGGAGCCGTTTCCCCAAGAGGGGGCATACTGAGCGGAGGCTTTGCGGAAAACGAGCTGACAACCGGTGTGATCACCAGCTTCTCGTGAATGACCTTGATCGTATAATTCCCGGCTTTTCCGGAGGCAAATGTCTTTGAACAGGATAAAGTGTATTCGCCGGGCTCCGTGCCTCCGCCTGTAATCTCAACCTCTATCACATCCTCGCCGTTTTCCGTCTCCTTGATGACACGCCAGCGTGTACTGCTCTCTTTCGTCACGCTGAAACCTTCATCATCACAGTGCACCTGCAGGTCTCCGCCATGCTGATTTCCGTCATAAGGCAGGGTACTGCCGCCAAGATCAAATTCCACTTCCAGAGGGGAGATCGTCATTTCGTTATTGATAAATGATATCTTATAATTGCTCTCATTGCCTGACTCAAAAGTGCATTTCGGGATTACCGTGTAGGTCCCGGCATCCTTATATCCGGAACACCACAGTCGGACGGTCGCACCTCCCATAAGATTATAGTAGGCTGTAAAGGAAGCTCCCGACGCCGCATAATGGATAGAGTCATATTCTATCTCCGGTCCGTCTTTATATGAAGCATGCATCCCGTTGGGAAGCCAGACATATCCGTTATAGTCCGCGTCAAAACAAAGGGGTTCAAACACAACTTCCAGCGCCGTTACTTCTAATGTTCCCAAGTGTTCGTCCACAGTATAGTTGGCAGACTTCGCCGTACCCCACTCGATCGAAGAGGTATTTTCTGTTGTGCCGACTTCCGTGATGCTCCCGGTGGCTGTAACTGCGGCTGTCTCTCCATTTACAAGGCCCGTGATGGAAGCCTCAGCACTGGTCAGCGGCGTCCCGTCATAGGTTTTGCCGGAGGAACCGGTCGTCACCGTCACCTGCGCAGGCAGGATCTCCAATTTGTCTTCTTCTACTGTAAGCGTGTGCCTGACTTCTGAGGCGCAGGTCGTAGAAGCAACTGCATTCAGATCATACAGACCTGCATCCGTTCCTCCGCCCGTTACTTCGATATTAAAATAGAATCCGTCGGAGAGCTCCCCCCTCCACTTTGTATCGCTTTCGCGGGTGAGTGTACATGCCAGTTCACATTCTACTTTGGGACTTCCTCCATGGAATTTTCCATCATAAGTAACCGTAGAATCGCCGACTGCAGAGACGACAATGCTGATATCATGAGGCGCCTTTATTTCCAGGGTTCCCAGTTTTTCATCCAGGGTATAGTTGGATGCCTTCGCCGTACCCCACTCGATCGAATAGGTATTTTCTGTTGTGCCGACTTCCGTGATGCTCCCGGTGGCTGTGACTGCAGCTGTCTCTCCATTTACAAGACCCGTGATGGAGGCCTCGGCACTGGTCAGCGGCGTCCCGTCATACTCTTTGACTGCCGACCCGGTGGTAACCGCTGCCGGGGCCGGCGTCACGGTCAGTGTTCCCTTTTCCGTACGGATATTGGTGAACGCACCGGTCACATCCTTCCCGTCTGCGTTCAGGATCTTGTAGGCGGAAACGGTGCTCTCGCTGTTTCCTGCATCCGTCTGGCTGCCGGCGGCTGAAGCTTCATAGGTGAAACCGGCAGGTATTCCTGCTGCGGTCACAGAATCCCCGGTCAGGGCTGTCCCATTATATGCCCTGTTCGCGGATGCAGCCGTGAATATGATCTCGCTGCTGTTCTGTGTCACCTCCAGGGTTCCCGTTTTTTCATCCAGGGTATAGTTGGATGCCTTCGCCGTACCCCACTCGATTGAATAGGTATTTTCTGTTGTGCCGACTTCCGTGATGTTCCCGGTGGCTGTGACTGTGGCCGTCTCACCATTTACAAGGCCCGTGATGGAAGCCTCGGCACTGGTCAGCGGCGTCCCGTCATACTCTTTGGCTGCCGACCCGGTGGTAACCGCTGCCGGGGCCGGCGTCACGGTCAGTGTTCCCTTTTCCGTACGGATATTGGTGAAGTTGGCAGTTACATCATTTCCGTCAGGATCAAAAATCCGTACAGAATCGATCCTGCACTCGCTTGAGCCCGCATCCGTCCTGCTGCCGCTCAAAGAGACCGTATAGGTAAACCCTGAGAAATCCTCTTCCCGGTCGCCGGAAGCCGCCTTTACCGTAAATCCATCTGTGCTCTTTGCCCGGACGGATGCCTCTTTCATGCCCGCAGGAAGGCCTTCCACGGTGACAGAGTCAGCGGTCAGGGGTTTTCCGTCATAGGTTTTTCCTGTGACTGAAGCAGTAAAAGTGATCTCCCTGCTGTTCCCAGTCACCTCAAGTGTGCCCAGGTCTTTCGTCACAGTATAATTTTTTTCCTTTGCGCTGCCCCATTTAATGCTGCAGCTATTCCGAACGGTTCCGACATCCGTAATTTCTCCTTCCGTCTTCACAGATGCAGTCTCACCGTTCACAAGACCTGTGATGGAAGCTCTGTCGTTCGTCAGAGGCCGGCCGTCATATTCTTTTGTATCCGACCCGGTCTTTACAGTAACCCCGGCCGGTGTCACTTCAAGAATTCCCAGATCCTCTTTCAGGGCATAGTTGTCTGGATTCACGCCGTTCCAGTCGATCTTATATGTATTTTTGCTTTTTCCGACATCCTTCTGTGCTCCTGTGGCGGTTACTTTGACCCTGTCATTAACCGTCACACCTGTATAATGGGCCTCCTCGCTTCCCAAAGCCCTGTCATTGTAGTTGGTGATTCTGGTATCGATCGTGATACGTACGTTGGTCAGGTCTTCCTGCAGGCGTTCCACATCCTCCTGATCAACCTTTAATCCATTCCATGTCGCCGCAGCATTATCTGCTCTCTCCGGCTGTCCGTCCTCTTTTTCAGACAGCGCCTGAATTCGCTCATTGACTGCCGCGAGGAACTCCCGGTCCCAGCCAGCGTCAATAGCTGCCTGCGCCAGAAGATCGCTGTTATCCGCATAGAGCCGGATGATTTCTTCGGGGATATCTTTGATATCCTCTTTTTTAATCTTTATAACTTCAAATTCGATGCTGTCGCTGTTGTTTCCGGTGTCATCATGAAGGCGCACCGACAGTTTCTCCCCCGCATGGAGTTCGATCTCCTCGATTTCCCCGGTAATGGGATTCGTGCCGTGCACCCATGTGGTTCCGCAGACTCCGTAAAGAATCTGATTGTTACCCATGCCGGCAGCTTGAGCAGTCTGTGTAGAGACATAGGATGTATTGCGCCAGGGTTTCTGTCCTTTTTCATAGCCGGGATAGAAGCGAAGCGCCGTATCCGGATCAGTCAGGGGTGTTCCGTCATAAACTCTGGATGCGCTCCCGGTCCAGACGGTCAGCGGGGCGGGATCAACAACCAGGCTTCCGCTCACTTCTTCGATGTCTTTAAAATGTGATGTTACATCCTCTCCCGTTTTGTTATAGATTATAAACTCCTTTATCTTATTCTCGGCTTTTCCCGCATCGGTAATACTTCCTCCGGCCGATACATCGATTGAAAAAGCGGATGGCAGCCCGTACACCAAAACATCTCCTGTACGAGTCAGAGGCTGGCCGTCATACAGTTTGCTGGCGCTCTGCGCAACAAGCTTTACGGGTTCATCATAAGTCCAGTTTCCTGACGCAGGGTATTCTGTCTCGGCAGATTCCCCTCCGGAAGGCTCTCCGCCGGATGCGTCTTTCTTTTTGGTACTGCTGTCAGCGGCATCCTCCTGATTTAATACATCACAGGATTCCCTGATCCTCTGTTCGGTCGCCGGGTTTTTTCCGATTTCCTGTCTTATGAAGCCCTCAATATCACCGGATGTAATATCTTCTTCTCTTACTGACAGGTCTTCTTTCTTTTCATCCGAAGCCTTTTTTTTCAAAACGACCTTTCTTCCGGCACTCAGTTCCTTCTTTTGCTCTTTCCCGTCCTGATCCGTGTAAACGTACTCCGTCTGACCGTTCAGAACACCCATTGTGGTCGTTGTATATCCCGTCTGCCCTTCTGACTGACTTTCCTGCGTTGTCGATACATATATTACCGTTCCGCGGATCCCGACCGTCATATTGGAGGTCTTGATGTCAAGCGTCTCGTTTTCCTGCAGCTTTTCCTGCACATCCAGAAAGATGGTTCCCTCTGTCAGCTTCATCTCCAGGGCCTTTGCCTGTTTGGTGAACTTCACGCTCGTCTGCTCATCCAGAGAGACGATTTTGGTGGAATCCAGACCCACAGATGCAGAACTGTCGGTCCCTGTATGCAGGGAATCTCCGCTGTTAAAGCGGATGTTCTCCATGACCAGACCGGATTCACCGGATGCGTCTTCGATCTCCACGGATCCCTCATAATGGAGCAGCCGCATAGTCGACGCGGTATAGGTTTCCGTCTCCGCAAATACCGTTCTGGAAGATAATACTCCGAAAAGCAGCAGGGCAGCTGTGATCAGTATTCGTGTAACAATATCCTGACTCTTATTCATTTTCCAATCCCTTCCTGACGGTATAAAACAAGCTCCTGTTCTGCAGCCCAAAATATCCCGAATCTGCCCCTTCTCCTGTCTCCGCTCATTCACGGGAAACACCGGGACTTCCAGTTTGATTATTACAAAGCATACTTGCTTTTGCAAGATTATATACGAAAAAGCATCTATAACAGCAGGCTGCAAGTTACACGCCCTTCGCGTTTCAGGCAGGCTGTAACGGCTGCAGCAAACAGTGCGCTGTTATAGATGCTTTATGCTTTTCTCTTATTATCTGTCTTTCTGTACGTCAGCGGCAGCGGAAGTATCTGCCTCATTCCCCTCCCAGGCCTGTCTGGTAAACATCAGAGACTCTCCTTCCTGTGCCGGGTCATTAAGGTAGAGCGTATCCCCTTCACAGACATATTCAAAGATCTGCTCGCCGGAATCCGCGCTCAGGATCCTGCCTTCTCTGCTGTACCAGATGATCTGGATATCATCCTGCATGTGGATCGTACCGGTGTGGTCTTCATTGAGCTGTACATAGGAATCGGAGCTCACTTCCTGTCCCTCGATCTCCTCGCCGGAAGTCATCATATATTTTCCCGGAATCCACTGGCTGTAGGTCTGAGGCTCCTGATCAATAAGTTCAAAAGAATCCACGATCGCCGCTAAGGTATCGGAAACTTCCATTCCGGTCTTCTCATCTGCCTGTCCTGTGGATGTGATCTCCAGCACCAGGGTTCCTCCATTGTGCTCGACCGCAATATAATCCTTCGCAGTGCCCGGATTCTCCTCCGAATCCACATGGGTCCTCATGGACCATACATCTGTCCTTCCCGCGAAATAACCTTCTGACCTTGTATGCTCAGGCATCTCTCCGTTTTCAGACATAGCATTGCCCAGAGCCTCATCGGGCATCTGCTCCGCATAGTACTTTACCTTGATCTGATTTGTTCCTTCAGCCTCTCCGGTATAGACGAAGGTAACTCCGTCTTCTTCGCTGACTTTGATCAGGTTTTTGTCATAGGAGGCCTTCCAGCCGTCTGTACTCTCATATGTTTCAACCTGCACAGCAATATCTGCCGCCGCCTGCTCTGTGGCAGCTTCTGCTGCCTGCTCTGCAGTATTGGCTCCCTGCTCCTGTACGTTCTGCTCTGTTGCTGCAGTCCGGGCAGCTTCCTTCTGGGTATTGGAAGTGGTCTGTCCGCTGCATCCCGCTGTCATCAGGGCAGCGATCAGTCCCATAGTAACCAGAAATCCACTTTTCATTTTTCAAATCTCCATTCCCGGCGCAAAAACCGTATTAATCTTAAAATCTCTTTACAGGCAGATATACGAGCCATGCCGGAAACATCCACGCAGCTTTCTTACCGCATCCAGGAGGCAGACTGCAGGATTTCATCCACGACCGCCATGCTCTCTTCTTTCAGCGCGGTGCGATAGTAGAAATGAAGATAATAAAAGGTATTTCTGTTTTTTACACACAGGCTCTCGCCGCTCATGCCGGTCTCCTGCACAGTATAGTCATAGCGGAATCCTTCTGCCTCTTTTCCTCCCGGGGTCCTGGCAGTAAACTCCACCAGTTTATACTGAAATGCCTTCATGGCCTGCGCCATCTGCCCTTCCATGCTCCTGGCGACATCTTTTATCTTCAGCATCCTGGCAAAAAGACCCGGCACCTGTTTCCAGGAGACGGATACCATGATATGCCTGTCCGCATCATTGACACACCAGCCGGGAGCTTCGGAGTAAAAGTTGTAACCGCTCAGTTCTTCTTTGCTCATCTCGCGGAATCCCTCGGGACAAGTCAGCTTCAGTTCATTATTTAAAAGTGCTGTTTGCATTTCATTTTTCCTCGTAACAGTGTGTGTTCCCTCGGATTATTGTGTGCAGCGATTTTTACCTGTTTCCGGTAAAAGGCTGTGCTGTTATGGGTGCTGTTGATCAGTTGCTGTTTCCGGTAATAGGCAGGCGTCACTGGGGACCGTTTGCGTCTGACGCATGTCTGTACTCTTCCTTCAGCTTCACATACTCATCGGCGCTGTGCCGGATCAGGGTAAGGTGCTTTTCCGAGACAGAAGAGACAACTTTGGCAGGGCTGCCGACAACGACACTGCCGTCCGGTATGGTCGTCCCGCCGGTGACAATGGCTCCGGCACCGATGATGCAGTTGCTGCCGATCACAGCGCCATTGAGGACAATCGCCCCCATGCCTATCAATGTATGATCGCCGATTTTACAGCCGTGGACCACTGCGGCGTGGCCGACCGTCACACCCTTTCCGATCTCAACCGGAAAGCCCGGGGCGCCGTGGACCACCGCATTGTCCTGAATGTTGCTGCCTTCTCCGATCAGGATGGGCGCTTCGTCACCGCGAATGACGGTGTTGAACCAGACACTGCTGTCTTTAGCCATGGTCACATCCCGCAGCACCACACTTCCGGGCGCAAGATAGACACTCTCATGAATATTGCTCATCTCTCTCTTTTCCTCCTTACAGTTTTTCCCTTTCCCGATGCCGGTTTCCCGCGGCCTGCTTTATAGTTTCCTTTTGTGCCGCCGGTTCCCTGCAGTTTTGCCCGCGCGGGACGGTTTTTTCCAAGCTTCTTTTCTCCGCTGTTATCCGCTTTCATCCTGCGTGGCGGGATCAGGCACTTCTCTCCGAAGCCGATCAGGTCGGTGCGTCCGGTCCGCAGAAGTGCTTCCTTTACCAGATCATAATTTGCCGGATCTCTGTACTGGATCAGGGCGCGCTGCATGGCTTTTTCGTGCGGGTCGCGGGCAACATAGACCTTTTCCATATGGACGGAGCCGTTCAATGAGGAAACCATGCTGCTATAATCCGGTATTTTGTCCGCCCGGGTGCTCCTGGCCTCTTTCCATGTGAGAGGATCAAGTCCCGTATAATACATGCAGGTGGAGACAGTCCCGGGCGTCGGGTAGAAGTCCTGTACCTGCTCCGGCATATAGCCCAGTTCCCGGATGTATTCCGCCAGAGTGACCGCGTCTTTGAGTGTGCTGCCGGGATGAGAGGACATCAGATAGGGAACAATGTACTGCTCCTTGCCGGTCTTTTTGTTCATCTCTTCAAAGACACGGACGAATTCTCTGTAGACTTCGCTGCCCGGTTTTCCCATTCTGGACAGGACATTGTCGGAGACATGCTCCGGAGCAACGCGCAGCTGTCCGCTGATATGGTATTGGCAGAGTTCCCGCAGAAAGGTCCGGTCCCTGTCAGCCAGCAGATAATCGAAACGGAATCCCGAGCGGATGAAGACCTTTTTGACCCCCGGAAGAGCACGCAGCTTCTTGAGGAGTGCCAGGTAATCTCTGTGATCGACTTCCAGGTTGGGACACGGCTGCGGGAAGAGGCAGCGGCGGTTCTTGCAGGCGCCCAGGGTCATCTGCTTTTTGCAGGCAGGGGCGCGGAACTCCGCGGTCGGACCGCCGACATCATAGATATTGCCTTTGAAATCAGGCTCCTGCAGCATCTGCCGGGCTTCCTGCAGAATGGATTCGTGGCTGCGGACCTGCACGATACGGCCCTCGTGAAAAGTAAGAGCGCAGAAATTGCAGTCCCCGTAACAGCCGCGGTTGGAGGTAAGGCTGAAACGGATCTCACCCAGAGCCGGCACACCGCCCGCCGCGTCGTACATGGGGTGCCAGGTGCGCATATAGGGCAGGGCATAAATATCGTCCATCTCCCGCACGGAGAGAGGCTTTGCCGGCGGATTCTGAACTACAAAAGTCCTGCCGCCGTAGGTCTCATACAGGCGCCGGGCCTGAAAAGGATCCGTGTTCGCATGCTGCAGTGCAAAGCTCATTGCATAGGCCAGCTTCCCCTTCTCATCGGGTTCACACACGCTCTCGTGATCGGGCAGGCGGACAGCGTCGTAGATGTCCTCTTCCCGCCTTGTCTTATACACGGTTCCGTCTATATATGTGATGTCCCTTACATCCATTCCGCTGGCCAGTGCATCGGCAATTTCCACAATACTGCGCTCTCCCATTCCGTAGGAGATCAGGTCCGCGCCCGCCTCGAGCAGAATGGACCTGCGCACGCGGTCCGACCAGTAGTCATAGTGGGACATACGCCGCAGGCTCGCCTCGAGACCGCCCAGGATGACGGGTGTCTTTTTAAAAGTCCTGCGAATCAGGTTTCCATAGACCACGACCGCATTGTCCGGCCGTTTTCCCATCACTCCGCCCGGCGTAAACGCGTCGCGGCTGCGGTGCTTTTTGTTGACCGTATAATGATTGACCATGGAGTCCATGTTGCCGGAAGAAACCAGGAAGCCCAGCCGGGGCTCTCCCAGCACGGCCACACTCTCCGGATCGCGCCAGTCCGGCTGGCAAATCATCCCGACCGTGTAGCCTCTTGACTGCAGAACGCGGGAAATAATGGCCGGCCCGAAGCTCGGGTGGTCCACATAAGCATCACCGCAGATATATACAAAATCCAGCTGTTCAATCCCCTGCTCCAGCATATCCTGCCGGCTCACAGGCAAAAATCCTTCTGCCATCTGTTCTCCTCTTTGTTTATTCTTCATCGCGCAATACCCGTGCCTTCAGCTGCGGGATACGCGCGCAAGACTCGCAGGCGAGTCTTGCAGAACCTTTTAGATAATATATCACGAAACCAGGCCGGTGTCGTGATTATTTGCGGACAGCCCCTGTCTCCTCCCTGCCTGTTTTCCTCCGCACGAAAAATCGCCGTCTTGCACCGCGCAGGAGATTTTGCTATCATTCTGGCATGCTTAAAAAAGGCACTTGATCCCTTTGTTTTTTACATGCGCAGTCCATGGGCCTTCTCAGGCAGTGCTTCCTGGCGCATAAACAGAAATTTTAAGAAAAGTATAGAAAATATAAGAGAATCGTATGAAGGAGGCCGGTTTATGGAGCCGAAATATACTGTAGACATTACTCTCGACGAGAACGATATCAAGCGCTTTGCAAAAATGCTGCAGGGCGATCAGAAAAAAGGCTATATCTTTACTGCTGTTGCGGTTTTATGGATCTTATATGCTGCCATAGCCAACCTCCGCAGCGGAAAGACCCTGATCGGCATCGCCATGCTCATTATCGTGATCGGCTGCCCCCTGATCTATCTTTACACTTCCCACAGGGAGCTTCGCAAAAACTATGAGCGGATCAAAGCCCAGGGCGGCGACAAGTTCACTGTCCTGTTTTATGATGATCACTTTGAGACCAGAGGTGAAAAAAGCAAGGGAAGTTACGAATACGCAAAGCTTCACAACATGATCGAAACAGACAGAGATTTCTATCTGGAAGTCGAACAGGGACAGTGCGTGATCCTGCAGAAGCACAAATGCAATGAAGAGCTGTCCGCTTTTATCCGCGGACTGAAGAGCCGCAAAACAGCGAATTGACGGGCCACATAAAAGAAGGCCGAAGATCCGCACAAAAGCAGACATCCACACAGGCAACAGACATTAAGAAGCAAGAGGTAATCTTTTTTGGACAAGAAAGCAATTGCGGAAATCCGCAAACTGATGACTATGAACAATTGCCGGATCGACAAGATCCGGGGATGCTATGTAGATGAAAACCGTGAGATCGTCACGGAGCTGAAGGAAACCTTCCTGGCTCTTGAAGAATCCACGGTCGAAAAATACTGTGAGATCTTCCGCAAGACACTGGGCGGCAAGATCGGCAAAAATCTCTTTAATCTGGAGTTTCCCCTTGCCGAGGAAGAAGCCGGCGGAAAACAGGACCTGCTCTATCGCGTGCAGCAGTCCGGTCTTGACGACAGCACACTGGTACGCGCTTTGTTTGACCGTATCATCGAGACGGTCGTATTTCCGGACAAATATCTGATCCTGCTGGCACACGGCATCTACGATATTCCCGGCAGGACTTCAGATGGCATCGACATGGATGATGCCTCTGATTATGTCTACGACTTCATCCTGTGCAGTATCTGTCCTGTGATTCTGCTCAAAGAAGGACTCTGCTACGACTCCGAGAAAATGTGTTTCCTTGACCGGCGTAGTGACTGGGCGGTGCAGCGGCCTGATGCAGGTTTCCTCTTCCCGGCCTTCAACGACCGGGGCAGCGATATTCATCAGGTTCTCTACTTCGCCAGACGCCCGGACGAGATGCACGAGGAGATTCCTGCGGAACTCCTTGGATGCCCCATGCCTCTGCCCGAGGCAGATCAGCGCGGAGTATTCAAAAATGTGGTCGAAGCTGCGCTTGGCAGGGACTGCGATTTTGAGAATGTCAAAAACATCCACGAGGCGATCAACCAGTATGTAGAGCAGGAAAAGGACAGCGGCGAACCTCCGCAGATTGAGAAGGTCCAGCTCCGCAGGATCCTCTATGAAAACGGCGCTCCTCAGGACTCTCTCGATACCTTTGACGCCGCCTTTGAAGCCGCAGTTGGCGAGGGCGGTTCTCTTGCAGCGGAAAATGTTGCCGACACGAAGAAACTGGAGATCAAGACCCCCAGCCTTCGCATCACCGTCAAATCGGAGATGGCAGACATGATCCAGACCCGCTTTATAGACGGGATCGAATATCTGACGATTCCTGTCGCAGATGACATCGAGGTCAACGGCATCCGTATTCTGCAGTCCCGCAGGGATTCCTGAGATCCTTCGCATGGATTCCTTAGATTCGTACTGTTGAGGATTTGTATGGGACGCAATGATCCATAGAAAAACAAAAAACCCCTTTTTGCCGATCCGGTCTGCTGCTCTGAAGCAGCATAACCCGGCTCTGCAAAAAGGGGTTTGTGCTCATGTGTGGGCGCCCGCTTGGCTCACTGTTTATTCATACT
>Ga0256405_10009082_pt1 | contig 13787 bp, 6 predicted proteins | sample RumenRJG_02DNA_FD_189096 | JGI IMG/M metagenome (GOLD analysis project Ga0256405, IMG submission 189096) | Bovine rumen microbial communities from Lethbridge, Alberta, Canada - RJG_02 | ecosystem: Host-associated > Mammals > Digestive system > Stomach > Rumen | place: Canada: Alberta | collected...
CGGTATGCCAGACCTGGCAGACTTCGCGGTGCGCGGCGTCGTCCGTTTTCCAGCGGCACAGTTTGACATCGATGTCGAGGTTCTTCGGATGCTCCAAGGTGGATGCATACCCGGCGTTGTACAGGCCATACCGCCAGCCGCCGTATTCGCCGACATAGCGGAAATCGTGCGACATCAGCTCCGTAGAAGGATCGGACAGCGTGCCCAGGAACCGGTCCTGCGCCGTCACCTGAGGACTGCAGCAAACGCCGAGGAGAACGGCTAGCACGGTACCGGGCAAGGTTTTTTTCATGGACATAGGTTTTAAGTATTTCGTCAAAGGCGTAGCATTAGATGAGTGAAACGCCATTGTGCAATATAGCAATTATATCGCAATAAAACCGCAACAAGAACAAGCCCAATAGACTTATCATGCCATTTCGCCACTTCAAACCCCGCATAACCTCATTGAATTAAAACGTCTGAAAGATACCATTTTACGCTCGCTTTCTAACAACTTCATGTAATCATCAGTAAGCCCTAAGATGCAGAAAATCACCATTGAAGATGGATTCAACTTTAAATTTTGTTAAATTTGTAGTTTAAGCAAGTAAACCAGAACTACATAATGGAAGCCCCCAATAAAGAGAATACTCTTTATCTGCCCATAAAGCAGGTCTATTTCGATCAGATCATAGCTGGGACGAAAAAGATTGAGTATCGAGAAGTCAAGGAAGGCACTACTGCCAACAAGTACCTCATCAAGGATCCGGCTACGAAATTCAAGCTGAATCCGGATGTTGTCAAGGACTTCTCGAAGGAATACTATGTCGATGACATCGTGGTTGGCGGCTTCCCATTCCTCCCTCGTCAGTACAAGTACCTGGCTTTGGCTGTCGGTTATGCCAAGCAGCGTGACAGGGCTATCGTAGAAGTGGTCGATTTCTCTTTCCACCCGGAAGGCATCAGGGAAGACGCCCAAGGTGTTCCCCGCTTTGCGTTCTGGGTCGAGGAATTCCATCTGGGGAAGGTCATCGAGGTTCATCGAAAGAACGAAGCATCAGCGCCTCCCACTTCGGACAGTGTCTTCCCTGACACTACCCTTTCTTTCTTTGACAACATCAACAATAAGGTCGTAGACAATCTTCGCGTAACTATAGGTGAGGGCTCCAAGGTCAGTATCGCAGCCGCGTGTTTTTCCATCTATGCCTTCAATGAGCTGAAGGAACAGCTGCAAGACATTGATGAACTCCGTTTCATCTTTACTGCCCCTTCATTCGTCCAGGAACGTGAATCCAAGCAGCGCAGGGAGTTCTTCATCCCACGGATCAACCGTGAACGCACATTGTATGGTTCCGAGTTTGAGGTCCGATTGAGAAACCAGCTCACGCAGAAAGCTATCGCTATCGAGTGTGCGAATTGGATCAGGGAGAAAGTCAAGTTTAAGTCCAACACAACCCCGCAGCAGATGATGGGATTCATCTCCGTTGCTGGCAGCAATGAGAACTTTACCTATCTTCCGGTCAATGAATTCACGACCACCGGTCTCGGATGCGAACGGGGAAACAACTTCATGAACTACGTCCAGCGCATCGACGGTGAGAATGCAAAGCAGTATTTGAGAGCGTTCAACGAAGCCTGGAACAACGATTCCCAGTTCTCGGATGTAACCGAGCAGATAATCGACCATATCTCGAACATCTACAAGGAGAATTCTCCGGAATTCATCTACTTCGTCACGCTCTACAACATCTTCAACGAGTTCCTGGAGGACATTTCCGAGGATGTGCTTCCCAATGAGGCGACGGGATTCAAGGACAGTCAGATCTGGAATAAGCTTTATGACTTCCAGAAAGATGCTGCTCTGGCCATCATCAACAAACTGGAGCGATACAACGGATGCATCCTTGCGGATAGCGTCGGTCTAGGTAAGACCTTCACGGCTCTGTCCGTCATCAAATACTACGAGACTCGTAACAAGTCAGTTCTGGTCCTCTGCCCGAAGAAGCTTTGCGACAACTGGATGACCTATCGCAGTAACTACACGACCAACCCAATCGCTAAGGACCGTCTGTCATACGACGTTCTCTTCCATTCAGACCTGTCGCGAAATCGTGGCTATTCCAATGGCATCGATCTGGACAAGGTCAACTGGGGCAATTATGATCTGGTCGTCATTGATGAGTCCCATAATTTCCGCAATGGCGGCAAGATCACACGAAACGATGAAGATGAGGATCCTCGCGAGAACCGCTACCTCCGTCTGATGAACAAAGTCATCAAGGCCGGTGTGAAGACTAAGGTCCTGATGCTGTCCGCAACTCCGGTGAACAACCGGTTCAATGACCTGAAGAACCAGCTCCAGTTGGCCTATGAGGGTGATGTCCAGCGTATGGATAGCCTGCTCAATACCGAGGCCTCCTTGGATGATATCTTCCGCCAGGCACAGAAGGCGTATAACAACTGGGCCAAGCTACCCAATGAACAGCGAACCACGGAACGCCTCCTCGGCATGCTCAGTTTCGATTTCTTCGAAGTACTGGACAGCGTTACTATAGCACGAAGCCGAAAGCACATCGAGGCCTACTATGATACGGCTGCTATCGGCAAGTTCCCGACCCGCCTGGCCCCTATCTCCAGGCGGCCACCTCTGACGGACCTGAAGAGCACGATCAACTACAACGAGATCTTTGCCCAGCTCCAGGAGCTGAACCTGTATATCTACACTCCCTCAGCTTTTATCCTGCCGAGTAAATTGAGCAAGTACGTGGATCCGGAGATGGCAGAGGGGCTTACCTCCCTGGGCCGAGAGATGGGTATCCGTCGTTTGATGTGTATCCTTATGCTCAAACGTCTGGAGAGTTCTGTCAACTCCTTCCGTCTGACTCTGACACGTGTAATGGATCTGATCGAGAAGACCATCAAGCAGATTGACCGGCACGACCAGTTCATCGAGACGGAAGAGGTCAGCGGCTACGATTTTGATATCGAGGATGGCGACAATGATGCCTTCATCGGAACAAAGAAGGGCAAGGTTCTGCTTGAGGATATGGATACTGATTCCTGGCGCCAGTATCTTGCCAGGGATATGGAAACCCTTGGCCTGACAAAACTGCTTCTGGAGGATATCACTCCAGAGCACGATAGTAAGCTTCAGCAACTCATTGAGGATCTTCGTAATAAGTTCGCTCATCCTATCAACGGCAACAACAAGAAGGTTATCATCTTTACTGCTTTCTCAGACACGGCAGTCTATCTCTATGATAACCTGGCCAAGCCTATCAAGGAGAAGTACGACATGGACACGGCTCTTGTCACCGGGGATGTCGAGGCAAGGAGCACGCTCAAGCTCAAGGAGAAATTGGACTTCAATAAAGTCCTGACGCTTTTCTCCCCTATCTCCAAGGAAAAGGCTTCCGTTTATCCGAATATCGACGAGGAAATTGAGGTCCTTATTGCAACAGACTGTATTTCCGAAGGACAGAACCTCCAGGACTGCGATTACCTCATCAACTACGACATTCATTGGAATCCGGTCCGCATTATCCAGCGGTTCGGCCGTATAGATCGTATCGGTTCCAAGAACGACGTCATCCAGCTAGTCAACTACTGGCCGGACATGACTTTGGACGAGTATATCGACCTCAAGGGCCGTGTCGAGGCCCGTATGAAGGTGTCCGTTATGACTTCCACCGGTGATGACAACCTCATTTCTCCTGAAGAGAAGGGAGATCTCGAGTATCGTAAGGAGCAGCTCAAGCGCCTCCAGGAAGAGGTCGTGGACATCGAGGATATGAACAGCGGTGTTTCTATCATGGACCTCGGCTTGAACGAGTTCCGTCTGGATTTGCTGGAGTATATGAAGACCCACAGCGATGTCGAGCACACTCCTTTTGGACTTCATGCTGTCGTCGGCGCCAACGAATACACGGAGCCAGGTGTCATCTATGTGCTGAAGAACCGTAATGCTGGCGTCAATATCGACAAGAAGAACCGCCTGCATCCTTTCTATATGGTTTACCTCCGGAACGATGGTTCCGTAGTAGTGAACCACCTTTCCCCTAAAGAGCTGCTGGATAAGTTCCGTAACCTTTGTAAAGGAAAGAACCAGCCGATCCCTACCCTCACGAAGAAGTTCAACCACGAGACTCGCGACGGGTTTAAGATGGGAACGTATTCCAAGCTGCTTGGCGATGCCATCAGCAGTATCATCACAGTTAAAGAAAGCAGCGATATCGACAGTTTCCTTGAGGGAATACAGGGCGATCTCTTCACCAAGGAGATTAAGGGTTTGGATGATTTTGAGTTGATCTGCTTCCTTGTTATCAAATAACCGCTTATGTTAGGACTGCCGAAGAGTACAGAGATAAACCAGCAACTTCCGAAGAAGGCCATCTTCAAGAAGTTCGAGTTGAAGCCCGTCCAACGCGACCACTTCGACGCGGACATCAGTAGATTGACCCTTGTGAATGCTATCTCCCAGAACAAGCTTCCGGCACTCCAGAAAGGCGAAACCATTGAGACTATCTACGTGGTAGATGTCGCCTTAAAGCGACCGAATTATGATCCCAAGAACATCCAGCTGCTCAGCAAACTCATCCCTCAGAAGATGCTCTTTGCTCTTCACTATAAGGATGAGATTCAGCTAGCCATCTATCATACAAAACTAATCTGTGGTAGTTGGGTTCCTGCTGATGCTTATGAACTGGAACTAGTTGGAACCACAACCGATTTGGTCTGGGAGAATCTTGTAAAGGCCATCGGTGGAATCGATGTTGAAGAAGGCAATACCCTCATTGAACAGATTGTCATTGACGAAGAGCGCGAGAAGATTCAGAGGCAAATAGAAGCATTAGAAAATAAGTCAAGACTTGAGAGGCAACCAAGACGTAAACTAGAGATGTTTGAACAGCTGCAAAAATTGAGAGAAAGAGTTAAATGAGAGATTCAGATTCCATAGAGTCCCTGGCTGTCGGCCCCGTGCGAGACGCAATCTCGCGATGCCCATATGCCAAAGAAGACATCAAGACGAACGATAAAAGTCCGTCCTGGGATGGTGATATTTATATCTATTCAAAGAGCGGCAAAAAGAAAGAAGATCTTCTCGGAATAATTCATTCTCAGGTCAAAGGAAGAGAAGTTGACACACTTTCTTCCGATATAATTACATATCCAGCGGAAGTTTCAGACCTAAAGAATTATCTCAACAATGGCGGGACCCTTTTTTTCGTGGTTGAGATAGACCCTAATGATGAAAGAAAGATATTCTATTCAACCCTTCTTCCTATCAAACTCCAGGTCCTTTTCGATGAAATAAAAGAAGGACAAGTGACAAAGTCCATAACGCTCAAGCCTTTCCCTTCAGATGACAAGAATGCGGTTGCCACTATTTTGACGAATTTCTATATTGACTCTCATAAACAAACAAGTTTCACGGGTATTAATCTACCCACTTTTAGGGAGCTTTCGGGCAATAAAAATGTTGAGAAGATAACATTCTCGACCAACAAGGTCGGACCTCGAGATAACAGTAATGCGGATGTACTCAAGGCATTCGTTGAGAATGAAGTTTGTTTCTATGCTCAGTTCAAGGGCAATCCTGCAGCTATTCCTGTCAAAGAAGCAGGTGGCAAAATGATCTTCTCCAAAGTAATCGATGATCCTGTTAAGATAGACGACAGAGTATTCTTCGACAAATATAGAATTAGTTATTCGGTAAAGGGGCTCATTATTACTTTTGCATTTGGTGTTAAGCTTTCATGGCCTACCGAAAGTCAACAGGGGCAATTCAACTATACCGCGCCTAATTATCTTCGGCAGAGGATGGCATCTCTCGAATTTTTATCTGCTTTGGGCAGGAGTGGGAATTTCTCCCTTGGAGATACCCGCTACATAATGAATGATCCTGATTTTGATGCGACGAAGATTGAGCGCGAGTACAAGATGTGCCAACGCACGACTAAGCTTCTTGAAATACTCCATGTCGAGGAGGACTTAGACCTCTCTGGACTCAAAGATAGTGATGCTTTCATCTTATCATGTCTTGAAACAGCATTCGTGGACAATCAACCAGTCGGTGGTATCAATTATGAACATAAAGGTCCTACATATCAAGACTTATCAATATCTAACTTGAAGATTAGAGTTATATTAGTCCCCAATGATACAGATAACAAGTTAACCGATATTGAAGATTTCTTCAATCCGAAACGGCACATCATTACTTATCAAAAAGATAATGATGACAACTATTATGTTTTGCCGGGGATGTCCTTATTAGATGTCAATGCATTTTGCACATTATCGAACATTGATTACTCCAGAACAATTGCAGATTATAAGGTGCTTTCTAAGTCAAATCCTCATATGCTGCTAATTGCTAATGAGACATTAAACAAGATGATTTTGTCCATTGACAAGAAAGCAAATGAACGCATTTTTTCGTCGGCTCTTGAACTTGCGAATTGGCTTTCTTCTCAATCTATTCCATACATTACGACAGATGGATGCAAACTAGATATTCTCCAGCTGACAAAGCGTAAAAGAAAACTCAATAAAGAAGAGATCGCCTCTCTTAACGATATTATCTCAAAGGAAGAGCTTGATCCATTTGATAGGATAGGTTCACTTTTATTATTAGGGAAGAAAAAGGAAGCTAAGGCGTATTACAAGACCCTGAATAAAGATCAGCAAACAAGGTTCAACTTATCCCCTATGCACAAGTTTTGGAAATAAATGTACAGTATATGAATAAAATGAAAATGCAGTCTCCGGATATTACCGAGGGTAACATTGAGAAGATTGGACAGCTTTTCCCGAATTGTCTCACCGAGAGAATTGGGGAGGACGGAAAGGTTGAAAGAGTTATCGACTTTGACCAGCTTCGGCAAGAGCTTTCCAAAGAGATTGTCGAAGGGCCGCAGGAGAGATACCAGTTCTCTTGGCCAGACAAGAAGATGGCCATCCGGCTTGCGAATGCCCCGTCAAACTTAACTCTCCGTCCATGTAGGGAGGAGAGTGTGGATTTTGACAATACTGAGAATCTGTATATCGAGGGCGATAACCTTGAAGTACTGAAATTACTCCGTGAAGACTATTTGGGGAAAATAAAAATGATATATATCGATCCCCCTTATAATACTGGCAACGACTTCGTCTATGAGGATGATTTTTCTCAGTCTCCGAATGAATATGTCGATGGCTCTGGACAAAAAGACAATGCCGGTAATCGTCTTGTGCAGAATACAGAGAGTAATGGCCGCTTCCATACTGACTGGTTGAACATGATGTATCCAAGACTGAAGGTAGCAAGGGATCTTTTAAAGAATGATGGTGTCATATTCATTTCTATAGATGATACAGAAGTCAGTAATTTGAGGAAATGCTGTGATGAGATATTTGGAGCCCAGAATTTTATAGCTGACCTCATTTGGCAAAAGAAGTTCTCCAGATCAAATGATGCGACATATTTCTCCACCATGCATGATCACATCCTCTGTTATTGCAAAAATAGTATTGTAAGCAATCCTGCTGGATGGAAAATAGGACTTCTTCCTCGTGGAGATGAAGTCCCCGCAGGGTATACTAATCCAGACAATGATCCAAGGGGGGTATGGACATCGGTTGTTCTTTCGGCTAAATCTGGAGGCGAATCTTTGCTATATCCTATTACCTTACCTTCTGGGAGAACGGTATCCCCACCAAGTGGAAGATATTGGAGTTGCAGTAAAGATACTTTCGAGAAGTGGAAAGCCGACAATCGAATTTGGTTTGGTCAAGATGGTGACGGAATGCCTCGAAAGAAAACGTTTCTTTCTGAAGTGCAAGAAGGTCTTCGACCTAATACTATTATCTTTCATACAGAAGGTGGCCATAATCAAGAGGGGAAGCAAGAAACCAAGCAATTATTCGATGGAATTGGTGTCTTCGATGGCCCTAAACCTGTCCGGCTATTATATCTACTACTTCAAATAGCTAAACCTGCAAGTGATGATTTGATTTTGGATTTCTTTTCTGGTTCAGCTACAACTGCTCACGCTGTCGAGAAGTATAATGCCGAGAATGAAACACACCTAAAATTCATTCTTGTTCAATTGCCTGAAGAAACAGAACCAAGTACTGAGGCATATAAAGCAGGTTACAAAACTATTTGCGAAATCGGTAAAGAACGTATCCGTAGAGCCGGGAAAAAGATACTGGAAGTGCAGGCGAAGTCAGAATCAGAGGGCGGGCTTTTTGCCAAGAACGAATTCAAGCCCAAAGTCGATGTGGGATTCCGTGTCCTTAAGTTGGACTCGAGCAACATGCAGGATATTTATTACCGACCCGAGGTTTCCAACAACGCCACACTATTTGAGGACAACATCAAGTCGGATCGGAGTTCGGAGGATTTGCTCTTCCAAGTGATGCTGGAATGCAACCTGCCACTATCTGCGAAGATAGAGACGATGAAGATCGCAGGTAAGGAAGTGTTCTGTGTAAACAATGGCTATCTTGTCGCCTGTTTTGATGAAGATGTCAACGAAGAGGTCATCAAGGCCGTCGCCAAGCGCAAACCGTATTATTTCATCATGCGAGACAGCTCTTTGGCCTCCGACAATGTCGCCGATAACTTCGAGCAAATTTTCCAGGCATACAGCAAGGATACCATTCGAAGGATTTTGTAACTTGCGTGGATAAAGAAAGATATGTGAAGTATGAAAAAGTTGACAAAACTCAGCATTCAATGGTTCTACGACCTTCTAGAGAGGGGCGAATGCGACATCATGGATTTCAAACAGCAACTTGAAGACAAGCAATTGTTTGGGAAATCCATCAAGAATTTCTCTTCCAGTTACGATGAATTAGCCAGAGATGTCGTGGCCTTTGCCAACAAGAAGGGTGGTTTCTTGTTTGTCGGCATCATTGACAATACGAAAGAAATCAACCGCGAATTCTGCTATGATCAGCAGAAGACATTCCAATTGGTCAAGCAGATTCAGGACCGGACCGTCCCATCCATCACGATTATACCGCATAACCTTACTGTGGCGGGAGTCCAACTACTTGTCCTTGAGATTCCTTTCTCAACGCAGATGCACTGTACCTCAAAATCTGAGTATCTGATCCGTTGCAACGATGGGAATCGGCGCATAGAACCCTATGAGATGGCGACCATCATGGCCGAGAAGAATCTAATTGTATATGACCAGAATATCTGGAAGCTGAATCTGGACGCTCATGAGTTAGACTCGCAGGGTAATCCCCTCCCCGGTTGGCAATCCAAGACGCGGGTGGATAGATTGATGAAAATGCTACCGCCAGACAGCCCATATCTCCGTCAGCCCATTCAGGAAGCCCTGGAGTCGATGGGGCTTTCCAAAGAAGAGGATGGCGAGATCCTTCCTACGACAACTGGACTCCTTTTTATCGGTAACGACAAAGCGCTGAAAGAACTCCCTTTTGCTACCATCAATTACAACAGATACTTCCCCGACGGGACATACCGGCACTTTGAGTATTCCGGCAATATCATCGAGACTGTGAACAGTTGTTTCTCACAACTCCGCTCCGAGATTCAACAGAAGGAATTCCATTTCGGTCTTTTCCGCGAATATGTCGAGGACTACTCCGAGATCGTGTTGAGAGAGCTACTGGTCAATGCCATTGCCCATCGGGACTACAGTCGTTTGCAGGGCATCCACATTCGTAAGTACCCGACACATATTGAAATAGAGAGTCCGGGACCTTTCCCTGAGGGTATCACCCCGGAGAACTTCTTGAGAAAGACGAATCCCCGCAATCCGAACATTATGGATATTCTCCGTGAAATCGGATATGCGGAAAAAGCTGGTAGCGGTTTTGACAAGATTTTTACAGACTTGCTCTCGAAAGGGAAACCGTTCCCCACCCCCGAAGAGACGGATTATTCCATCACCTTCAGGGTCGAGGCGGAGGTTATCAGCACCAAACTGATGGAACTGGCTGCTGAATATCGCCAACTAGAGGGACGCGATATGGAGATTGACGGGCTTCTTGTCATGAAGGGGATCCTCGAAAACAAGAAGCTGACCATGCATCAGTTGGAATCTCTGCCTTTTGTCTCAAAGTATAATCTTCATCGCTGTGTTGATGAACTAAAGGAATTGGATTTCATCGAGACAACTGGGAAGACTTCCGGCTTGTCATATATGATTCACCATAGCCGCGTTCATACAGCCAAGGAAAAGAGCCAGTATCTCAAAACTCGGAAAAAAGATAAAGTACGGATGAAGAAAGACATTCTGGAGTATGTGGATCAATTTGACGAAATTACGAATAGCGCGGCTCGTGAACACCTGAACCTCCCGGAATCAAGCCGTCCTGAAGTATCGCGCCTCTTAAGGGAGATGGTAGAAGATGGTTCCCTCCTGGTAAAGACCGCTCCAAACAATAAGAACCGAGTTTACACAAAGGTTTTGCAAACGAAAAAGAACTGATAATAAGCAAGTTACTATTATTATCGTTTGCAAAACCGTTTGCAAAACGTTTGCATAATCATTATGTGCAAACGCTTTATTTAAGATCACGGTCATGAACTTTAAATTCAAGATACAGCAATACCAGACCGACGCGGTAGAAAACACCGTAGCGGTCTTTGCCGGACAGCCGTCCCGCGACTCCTTCCAATACAGGCGCGATCTCGGAAAGGGACAATCTGGCCAGTTCACCTTCGAAGAGGACTTTGCCGGATATCGCAACAGCGACATTGAGCTTTCCGATTCACAGCTGCTGGACAACATCCAGAAGATTCAGGATACGCAGGATATCAAGCAGTCCGCCAAACTCGTCAGCGACCTTGGCAAACTCGGCCTAGACATCGAGATGGAGACAGGTACCGGAAAGACCTACGTCTACATCAAGACCATGTTCGAGCTCAACAAGCGCTACGGCTGGAACAAATTCATCGTCGTAGTGCCGTCCATCGCCATCCGCGAAGGCGTGAACAAGAGCTTCAACATGCTGGAAGACCATTTTATGGAGCACTACGGCAAGAAGGCGCGGTTCTTCATTTACAACTCGTCAAATCTCCAACTCCTGGACTCTTTCTCCAGTGATGCTGGCATCAACGTGATGATTATCAATACCCAGGCATTCGCAACGGATATGAAGGAAGGCGGAACCAGGGGGGCTGCCCGCATCATCTACACCGAGCGAGATGATTTCGGAAGCCGTAAACCCATTGATGTGATTGCCGCCAACAGGCCAATCATAATCATGGATGAACCTCAGAAGATGGAGGGACAAGCAACCCAGACGGCACTCAAGCGCTTCAAACCACTTTTTGTTTTATACTACTCTGCGACGCATAAGACCCAGCATAACTGCATCTATGCACTGGATGCACTGGATGCTTACAAACAGAAACTAGTAAAGAAGATCCAGGTGAAGGGATTCGAGGTAAAGAATCTCAAGGGGACCAGTTCCTATCTGTATCTGGATGATATCATCCTCTCCAAGAATCAACCTCCGATGGTGCGCCTAGAGATGGAAATCGAGACTGCGACAGGAGTCAAGAAAGTGATGAAGAAACTCGGCGTAAACGACAATCTTTATCACGAGTCACAACTCCTTGAATACAAAGATTTCACTATCTCAGACATCGATGCCTTCCGGAATACCGTGACGTTCCTGAATGGTGTCAAGATCGCCAAGGGTGAAGTCTATGGAGACAGTAGCGAAGAGGCCATGCAGAGGGTCCAGATCCGTGAGACCATCGCATCCCACTTTGAGAAGGAACGTGACCTTTTCAAGCGAGGCATTAAGACCCTTTCCCTCTTCTTCATTGATGAAGTCGCCCACTATAAGAGCTATGACTCCGAGGGTAATGAGGTCCATGGACCTTTCTGGAAGATATTCGAGGAGGAATACACCCGCATCCTGAATGAAAACATCTCCCTTTTTGAGGATGATTACCAGGATTATCTTCGCCGCTTCGATGCATCTCAAGTCCACAATGGCTATTTTTCCATCGACAAGAAAGGTCGGGTCGTGAATAGTGAAACTAAGGGAAAGAGTGATATTTCTGATGATATATCCGCCTACGACCTGATCCTCAAGAACAAAGAGCGCCTGCTTAGCTTCGACGAGCCCACCCGGTTTATCTTCTCCCATTCAGCTCTCCGTGAGGGGTGGGACAATCCGAACGTGTTCCAGATCTGCACGCTTCGCCATGCCGCTTCGGCTATTGCAAAACGACAGGAAGTCGGCCGAGGTCTTCGTATCTGCGTTGACCAGAATGGAAACCGCATGGATGTGGAGGAACTTGGTGAGGAGATGGTCCAGGATATCAATAAACTGACTGTTATTGCCAACGAAAGCTATAAGACATTTGTCGATGACCTTCAGAAGGAAACCCGTGAAGCACTCCGAGAGCGTCCCACCAAGGCGACTCCGGACTTTTTCGAAGGCAAGAAGGTCAAATCCGCAAGCACACCGGATATCCCGTACATTATCAACCCTCAGGATGCTCAGGCCATTGCCGGATACCTTATCGGTTTCAATTACATCGATAAGGACTACAAGGTCACCGAAACCTATAAGAAGGATCTGGAAGCCGGAACCCTTCAGCCCGTCTTCCCCGGACTCAAGCATATCGAAGCAGAGATCCATAAACTCATACAAGCCACATTCGACGAGAGCATCACGCTCGATGCGATGATCGAAGACGGCAATGCCTCCGCCGAAGCCATCAATAAGCTCAACGAGAACTTCTCCCGGAAGGAGTTCCAGGCACTCTGGAATGAGATCAACCACAAGTATGTCTATACGGTCCACTACGATAGCAAAGAGCTCATTGAGAAGGCAATTGTCGCTATTGACAGGGATTTGACAGTCACCGAGCTCAAGTACGTGATGACCGTGGGTGACCAGGATTCAGTGAACACTTTCGGAGACACCAAGACATCCACCAAGACTCTCGGGACAGTCAGTACCTCGACAGTTAAGTATGACCTGGTCGGCGAAGTGGCCAAGCGGACTACCCTCACCCGACGGACGGTTGCTACCATCCTCAAGGGAATCCGACCGATCAAGCTTGCCATGTTCCGCAACAATCCCGAGGAGTTTATCAAGAACGTCAGCCGGATCATCAAAGATGAAAAGGCAACTATGATCGTCGAGCACATCGAGTACGACCAGATAGACCAGACCTACGACAGCGAGATCTTCACCCAGGAGAAGCACTCCCAGAACATATCCAAGGCATATTCTTCAAAGAAGAGTATCATGGACTACGTGTTTGCCGATTCAGATGGGGAAAGGAAGTTTGCTGAGGATCTGGATGCCGCTACCGAGGTCTGTGTCTATGCGAAACTCCCCCGTTCCTTCCAGATTCCTACACCGGTTGGCAATTATGCTCCTGACTGGGCGATTGCGTTCAATAAGGGCGCTGTAAAGCACATCTTCTTCATCGCAGAGACTAAGGGCTCGATGGATTCGATGCAGCTGAAGGGAGTGGAACGGGCGAAGATCGGTTGCGCAGAGAAGCTGTTCAACAATCTCTCAACATCCAATGTTCGCTATCACAAGGTAGACAATTACCAGACTCTCCTGGATATTATGAAATCAATGGACTAATCACGATACGTCATGATCACTATTAATCGCACCAAGCTTCAGGAAGTAATAGCCGGATATAAGAAGTACTTCCCGACTCATATCGCAGACGAGATTTATAAGTGGAAAGCCGTTAAGCATTTCCAGGATCACTGGGACATCGATGCCCCGGATTTCCTTGCCATGTTTTGGGAGGCGACGGCTACTTTCGATAATCTGCTTACCTCAATGAA
>Ga0256405_10009083_pt1 | contig 13786 bp, 16 predicted proteins | sample RumenRJG_02DNA_FD_189096 | JGI IMG/M metagenome (GOLD analysis project Ga0256405, IMG submission 189096) | Bovine rumen microbial communities from Lethbridge, Alberta, Canada - RJG_02 | ecosystem: Host-associated > Mammals > Digestive system > Stomach > Rumen | place: Canada: Alberta...
TTCTGCTTCGCAGAGGTGTCCACTGGACACCCGCACCCTCTTAGGCGGCGGGTGCCATTCGGACTTTCAGTGGGGGTTATAATCCCCCACTGAAACCCCGAGGAGCTAAAGCTCCTGCGGTGAGGTTTGATCAATGCAGCCGATGTTAAGCGAGCTTATATCGGGCTTTGCTCCGAGTTAAAAAAGAAGCCCTTCATTAAAAGTTTCGACAGCCTATTCAAAGACTGCGGTGTCCATTTAATGCTTAGCAGTTTATTGTATCATTCATCAGACTTTGTTATCGGGGTGTGTCAGGGCTTTGCCCCGGTTTTTCATTGCTTCATAATAAAGTTGCCCTTTATTGATTTGAGAATAGTATGAGAAGCTTTTGCAGGGGTGTGTTTAAGTCTGAAGATTATCACCGGAAGCTTTGCATAATTGCTGTGTCTGAGTGGTGTTGCTTCAGACGATAAAAACTGTTATACGGAATAAGGAATGCATAAAATAAAAGGTTTGTTGATAACGGTGAAGAAACCCCCTTGAATTTCTAAAGGAATTATACTATAATACAATAGAGGAAAAATTTTTTAGAGTCAGCAAAGGGAGGATTCTGATGAGATTGGAAGAAAAAACAGAAGCAAAGTCCGCTGCACAAGCACAGATAAGCGCATCAAAAGCATACGGACAGCTTACAAAGCTGTTTGATGAAGGTGTGTTTACAGAGCTGGACGCCTTTGTAAAATCCAAGGATGGTTATGCAGAGGTAATTACCGCACATGGTTCGGTAGAAGGCATCGGAGTATATGCTTTTGCCCAGAATATAGATGCTGCCGGAGGAGCTATGTCAGTAGCACAGGCATCAAAACTTAAAAGACTGTATGATCTGGCACTGAAAACAGGCGAACCTGTCATCGGTATGTACGATTCCGTAGGCGGTCGTCTGGAAGAGGGCGCAGATATGTTGGCGTCTTACGGCGATATATTGAAATACACCAATAATTTGTCGGGCGTTGTACCGCAGATTTCCGTTATACTGGGCAAGTGTTACGGAACGCAGGCGCTGATAGCCGTAGGAGCAGATTTTGTTGTTATGTCAGAGAAAGCGTCGTTTTCGCTGGAAACAGACGGCAGCGGAGCAGATCCCGAAGAAAATGCCAAAAAGGGCATTGCACACATTTTGGCAAAGGATGAGGATGAAGCCATCGCACAGACGAAGATGCTGGTATCGATTCTGCCCTCCAACAATCTGTCAGCAGCGTGCATTGCGTATGACAGCATTTCCGAGCAGGCAGCGGTCGAGTCCGGAATGACAGCCCGTGAAGCAGCGTTTGCGGTGGCGGATTGTGACAGTCTGATTGAATTGCAGAAGGAGCACGGGAAAGCAGCCTCAACAGCACTGGCAACCTTCAACGGTACTACCGCCGGAATTGTTGTATTGGAAGGAAAGGAACTGGACGGAAAGTCCTGTGCAAAGGCAGCCAGATTTATCCGCTTCTGTGATGCTTTCAGTATTCCGGTTGTCAGCTTTGTTAATGCCCAAAAATTTGCTTGCCTCAGAGGAGCCGCCAAACTGACGGCTGCCTATGCCGAAGCAACCACTGCCAAAGTAACGATGATTACGGGAGAAGCGTACGGTGCGGTATATATTGCCGCAGCAGGTACGGGCGCAGCGGCTGATCTGACCTATGCATGGACAGGCGCAACTGTATCGGCACTGAACCCGGAAGCAGCGGCGGTCATTGCACTGGGCGACGATCTGGGCGGTAAGCTCAAAGGTTCCAAGAACCCCGTCGAGGACAGAGCAGCAGTGATCACAGCCTTTAAGGAGAGCGAACTGACGGCTATGAAAGCGGCAGAAAAAGGGTATATTGACGCACTGACAGACGCTGAAGAAACCAGAACGGTTCTGGTTTCGGCACTGGATATGCTTTGTAACAAGCGAGTATCTACTCTTCCGAAAAAACACAACAATCTATTTGTATAAATAAAGAGAATCAACAGATATTTGTAACGAAAGGAAAAACTGACGATGAAGAATTTGAGAATTACCGTAAATGGTGTAGCGTACGACGTACAGGTTGAAGAATTAGACGGCACAGCCGCAGTCAGCACTCCGGCATCGGTGCCTGCAGCAGCACCGAAGGCATCCCCTGCCCCGAAGGCTGCTCCTGCCGCAGCAGACGGAGAGCCTGTTAAATCTCCGATGCCCGGAACGATTCTGAGCGTACCAGTCAAAGCAGGACAAAGTGTAAAGACAGGTGACGTTCTGGTAGTATTGGAAGCAATGAAGATGGAGAACGAAATCAAAGCAGGCCGTGACGGCGTTGTAGCTTCGGTGGCAGTCAGCAAGGGAGAAAGCGTTGACACAGGTGCTGTTCTGGTAATGCTGAACTGACAGACGGCGAAGGGAGAAGGTCAATATGGCAAAGAAGAAAATACAGATAACGGAAACGATTCTTCGTGACGCACATCAGTCACTGATCGCCACCCGTATGCCCCTGTCGGATATGCTGCCGATATTACCGCAGCTTGACGAGATCGGTTTTTATTCACTGGAATGCTGGGGCGGAGCAACTTTTGATTCATGCATTCGTTTCCTGAACGAAGACCCTTGGGAGCGTTTGCGGACGATCCGGAAAAACTGCCCCAAAACAAAGCTGCAGATGTTGTTCCGTGGACAGAATATGCTGGGCTATCGTCATTATGCAGACGATGTGCTAGAATACTTTGTACAGCGTTCTGTTGCTAACGGTATAGACGTCATTCGTATTTTTGATGCACTGAACGATATCAAAAACCTGCAGACAGCGATCAATGCGACCAGGGCTGCCAAAAAGGAAAACCCGAATGTAGAAGCGCAGGTTGCCATGAGCTACACCACAGGACCGATCTTTACAACGGATTATTATGTGGAATATGCAAAACAGATAGAAGCCGCAGGAGCTGACTCCATCTGTATCAAAGACATGGCGGCGTTACTGACGCCGTACTATACCGAAGAATTGGTGAAGGCTATCAAGAGCGCCGTCAAAATTCCGGTACAGCTTCATACACACTATACTTCCGGACTTGCTTCCATGTGTCTGATGAAGGCAATCGAAGCCGGCTGTGACAGAATTGATACAGCAATGTCGCCGCTTGCCAACGGCACCTCTCATGCGCCGACAGAATCTATGGTTGCTGCGCTGCAGGGAACGGATTATGATACAGGGCTTGATCTTGTCAAGCTGTCGGAAATCAGAGAATACTTTATGACGCTGCGTGAGAAGTATATTAAAAGCGGTCTGTTAGACCCGAAGATGCTGGCAACTGACGCAAAGGCTCTGATCTATCAGGTACCCGGCGGAATGCTGTCTAATCTTCTGAAGCAGTTGAAGGACGCCGGAAAAGCAGACAAGCTGACAGAAGTACTGAACGAAGTACCAAAGGTTCGCAAAGACGCCGGATATCCGCCGCTGGTTACGCCGACCTCACAGATTGTTGGCACACAGGCAGTTTTCAATGTATTGTTCGGAGAATACAAAAACTGCAGCGGTCAGTTCAAGGATCTGGTAGCCGGAAAATACGGCACAACACCTGTTCCGATAGATCCCGAGTTCCGCCGCCGCATTATCGGCGACGAAAAGCCTGTTACCTGCCGTCCGGCAGACCTTCTGGAACCGGAGCTGGAAAAACTGCGTGCAGAGATTCCGGAGTGGATCCAGCAGGAGGAAGATGTGCTGACTTATGCACAGTTCCCGCAGGTTGCCCCAAAGTTCTTTAAGGCAAGAAGAGATAAGCAGATTGGCATCAATCCTGACGCTGACCTGAAGGCCAAGATTCATCCTGTATGATGATGCTTTGATAAAGCTATCGGTATACCATGTTTTCTGAAGGAAATGGAAGAAAAAACGCTCATGATAAAAAATGGTTTCACGATCATTTTGAACGGAGATATTCCGCCGGTTTTTTCAGAGCTTTTGCAAGACATTACGGTATTCATTCAGTCTGACCGCTTTCTGCTTTAACCTGACAGGCATCATTGTATGTTTATTGTCGTCTTCTGCTTTTTCATGGTTTGGTGGGTGGTGCTTGTCTGTTTTGAAAGGTTATATGTACTGCAAGTGAAATAACAACCAAAAAAGGGACTTTCGTGTGAAAGTCCCTTTTTCTTGTGTAACAAAAACCCCGGGTAAGTCTGGGGTTCAAAAAAGCTTTAGCTATCAGTAGAGAATAAAAAACTCCTGCATTATAACCAATCACCGATGTTAAGCGAGCATACATCGGGCTTTGCTCCGAGTTAAATGTTTACTGCGGATTGCTCGTCTGCTCATTGATAATCTACGGTCTGCTAAAGAGAGTGAAGTTTTCGACAGGACAAAATGTAAGATGATTGTGGATTGTATCATTCTTTGCTTTCCTCACCCTTGTTAAGGGGAGTCGGAAGATTTGTCAGTTTGACAGGTTTTTCGGCATTGTTGCTGCTGTAACACAGGGAACAGAAAGAGGCGCTGTCAGGAACAGGTACTAAAATCGAGTGAATAATATAATTGTCAGGTGGCAGCAGCTCTGCGTTTGTTGCGGCAACAACAGGAGAGCATATTTTTCCGTCACAGTCTACAGAAAAGTTCCGGTAGTCTGCAAATGCAATTGTATCGGAAGAATTTTCGGTGATAATCTGAATATTCAGATAAGTATATCCATCTTCGGGAGATGATACATATTCGGAAGAACCGTCCGAGATGAAAAGATCCGTCACGGCAAAATGCAGACCTTCGTTATCAGCTTCGGCAAGAGCTGCCGGCTTTTTCAATGATTGCGTGCTTTTTTTGTTCTCAAAAAGAAAGGAATCGAACAATTGCTGATCATCGCAGAAGGACAGATTAAAAAGATGAAAATCCTTCGGTACCTCAAGCGCAAAATAGCCGAGAATGGAGTCCTTTGCTGAAATTGGTATTTCCGGACGGTTCACCAGATTTTGGTATCCGTTAAGCATATCGGGAAACGCATTGATCGTGTTGTTAAGGGGAAACAATCTTTTGTCAATAGCCGGAAAAAGGTTATAGACACTCCAGAAAAAATAGGGCTCGTCAGAGGGGTTGGCAATTTGCATTTCTGCTACCAAAAAAGTTTTGCCTTTTTTCGGAATAGAAAAATTTTCGCCGGTAACGATTTTATCGGTAGTATAAACCCTTTTAAGTGTCAGCTCCAGATTGTCTCCGTGAGCGGTATCGCCGACAGAAAGAATGGCGATTCGTTTGTTGCCGCCGAAATTATCTGCGTTTGAAACAGGATCAGCTTCGGTGTCTGGGCTGATGCCATCGTCCGCTGAATAACTGTTATCGTTTTCGTTGGTTGTATCGGAAATGGCAGTGTCGTTTTTTTCTTGATTGGTTTTTTCGTTTTGTTGTTGGTTACAGCCCACAGAAATAATAGTCATTATGGTGCAGATCATCAGCAGTGCGGCAATTCTGAATGGCTTGTTAAACATCATAAAACGCTCCTTTCGGAAATAGCAGGAGATTCTGAGACAGTTATATCATGTTCCTGTATGAAAGTCAATTCTTAATCAAAAAACAAGTACGCAGAAGGGAGGCACTTCGTAAGGAGGTTGTCTCCCTTTGGCTTTTGTAAAACAGTCGGATAGTTGGATTTGTAGGATATAATCTAAACTTACGGAGGTTTTACAAATGAAGAACATAAAATATCACGTCTACATAAACAGCGAAGAAAGACGACTGTTGATTAGCAGCCTGAATGATTTGAGAAATAGGCTGATCGCTGAGGATAAATATACAGACCTTGTTGATGAAATATTGATTAAGGCAGCCAACGCAAAAATCAAGAAAAGCAAGGTGGTCAGCAAATGCCCGCAATAGGCATATTTGCGGTTTTTGGGGGCGGTAATGATAATACCTTAACCCCTCAGAAGCCGCTATTGCAAAGCCGCATCAACATTGACTTTCTGAAGGTAACTTTTTCGACTATTATGGAGGACAAAGATTATGACAAATAAGATTACATATACACAGCAAGGCGATTACCTTTTACACGACCTGAAATTACCCGAACAGCCTAAGGTTGAAATCGGGATATGGGGGTGCGGGTCTCCGGTGGAGACCTCTGCCGCAGGCAGAAGCACCGACCGAGCCGACAGGCGAGACAGCGACATTTGAAATATATCAAACATCGCCGCCCAATCTTATATACAAACCTGCTGACAAGCTGTAAGCTGACCGCTTACCTTGCTGACATAAACGAGCAGGCAGAGGAACTATTCTTTCGGTTAGTAAAACAACTCGCCGAAAAGGAAGGCGTAACCGAACAGCTCAAGGCAGACAATCAAATGTTGTGGGGCGCGGGTCTCCGGTGGAGACCTCTGCCGCAGGCAGAAGCGCCGACCGAGCCGATAGGCGAGACAGCGTATGAATAATATTCGCAACCGTGCGGAAGAAATTGTCAACTGCAAATTGATATATGTATAAACACATCGGGCGAAGGTGGTTTGTGCCATATTCGCCCGATGTTAATTTTTAGTGCTATATTGCGATATATTGTGTTTTATGAAATCTCAAAAACCGTTGTTACAACCATCTCTTCATCCTGAATCTCGGCAAAAATATCGCCGTTCATTTTGCGCATCAGGGTGCGGCAGATGTACAGTCCCAAGCCGCTGCCGCTGTTACTACCTGTATTGGAGCCGCGCCAAAAGCTGTCGAAGATGTGCGGCAGTTCGTTTTTGCTGAGTGTGCAGCCGCTGTTGCGGATATGGATGAGCTGACAATCATCCTCCCTTGAAAACGCAATGCGTATTCTCTTGCCGTCGCCGTACTTGACGGCGTTTTCGATAATGTTTTGCAGCACTTCAATGCTTCTCTCCAAATCGCCGGAGAGAATATGGTCGGAAAAAGCGTCTACAGCGAAGTCGATTTTCAGCAGGCTGAGCTTATCGGTGTAAAACGCCTTGATTTTGTCGATTAGCGCCGACAGATAAAACTCGCCGTTGTTTACCTCTAAATTCAAAAAATCCTCGCTTGAAGTTTTTACAATGCCGTCTACATAGCCGCGGATATCCTCACATTTTTCCGTAATGCCCACGGCAACCTCTTTCTTCTTTTGTTCGTCCTTGTACAAGCCCTTTTCAAGTGCTTTTGCGTACAACTCGATTACACCGAGAGGCGTTTTGATATCGTGCGAGAGCGAGAGCACCATCGTCTTGTTCTGCTTTTGCAGGGCAAGCTCGGCGGATCTTTGACTTTCCAGCTTCTCACGCAGCAGATCAAGTCCCCATAGGAATTTGCCGAAATATTTACTTTTGCTGTCCTTTAGCGGCGCTGTCAGATTTCCTTTTGCAAGCTCCGTAGGATACGCACTGATTTTCTCAAACGGACGAATGATTCTGATGAACAGAAACAAAAGCAGCAGCAGGACAAATGCCGCAGTCACGCCAAAGCAGATGTTAAAGGACGTTATCGCCGAGGTATTGTCGGCTTGGTAGGAATAATCAAAGCGGTAGAGCTTTCCGCCGATCTCCTTGACAAGATAGTCGCTGTCGCCGCCTTGAAAGCCATTTCCCTGAATCTCCACGTTTTTGATATAACTGTAATCGTTGAGAGAGTATGGCTCTCTGTTTTCGATTCTTGCGGCGATCCTTTCCGCTTCAACACGATAAGGGCGACCAGCGTCGCCCTTATTCTCGTTATGTAAAATGATATTTGCGCCCGTAAAAATCACTGCAAGGACAGCGATGACCGCAACTGACAACTTGATAAAGCTTTTCATCATTTACCTCTCGTAGCGGTAGCCCACGCCCCAGACCGTCACAATATGCTTCGGTTTTTTGGGATCGGCTTCGATTTTCTGACGCAGCCACTTGATGTGTACCGTCAGCGTTTGCGGCTCGGAAAAGCTGTCAAAGCCCCAGATCTGATTGAACAGATAGTCCTTGCTAAGCGTTTTGCTGCTGTTTTCCGCTAAAAGCAGCAGCAAATCAAATTCCTTTTGTGTCAGGTCAAGAGGTGTGTTTTCTTTGAACGCGATCCGCTTGCTCTTGTCGATTTTCAAAAAGCCGTCGGAGATCACATCGCTCTGATAGCGCCGCGTGAAGATTCCTTTGATTTTGGCAAGCAGAATGTCGATATCGTAAGGCTTTTCGATGTAATCGTCTGCGCCGAGGATCAAGCCATTGAGCTTGTCGTCCTTCTCGGTTTTGGCGCTGACAATGATGATCGGCGTGTTGGCGGTCTCACGTATCTTTCGGCACACACCGAAACCGTCAAGCCCCGGCAGCATAATATCAAGAATGACAAGCCTTGTGCCGTCTTTGTCAAAGGCAGACAAGGCGCTTTCTCCGTCTGCGCAGTGCTTTGCAGAATAGCCCTCCGCTTTTAGAAAATCGCATAAAAGCGTTGCCATTTCAAGATGATCCTCAACTACAAGAATGTCGATCATTATTTCTCACTCCAAAGCCAGACTACCAACCCTGCTCCATAAGCCAGTTGTTCAGGGCGCGTTCTCTTGTTCTTTCGTCTTTTCCGCTTAAATTATACTCTCCCTGAATGTTTCCGTCAACTATATAAAGCACCCTTGAGCATTTTGCGGCTACCTTTGCGTCGTGTGTAACGAGCATAATGGTCGTGCCATCCGCGTTTATCTTGCACAGCTCTTCCATTACCTCGTTGGAGCTTTGGCGGTTGAGTGCGCCTGTCGGCTCATCGGCAAAAATCATCTTTGGCTCGTTGATCATACTGCGACAGATACACGCCCTTTGCAGCTGACCGCCCGATACCTCGTTGATGTCGTTGTCGGCAATTTCAATGATGCCCAGCCTGCGCATCAACTCCTTGCCGCGTTCAAGCTTTTCCTTTGCGGAAAGCGTGTTTGCCTTTGACTGACGCGCAGGAAGAATGATATTATCGAGCACGCTCAGATTTTTGAGCATATACATCTGCTGGAAGATAAAACCCATTTCGTCGAGCCGCAGCGCAGCAAGCTCGTTTGGCTTTAGTTCGGAAATATCCTTTCCGTTAAACAAAACCTTGCCTGCCGTCATGCTGTCCATTCCCGAAACGGTGTATAACAAAGTGGATTTGCCGGAGCCGGACGGTCCCATTACCGCTACCATCTCGCCCTCGTCAACCGAAAAGCAAAGATTGCGCAGCACGTTGTTTTGTCTTTTGTTGGTGATATATGTTTTACAAAGGTCTTTCACTTCAATAATTTTAGCCATGATGATTCTCCTATTCTACAGAATTGATTTCATTTGAATTTACCTTGCGGATCGAAAGCGCGGTAATAAACACGCTGAACACAGTCGTCGCAAGTACGATCGCAGGATAGATAACGAAGGTTTTTAATATATCCATATCAAAGATAATGTTTTTAGCGCCCATCATTTTGAATACGCCGCCTGTCGTCAGCTTGCCTATAGGATCGGCAAGCGCTATCGAGAGCAGCACAGCGGCGATCATTACAATTGCGATCCTCAAGGTCTGCCAAAGAATGATCGATCGGTTCTTGAAGCCGATCGCTTTGAGCATAGCGATCTCGCCGCGTTCCTTGGTGAGGAAGGATTTTTCCATCAGCACCGCGACTAAAATATCGATCAGAATGATGACCGGAAACAACAGCCCTGTTACTCCGTCCATTATACCGCCGACTCCGCCGACGCAGTAATCAACATAATCGCCCGCGTTCATCACAGTGCTATCAGGGTACATCTCCTTTATCGCTTCTATTCTTTTCTCGATCTCGGCGGAGCTCGGAGCGTCGTGAAAACGAACCTGGAACTCGTTTAAGCCGACAAGATTTTGAAAGCTATAGGTCTGCCCCGGATACAGGCGGATGTTATTGCCCACGGACATCATTGTTTGGTAAATAGCCGTGATCATACATTCTGTTTCGCCATCAGGCGTTTTGACTGTGACGGTATCGCCGATTTGTGCGCCTAATTTATCGGCGACAATGTAGGACATGGCTATCTCGTTTTTGTTCTGCGGTGCAGTTCCTTCCAGATACATATACTCGTTGGGGGTCATATTGATTCCCTCAACGCCGTTGGTTTTTAATTCTGTATCACCTTTGGTGACGATAACGGTTGTAATAACTTCCACAAAGCAATCCGCTTCCCAACCCTTTTCCGAAAGGTCGGATTCTATCTCAGATATTTTTTGGTTCAACTTTTCTCTGCCGTCCGCAACCATGTATTTTTCGAACGTGCCCGATTCCACAAGTGCCGCGTCACACTGAGCCATATTTATCCAGTTGAGCATCTTGCTGCTCGTCATCGTTGAGGAAATATTCAGACCGACCATCAGCATAGAGATTCCGACGAAGAAAGTGAACAGCATTATCAAGAACCGCTTCGGACTGCTGAGAATATCGTTGACCGCCATAAAGAACACAGGGCGCACGGGCTTTTTGCCCAATTTGAAAACACCCTTTTTCTTGTATCGCTCGCCTGTTGTTCCGCTGCGAACAGCGTCAACAGGCGTGAATTTTTTCACTTTGCGCGTGCTGAGATAACAAAACAGTACGATAATACACACGACCGCCGCCGCGCAAATAATTCCCAGCAAAAGGCTGTTGCCGTTCTCCATCACGATGCTCTGCGATACCATTTTAAGCAGCATACTGCCGAACGGGAATGACAGTGTCAAACCGATGGTTGCGCCTAAAACGGAAATCGCCAGATATTTCACCAGATACAACGAGCGGATCTTTCCGTCGGGAATACCGATCGCCTTCATTATGCCGATTTGTCGAAATTCCTCACTGAGCGTAAAACTGATAGTAAAGCGCAAGATTACGACCGCAATCAAAATCAGCGCAATGCTGACCACGAGCAGAACCCCGGCGATGACCATTTCCAAAATATAAGCAAACTGCAACCAAGATCGATCAGCATAGAACACTATCGCGTCGCAATCGTTCAATGCTTTTTCAAGCGAGGGAATGTCATCGGTATCAATCAAGCTAATGTAGAATAGATATGGTTCGAGAGGTTCGGCTTTTTCAAACGCCTTGTACTCGTTTTCGGAAATCAAAAACCTTGCATTTCCCATCATTCTTGATCCGAGCACCGCGTCCTTGAGCGTGTCCTTGACCGTAAAGGTGCGCGTGACATCCGCTACGGTAAGCTCAACCTTGTCGCCGACCTTGGCATTGCTGTTGTCAAGAAGAGACTGACGGACATACACCTCTCCGTCGGCAACCTCGGTGATCTCATTATCGCTGCCGTCAAAGTACCTTTGTATTTGATGAGACAGACAGCACACCATACTGGTGTTAGCGTTCTGGCTATCCTTTTCCTTTACGCGTCCGACGAACTTGTGTCCCGAGAGAAAAATACATTCCTCCTGCTTAAAGTCCGTCACGCCCTCGGCGTTCTTGACCGCGTCGGCAGCCTTTACGGTTCCTCCGCTTCGCTCAAAAACAACATAATCGCCTACTCCTGCCTTATCAAAAAAGCTGTCAAGCGAGCCTGTCATCGCCGTCAGGTTCATCACGCTTGACGAAATGAACATCACCGACAGAATCACAAACAACAGTATGATCACGTTCATTGTCTTTTTGCGTTTTATGTCGCGCTTCAAAATATCAAAAAACATACGCCTTCTCCTTTTCTGCCTTTTATTGTATCACAAAATCCGGTTTTGTGAAGCTTGCAGATCAAGTATAGCGGAGAAATTATTAAATAATCCTTAAATGAAAAATGAATTTGAAATTATTTCAAAAATATTTAAGCAAGTTATTAACAACAGGTCGCTGTGTTCCTTAATAGCGTATTTGTACTGTCGGGAGTACAAATACACTGCTTGTTTAGATGTGACATCATAATCTCACGTCTGAATTACAAACAAAAATTCTATAAACGCCTGACTTTCAAACGAATGTTTGCTATAATATTAACTGTACACAAAACTGTTTGCAGACTGTGTGCTACAACTGAATAGTGATGAACTTATGAGTGTAAAGAGCTGACGAGCGCAGGAGCATCACCTGCGGGCAGCGCAAAGCCAAAGATGCGCCGTTGGTATCGGTACGCTGACAGAAGTGCCGGCTCCGTTCTGTTTTTAGTCATTTGAGTTTAGCTTATTTTAGTGAACGGCAGTACAAATAAGCGCTTTAATTTTTCAAAAGTTTAATCGGAAAATTTAAAGTCAAGTTACATGAGGCTCCTTAACCTTGCGGGGTAGTTTACCCTTTTTGAAGTTGAGGAAAGAGCCTTGTGTGACTTGGCTTTTTGTCGTGTCAAAATACAACTGAATGACCGTCCGAATGGGATATGATATTGCGATGACCGCAAGCAAGCGATACGACGCTCCGGTGAAAATCCGGCGCAGGAACTGCATTCGGGTAAAACGGCAAACCCATACGAAACAATAACTTTTGTGTTGTTTCGTAAACCCATCGCTCGTTGTCGCTTGCGCTAAACTGAGCGGGGAACTATTAATAAAAAATCGTCACCGTAACGGTGGCAGAAAGGAGAAAAATATGGCAAAAGAAGATGATGTTGTAGCCGCCGCTATGGCGAAACCAATCCGTGACGGTTATCCGAAGCTGACCGAAGATCACCCTTTTTTCGGAAAGCTAAGAGCATTTACAAACAAAAAAACTCATTGGCTCGGAACGGCTACCGACCTACTTACCGAAATGAACGATACCACAACGCCGCCGAATACGGTTACCAAACTGCTGAACAAATACTGGTACCGCTTAAAAAGTTGTGACGGTATAGTGATACATTTCAGACGGACTAACCGAAAAAGAATCATCGAAATTTTCAATCTCAGACAACCATAGTAACAGTTTAGGGTGACAGATTTGTTGACAGTTTTTTGAGAAAACTGATCAATAATGCAGAATCTTAGCAAGCAGTGCGTTTGTATCCACAGGCGGAACAAACACGGTTGCTAAGATATGAATGTACAATCTTAGCAAGCAGACCATTCGTACTCCCACAGGAGCCGAACGGTACTGCTGAACTTCCGAGATGCGTCTCAGCAAGCATACTGTTTGTAACCACAAACAGTGCTTGCCGAAACCGCCGTGTATTATCTCAGCAAGCAGACCGTTTGTATCACAAACAGTTGTTGCTGAGAAATCCCCTTGGAATTTCAGCACTTGTTAGGGACACCCTAAGACCTGTTATGAGAAACCATAATCAAGAAAGGAAGGTGATAGTTTATGATCAGATACTACGATGAACACGGTAATCGTCTAAATATACGAACAGAGTTAGATGATGCGCTTGATAAACTTTATGACGAGCTTGATAAACTAACTCCGGAAGAACGCAGAGCTTGGTACACCAAAGGCTTATATGCGAAACCGTTGAAGTATATTCAGGAGATAGAGAATACAACTTATCTTGTGCGTACCGAGTTTAACAAGAATGCCGATTCAACCGTTTATGATACGGTTGAGAGAATCACATCAAAAGACATATAATTTATCGATTTAAAGCGTTGAGTTTTACAGTCGAGTATGGTATAATAGGATCATCCTACAAAGACATATCCGACTGTGGAAAGGAGCATAATGAGTAAACAGTCAGATAAAGACAAAATCACCGCCCTGTACTGCCGACTTTCCCGTGACGACGAGACCGAAGGCGTATCGGGCTCAATCAAGAATCAAACAGAAATCTTACAGAAGTACGCCGCCGAAAACGGCTTCAAGAACACACGTCTGTTCAGAGAAATGTAAACCCAAGAATTGATACAAAGAAATGCTGTTGTCAGAGCGGCAGAATGGCTTGAAATCAAGGGCTTTCAGAGATTAGGAACTCTCCGGCAACTCATTCTTTACGCCCGATTGTTGCCGA
>Ga0256405_10009084_pt1 | contig 13786 bp, 3 predicted proteins | sample RumenRJG_02DNA_FD_189096 | JGI IMG/M metagenome (GOLD analysis project Ga0256405, IMG submission 189096) | Bovine rumen microbial communities from Lethbridge, Alberta, Canada - RJG_02 | ecosystem: Host-associated > Mammals > Digestive system > Stomach > Rumen | place: Canada: Alberta | collected...
CCAACAACTTGGTTATTTAAAATAGGTTTCCCATCTTCAGATAATTCAAGTTTTATACATTTGAGCTTATTGTCATTTCCTACAACCCATTTTAGAGTCTTTATGTATTTAAAATACTCAGGTGTATTTAGAAGTATGTCGAATGTTTTTGACAAAGTAGCACTTTTACCTCTGTTTAAAACACATTTTGATCCATTTATATTTTGTATTCCGAAATTTTCATGTACAGAAGGTGTGTTCATCGATGTCATATGCACGGCATTTGTGAATGATGACAAAAAATTATTAATTTCTTGACCTTTTTCATTCTGTGATGGTGATTTCGAAGATTCTGGCTCCCAAAACTTCTTCTCTATTTTTCCATTATCACCGCAAGAACTATATACATGCCCTTTCTCTTGGCATATAAAATCACCTTCCCACCATCCCTGTGGATTTACAGCAGCCTTTTCAGCCTTAGTTGTACAATGAAAGTCATATCCGTCAAGAGTACAATACATATACATTCTTTGTAAGTTCTCTAAAGTTAATACATGCTCTGTCGCTCTTTTTGTACCGCGTTGTCTCCTGTAAACTTCCAAAACTTCTTTTTTAGGGGCAGGTAAAGATACTTTACCCACGAGGTATGCCGGACCGTTCACTAAAACAGGATACAAAAGTTCTCTTGCTGACTCCAATAACGGATAAATGTCATCATATTTCTTTTTTCCTGAAATGCCGTTGTCACTAAGATTGTCCATACCGACCTGACTTACGCCAAACACTGTTTTATACACCCCGCTGTTAAAACGGTTCATTTCAACAACTAAGTTGAGTTGTGTCATTAATGGTTGGGTTTTAGATCCAAACATATTACTGTCCTTATTGCTATACCCTGTTTCTGCCATGGCCATCATCATTAGCACATCACTTACTTTAGTTGAGTATACTTTGGAATACGTATTTGGACTTGGCCAATTTGTTTTCTGCTTGCTTGATAACGTTTCCGAGAATTGGGCAAATGTCATGTCCAATATTTCTTTAGAAATTGAGCCGCCTTTACCTCCCATATCGCCAAACACGGGATAAACCTTATAAGGACAAGTATTATTCACATCTGCCGCATTATATTTACGCGACAATAATAATTCACCTTCATTGCCGTCATATGACGGTGTTTTGGACACACCATTTTCAGTAGTTTTTCTTGTGGCAGTATTTGCCATTCTTGTACCGACGAACCTTGTTACCATATTACCTTGTTCTATATGGTGCGTTACTTTTTGTATCAGATATGTACCCCTGAACATCGGAACATTTTGCAAAACGAAATACATGAGCGGTTGAATCCATGCACAACCCATCATTGTTACTGAAGCAGTGTATGAATTATTCGAATATACCGTAAACAAATCTTGGCCATAAGAGACAAATTTGCTTTCAGAACCCGTTTCAGATCCATTATCAGTATTTTTTTCAGGGCTATTCATCGAAGCAATGGCATATTGTGCTTTAATAGACTGTTCTGTCGTTATCGGGTTATCCATCGAAACTTCTATGTCTTTAAAGAAACTTTGCGACTGCTTCCCATATGTTACACCAAATGCGGGTATTTCATAACCTATATGGCTTTCACTTCTTAAATCATACGGTATATTTTCGATGTCATTGGTACTCGGACCTAAAATAAACCCGTCATCCCTGTAATCAGGGTCTTCCATGGATAATTTAGATGATGGCTCGTCAACGTTTACGAATATGAAATTTGGTGTCGAATCAGGCTCTTTCATTTCTATGTACGGAACGGGACGGAATACATCACTTAAATTCTCTATATTACCTAAATGCTTAAAATTATTTATGCAGAAGAAATTACATTTATGCAATTCAGACATGTTGGAAATAAACGACAATAGTGTATATTGGTCTGATGTCTGCTGTTCTACAATCGTTTTTATAAATTCGTCAAGATTTATGATAATATCATCCCCTTTAAAATTATAATATTGGTCAACAAAGTAAAACATTTGATTTGACCTATTGTTGGCTATATTCGTACCTATAATATCACTCTTGCTCCCGAAAAACTTTTCCATGTTGTTTTCTGAATAAAAGTTTTCATTCTGAAGCCATTTGTCGTATAACAGTTTACAATACCTATATAAGGCAATCTTCATATCTGTTGTACTTTCCGGATCTTTTGTTGATTTAACCTTAGAAGTACTCTCCTCAGATAATTCTTTATTTATATTATAACAATCCGCTAAAGATTTTATAAAATACCTCACATAATTTTCTAACCTTGTTTTTTTAACTTGGGTATTAATAAGTGCGCAATTAGGCTTATCTTTTTCCCAAACCCTAAAATGATTAGTCGGCGTAAGGATAACACACGGACGTAAAACCTCTTCTGTAACCGTTTTAGCCCCATAACTTCTCTCGCGGTTTATTAAAACCGCTTTATTACCATTGAATAATATGCCAATGTAATTTTCAAAGAAATTAGCGTTTAAATTCTCTGATAATTTATATACAATATTATTCTCATCATTACTTATGAACTTATAATCCTTACTTATTAAATCTTCAAAGAATTTATCTATTGATGTGTATTTTCCGCCAACTAAAGTAAGCGACATTGAACTGTGTATCGACGGGTAAACATTATTTGACCATTTTACAAATTTTTCAGACAATTCAATACGTATCGAGGTTGATAATTTCCCTATACCACTATTGTTAGCCAATTTTTTGAAATCAACTTCTGAATCACCCTTAATTTTGAATGATTGATTATCCTTTAACATTGAAGCATAACATAATAACCCCAAATATAAAACACAACCATAAGGCACGACTAAAGATATTGGCGGGTTATCTACATTTCCGACTACAACATCTATTAAATATTTATAATTAAATAACCCGTTTCCTAAACATTGTAAAAATGCCGCAGATCTTTCAAGATTATTATTTAGATTATAATACCATTGACGAGCAAATAATGTACTATCTATATTGCTCCTATCTGTTATATAACTAGATTTAGACACTTCTGAAACAGGCATAGTACCAGGGATGACCGACAATGTCACATCACTAACGTTGTAATTACCTTCAGAATGCTTTTCAATGTCGTATGAGTCTGATAATTCATGGAATTCGACTTTCCCGTTAAATATGGATTTGCCTGTAAATTTGCTGTTAATAAACGGTGTTATGCGATATTTGTCTAAAATCTCACTTTGCTTTTCAGAAGCGATGCTAACCGCATTTTTTATATCGTCTAAAGTCGGTTTATATTGTGGTAGAACATATCCCGTCTCACCAAAAATAAATGATGCGTTAGAATTTGCACACACATAATTTAATTTAACGTTCTGTGCATAAGCAGATTTATTGTCATATTTAAATAAGCCGTCAGGCATAAACATTTCGCCTGAAAGCGATTTTACCAACCCGTTTGACGGATTGCCTATCTCAACCTCATTTTCACCTATTTTTACATTGCTTGGTAAATCTTTGCACGCATTTACATATTTTTTATAATTAGAACCGCTATTGATGATAATTTGGTTTTTTAGTTTTGTTTTTGTCTCCCTTAAAACAATATATTTCGATGTGTCTCTTGGCGTCCTGTAATTTGGTTTGCCTAATTCACGGTTTATATCATCGAATGATAACCCCTGAAATGGTAATATTGCTGTATTTTGTTTGTCATCAATCTTATAGCAAACTTCATAATTTTCACCTGATTCACGAATTAATGAACCATTTGCGTTAATAGACCACGGGTGATTAGAAGAAACGCCGCTTGCTATTTTTATTATTTCATTAGCCTTATCAACCAAGGATTGTTCATTTACTTGGTTCACAAGAACATCATCTATTTTCTCAACTTTTGGATTTTCCTTTAAAATTTGCTTAAATTCGTCCGGCACATTAGGATGTAATCTATAGAAATTATAAGCATCTATTTTACCGATATTCTCAATATCATCATCGTTTATCTTATAATAATTATTCTTGAAATATGCACCGTGGCCACACATGAATCGTAAAACAACATGTCCGGCGAAATCATCAAAGTTTGAAAAATCTATTTTACCCCACGGATTGTCTTCCAATATGACGTCAGTAGGGAAAACAGGTATAGGCACATAAAAACCGCCTTGTGAAGAATTTTCAAATTCAGCAATTACATTTTCAGCCGAACTTACTACTTTAGCAAATTCAGACACACCGTTAAACAAACCATTTACTATGTCTTCCTCTACCCAATATCCGGGATATTCACCAACCCATGTTTCTTCTATTGATTGCTTTAAGGTTTCAGTTATTTTTCTCGTTAATTTTGGGAAAGGAGGTATAAACGCATTAGAATTCTGCTGTAATAGAACATTCTTAGGTATATCAGTTAAAGTGTCAACCATTTCGGAATCACTTATGTTTACACCTAATAATTTTTTTGGCGTTCTATCCCCGTTTTTTCCTTGGTCCATTATCCTTGAAGCACCATCGCCTATAATATGCGTAAACGTTTCAAAATGGGCCATAATAATCCTCATAACATTTTCAAGCGTCGGATTAAATCCTAATGATTTTGCAATGGCATGTTTTTTTAATTCGGATACTTCCTTATTAACCTTTTGTATGTCTTTATCAATTTCATCGGATTCTCTCTTTAACAAATCGTAATTAAACCCAAATACATCATCAAACCTGAATATATAATACGCACCATTTATGCTTTTGCTTTTATGGGCGTCGTACCTGCTTTGTGCATCATTCATATTTAGTACAATATCTTCAGGTAAAGTATCATTTTTAAATTCTTGCAAATTCGTTAAAAAGTTGGCTATATTCGGATTAGAAACGATACCATTCATAGCACCGTTTAATTGTCCTATTTTTTCATCTATTTTCTTTTTTAATTGTTCATCTACAATATACACCTTAACAGGAACTGCAATATTGTCAAACGTGTTATTGACATACTGCGCATTTGCACTAAATACCATTTTTTCATCTCTTGAAGAAGTTTGGAGTTCCTTACCATAAAATATAGCATAACGAAGTATACCGTCTTCTATTTTACTATCTATAATAGTATTTCCATCCGTCACATTAATCCCTAATTGACTACTTATAGTGCCTATCACTACTTCTCTGTCAAAATTCTCAAGAATTATATCAGAATATTCCCTTAAAAGTTTTTTAATATTGACTATTTTGTCTTTTTTTTCGGTAAATTTTTGCGATTCAACTGCAACATCAGAATCGTTAGCGGCCTTTTCACCTTCATGCTTCGCCTTGTTATACAAATAAAGCACTTGCCCAAGTGTTGGCATTGGAGCCGGCTGTCTATTTTCTTTAAAACAGAACCAATCCGGATTTTCTCCTTTCGTGTGTGCGTCCCAATAATCTTTTCCGACAAAATCTGAATAAGGGGCTGCGCACAATGCATTAAACATTACATCAGACAAATATGAGTATGAATAACCGATAAACTTTGCAGTTGCCTTGAAATTTCCGCTATCAGCATTAAAAGAAACTCTAAAGTCGGAAACAGTCATTTCATAAGAAACCGGTTGCCCATAAAACCCTTTTACAACCAATGTATATTTTGGATATGGGAAAGTAAAAAAACCTCTGAAAAAAGAACCCGCCAGATTTCCGCCACGAATACCACCGACACCATCCTTTGTAACATAATGTGACGCTTCTTCCGCAGACATCAAAGAGGCACCTCTGATATCAGTGAACACGATGGTTATCTCTGGCACCATATAATTGTTAAACGAAATGTCTACACTGTCTATACCAAACCATTCGGCTGTTGACGGATTATCTGAACCCTTAAACGTGTCGTCAATAAATATATCCGTATAATTACTTGTAAGATATCTATAATTTCCGTTTGCTGATTTTACTTTATCATCTATTTTATCTGAAAAATCAGTGCCTTGAAGCCAATTTACCGTCTGTGCTCCGTCCGGTTTTGTTAAGAACTCAACCTTAAGATTCCTATTATTCATAAGACGAATAGACCTGCCCCTTATCTCAGCCGAAAGGCTGACATATATACAATAATCTTCCAAAGGATAAGGCATCTCAACCATGGATTTACCTTCATTATCCATAATTTCAAAACTATCCAAAGTATAATTAGGTTCTATGTAATTAACCCTTGTGCCGGGTATATTTATTGCGTTTGTCATTAAAATAGTTCTTTAAAATCCATATAATGTAATATATCTGTCAACGTCAGCATTGTACCTTGCTATGACCGTGTCTAAAGGGTAAGGTATTCTCAACCTCGCACCATCAGGTATGTTAAACTCTAATGAACCGTATTGCGGGTTGGCCTGCATTATAAGCCAATCATAATTTGGATCATTATAGTATTGATATGATAATATATCAAGCCTTGTTTCACCTTCACGATAATATGTGTAGTTATCATCAGGTGATTTAGGTATTTCTATAAACGGAACGGGCCTTATAGACCCATTTACCCTAAATTTACTATATCTATCGTATGACATTTTTATTTTATCGTTGGATTATAAGGTTTTAATTTTGATAGATTCCCGTTATCATCATATACCGCCTGTTCAGCCTTCGGATCATATACCTCTGTATTTGCATAATAATTATGCGAAACTGCGTTTTGTAACCTCGATATAGGACCTGACAGATTGCTGCCGCCAATAAATGTGAAGCCCATAGTAACATTTGCTATCATAGGCATAACACCTATGCCCTCAGTATTTAAATCCCATAATAATGGGTCATAATCTATATTAAGACTATTGAACAACACCCTCGTGTAATAAAAATCGCCGATTCTTAATATACATACAGGGGGTCTTCCGAAAGACATGTTGTTAGCCGTTCTTGCATTTGGATCGGAAGCGCTGACCGTTGGTCCTTGTCTGGTACACTGATGGAGGAATGTTAATCTTGCGTTGAATCCTTCAGGACTTATAGCGTGATATGCGGGATCGAAATATTTTATCTTTTCAGTCAATTTATCCCTCATAGTGGTATCTTCAAGCGTTAGTAACTTGAAAAATTCAGATTCATCCATCGTTTCATTAGACATTATTTGTGATTCGAGCACTGAAGGTCCTGCTTCAGGTTCAATTTCATTCAATTCAATGTCGTCTTTACTATTTGCCCTGTTTAATATATTAGTACCGTTATTAACGGCAGGACTATAATCACTCTCGAATATATCTTCAATTGTGTCGACATTATCGTTAACTGAAAATTTCAAATTTCTAAGTCCTTCGGTTAACCTGATATCTTTTTCATTGTAACCCTCTTGGTATTGGTAATTCGTTATCGGATCTGCATTTGAACTGTTTTTTGTGCTTAACAAGCCTTTTTTGTTATTTTTAGGGTTCTTAGTACCTGCCCCGTCAAAAGTTACCAAATCAATGACATTTTTAACACTATCCTTCGCAACTTTAATGTCTATCCTTACACTGCGCCATATTTTAGCGTTTATATCATTTATATCGCCGGTTTTACTTCCAACCTGTGTTGTATTGTTAGATTTAGAAGTGTAAACAGTGAAGTCATTGCTTTTATGGCTATTTAGCCACTTCATTATCGTAGAGGCACGCCTATTTCGAAGATTCGTGTTATCCTTCACATTGTTTGTTATATCATGGCTTGACGCATGTCCATACAGCACGATTTCCTTAATATCACTGATATCGAATTCCAAATCTGCCCTACTGTTATTAGGCATATATTTAGTCATGCGATTTCCGTCACCCACAAAAGCCCAATACAACTCGCTAAAAGGTATTAGTTTACTATTATTATTTAATAAACCAACACTTCTCAACTTCGATTCATAATTCAGAACACCGGTACTATTTAACCCAAAACTCGTTGTATCCAAATAACTTGGACTCATGTGGACTGAGTTCTTTGTACCTGATTTGTATACATATGTACTACCTAAACGGTCATTGTCTATCCTATAAAACCATTCTGTTCTTTTCCCGCCTTGAGAGGTTTTTCCTATTAGTTTATAAAATGTAAGTCCGTCATTTGAATAAATAACATTATTATTAGGGTTTAAATTTTCACTTACTATACTTATCCCTCTCCCTTCTCTTATCTCATATCCACCTATAGTCCCACCAGACCACGATTGACCATTGAAAAATCTTTCGTTTACATTACCAGTTCCTATACCATTCATAAGATAATCAACGGCATCATTCACATCAAGTTCGTCAATTCCGCTATAATCGTTTGGGAAGAATACAAAACTTGTATATGTGATATACTCTTCATTTTTATTTGAAAAGTTCTGTATTGCAATCTTTGGGGTTGGCTGCTTCTTTGGGGCAACGTTTAACATATCACACCCGGCAAAAAACCTTAAAAGTGTTTGTTCGGCGCTATCGACATCATCAACACTTGACCTGCCATTAGTTTTTATGTCAGGCCTTCTTTTTCGCCAATAATCAATAACAGAAGGATGATCAATTAAAAGTTTAAATTTTAACGTACCGGTTCTGCGTGTATTAGAATATGTAGAAACAGGTTCTCCTCTTCCGATGAAATTGTTTTCAGACCAACTGACATCTACTTGTTCGTTAAAAGATATGTCATATGGCGGAAACCACATAATTCTACCACCAAATGGGCCTTTTTGCGATTTTGATAATAATTTTTGACTAACACCCTTCCAAGCCAGATTTTCGATAGAAAACATGCACTGTTTTATATTAACTTCATCGCCATCAGTCGGTGTTATGCTAATCAACCCGTTTATCGAATTTTTTACGCCATAATCATCAAGCCTTTCACTGCCTGTTTTACCTATAGTAGCATCAACATTCCTAAAAGACCCGAAATTATATTTACGCTCCAATTCTTTTTGGGTTAATATCTTATCACCTTCAATAAAAGGTCTTATAACATTTTTTAACTTGTTATATTGATAATGTTCTGTCCATACACGGCAATAAGGGTTGGAATAATCGTTCGATTTATACCCGTCATGATTCCTTTTTAGTAAATTTCTGCCATGTGAAGCGCCATATTTAGCGGATATTGCAGTCTGAGTAATATCAGATGGCGATGTATCATCTGCTTCTGTATGAAATCTTGAAATAAGCGTTTTGTATTTACCGTTTCTAAAATTGTCATTCGTTTTGCGCAGTAAATCATCCACACCTATAGATTCATCAAATGAAACATATCCACCGATAGCAGAACCCTCATTATAGGTAGCCAAAGGTACGGTTTTACGTTCTCCTCCTTCAGACTCTGCATAGGTATAATGTGTTGACCTGTTATATAAATTCCTTGAACTTGTATCTTTTATTAGATTAAACCCTACAACAGTGTCATCTGACCCATCAAAAACCAACGAAACAGGATCAGGTACTATGTTTAACTTGCTTAGATAAGTTGCACCTTCAGTACCTTCATCTAATGATAGCCTGTATTGGTTTCTATTTATATTCTTATTGTATTCGAATTGTACTTCAGTCGTTAATGATTCAAAAAAATCACGATAGGCACCTAAACTTGAATAATTTCCCCATTTAAAATCGCCGTCTAACGGACTGCTAAAATCATATATCGGGTTAAACTTACCTTCCTCAAATCTTATGGCGTCAGTGCCTAATTCGGATTTAGAGTACATGGCGTTATTATAAGAAAAACTATTAAACCCAAAATTTTCCTTCATACCAAGTGATATGGACTTCCTGATACTCATTGTATCATCGTTTTTGGCCATGGCAAATCTTAAAGTGTTGGCCAAATAATAACTGCTAAGGTACCCTAAATTAGTATCAAAATTAGAACTGTTTGGGTTATGTATACTTGTCCCGCCTATTTTATTATAATGTTCAAGCAGATAAGGTATTCTTGCACCTGATACATACCCAACACTACTTTTATCCATTATTTGTCTTACATCAATAACCCCGCCTAAAAAATCCCTTATACTCATTGTAGAATACTCAGGACTATACGCACTCCTTATATATTCTATGTAATTCGGATTTCCAACCCTCATCGGGTCGTTATAGAAATAAGGCAATATTTCTTCATTATAATATGGATTGGCCAAATACCCTATGGGCGTAGCGTAGCCATCAAATATACTTGTACCGTTACCGACGTTCCTGTTTAAATGATCAGCAATGAACCTATAATCCTTATAATACAATCCTATAGGCCTCTGAATTAATGTCTCCAAGTAATCAAGAGGTCTTACTGTATCATAATAATTAGGCCTTATCATCGGCGGCCCGAAATTATCTAACACTTTGTCGATACCGTCAAAAATTTCTTTTACCAATGCCATATCATATAAAATTTAGGATTCTTTTTTAAATTTTAAATTGTATTATATTGCCTTGACTGATTTATTTTATGAGATTCCTTGTTAAATTTAGCACCATTCGAACTTTCATTCAATTTACGTGCTATCATATCTGTTAATTGCGACCTAAATTCAGGACTATCAAGAAGTTTGTTCGCGTCTATATCAGCCTGTCTGCCACCTAAGTCTAATTTAATTGTGCCACTTACATTCAAACTTATTGTCGAAGAGATTTCAGATGCACCATAACTACTACTTGAACCCTCGCTTACATGACTAAATGATGATGAACCCAAATCACTGCCTTCTATCGCACTTGTACCGTTTAAAACAGTAAATAATTTTGACTGTTCAGGTTTATTTAATATCATTTCACCTGAATTAACCTTCATTAAACGACTGTCACCGGCATAAGAATCACCGGGAACTATGGCACCACTTGCTGCATGAGGAGGCTCGGCAACACTAAGTCTCAACGACGTATCATAGCCAAGATATTTACTTTTTATTTTATCCAACTGCCTTTGTATCCAAGTTGTACTCTTACCCTCAGCAGTCAACCCTTGATCAACATTATACCGTATCTGCATGATATTTGAAATCCTCAACACGGCCTTGTATGCTTCAACTTCAAGGGTTTCCTTGTCTGTTATGCCGCCATAATCCGTAAGGCTTTTAAGCGATTCGCTTATACTGTAATTTTGTGCTTTCTGTTCATCACTTATTTTCTCTCCTATCAGGCCAAGACTACGGGCAACATCTCCTAATTTATCGCCATATTCTTTTACAGCACCACGGAATAAGCCAACAGCACCTCCAACTGCGGCTCCAACAGCAGTACCTATACCTGGTATCATACTGCCTATTATAGCACCAAAGCCGGCGTATTGTGCCGTAGAAGATGCAATACCAAGCGCTTTGTCCGTTCCGCTGCCTGCTTTTATCGTACCCGTGGCATTTCCTGCGTATCTCATACCGTCCAATAACAATCCGGCCCATCCGGCGATATTTCCTGCTCTTGCTATTTTTGAACCGATACTAAGAGCGCTTGTTGCACTTTTTGCAAGCCCTGTTTTTAGTGCTATTTTAGCGCCTGCTTTTTTCAAGGTCCTTCTTCCCGCCATCATTCCGTAAGAGCCAACTGTCTCCGCTGCATCTAACGCGGAATACTCAGGATTCGATGTGGCACCCGCTACAATCGATGATAACGCTAAAACGCCACCCAAACGGCCTCCAAGCCTAATTCTACGCTGATTTCTCTCAACAGCATTTATAAATTGCTTATCTGTTCTTTGTCTTAACAGCCTGTCCCTTACAGTCTCACCCCCTGCTATGGTGCTTTGTGGATTGATTGGTCTATAAGTACCACCTACTGTTTTACCTTTTAATGTAGCGGGTTTTACTGCATTTGGCGTCCTTGTCGGTCCATTACCACCTGTAAACACACGTCCGATTCTGCCCCTTATGGATGTACCGATTTTACCAAGTAGTTGTTTCATGTATACACCGATAAACGGAGCCAACACCATATAAGCTATTGCACCTAATCCACCGCCTGCTGTTAGCATTCCTGTTAAAGCAGAGCCTATCGCGCCATTGCCCGTTAGTTGTCTTGATGCATATTTTTCAGGTGTGTTTATAATATTTGCAGCACTTGAGCGGTAAGTCTCAGCAATACCTTTTAAATTTTCTTTTTGAGAGGTTGTTTCTATTGCACGCTCAATAGCAGTTCCTTCTACTATCTTTAACCTTAACGCCCTGATATCCGAGAACGCCGTCTTTTCATCAACGGTATTATCCTTAATACTTTTTAAATCTTCAGCAGTTAGTTCGCTTACCGCCTTTTCTTCGTATGCTTCACCTGCTTTATTTAAAGTAGTTACGACATATTGCCCTGTTTCCCTGTCAAAATGGGCCAAATTCTTAATCTGCGAAATTTGAACATCTGAAAAATTACCACGAATTTGCTGCTGAACCGCTTGATTCTGCGCCTCTCTCTTGGTAATGTTCATCAGTTCTTCCATAGACATGCCAAGGTTTTTTGCTTGTTCCCTGATACGCATGGTGTCTATAACGCCAACGCGTGCTTCACCTGTTTCCCTGTCTATAGTGGCCAAACCTCTTACCGAACGGGCTATTCTTTCCTGAAACTTCTCAGGATCAGCCATTGATTCATACATTACGGACATCGGGTTCATAAATTCTGAACCCATCCTTCCGCCTAACATTTGTATGTTAGCTGAATTCTGTATTGCATCCTGTATTGTGGCAAATTTTTCAGCCGAATTAACAATACTCTCCACATTAGCGCCTAATTCTTGGGATTTAAGCACCATTCTCGTTAATCCGTCAACACCGCTTCTAAAATGTACTCTATTAAGAAGGTTTATGTTTTTTGCGACTATTGAAGTCATTTTAGCGGCGTTTAGGCCAAGGTGGTTCGCTTTTGTTTGCGCATCAGCCATGAGAGCCGCCGAGTCACCAACACTAACACCTACTTTTTGCATACTTTCAGCAAACTGCGTGGCTGTTTCATCTCCAACGAGATTTCCCATAGCCGCCATAGCCTTTGTTTGCTCTGTCGTTAATAATATGTTTCTTCCGGTGTTTTCAGTGTAACTTTTTTGGAATTTCATCAATTCCTCTTGGTTGCGTCCAAAAGCATGGGCTAACGCCATTGTATTTTTTAGTTGTATGGCGTTCATTGTCTCGGCTTGACTACGGTTCATACCCATAGCCCTTGACATTCTGAATGTATTCTCCTGAACGTCTTGCCAATATTTGTGTATTTTTAATACTTCCCTGCCTGTAGCTTTAAAGCCTTCGGCTAACCTTCCTGTTAATTCACTTGCTCTCTTTAAACTGCCTTCGCTTAATCTTAATTCGTCGGAAAATTCTTTAGCCCTATCGTTTAATATGCCGAAATTGTCCTTAAGCGTTTCTACATTTCTTGAGGATTTTATCAAAAAATTAACATCTTCTTTCGAAATTATCCTTTTATTTCCAACGTTTATGTTATCCTTAACGAATTTCATCAGGTCTTTTTTTGATGAACCTGCTTCTATTCTTTTGTTAAGTTCTTCAAGATATTTAACGTCAACACCTCTTTTGGATAATTTTTCTGAAATATTTTTAAGTGCTCTTTCCTTTTCAATAGAGGCCCTTAATAAATCGGCCTTATTCTTTTCTATAAGTTTACCTAATTTATTTATTTCGTTATAAAAAGGAGAATATTGGGCATAAGCAAATTCGCCGACTTTATCAACAAGTCTGTCGGCGACATCTTTAGTCTGATTTTCTATTGCCTTTTTAGTTTCCTCTATGAATTTATCGAAATTTTCATCCATTGGCCATTAAACGAATTAAATCAATAATAAATAGTACCTTTTAATTTTTTACCCAAATAATTTGGAGGGTATGTAAAGTTTTTTGTAATTT
>Ga0256405_10009085_pt1 | contig 13785 bp, 13 predicted proteins | sample RumenRJG_02DNA_FD_189096 | JGI IMG/M metagenome (GOLD analysis project Ga0256405, IMG submission 189096) | Bovine rumen microbial communities from Lethbridge, Alberta, Canada - RJG_02 | ecosystem: Host-associated > Mammals > Digestive system > Stomach > Rumen | place: Canada: Alberta...
ACCATGACTACTCATCACCTCTAGCTCTTATTTGTGAGGTAGATCAATTAAAAAAAGTCCTAAAAATCAACGATTAGGGCTTGACAATATAGGAAGGAGATTTAACATGAACAAAAAAATTTACAAGGTACTTGGAACAATGATACTGACGGGTATGACTTTTATGATGTCGCATCAATTAGCTTTTGCAAACGACGGCGAAATAAAGGCTATAGCAATTGTTTTAAATGGCAAATGCGCAACATACTATGGATATGAGGCAAAACAACAATATAACATATATGTCAATAGTTTGCCAAGAGAACAATCAGATATGGCTAAAGAGACTATGTTAATGGAAAGACTCGTAGGGTTTCACAGATATTTAATAATCATTCATCTACTCGTAACTCACGACAAAGAGCTCTTGCCGATCTGCGACCAGATAATCGAACTGAAGAAGCTGCAGAGCGCTTAACAAATAATATTATTAATAAATAATGAAATTCACTCTTGACATATGCCTATACAAGAGTTAGACTTATAGGTAACAAACGAAAGGAACGCTGTTAGGCGTAAGGGTGAGAACGCATAAGCATGGTAGTAATAAGGCTTAGTTGATTAAGCATGTACGGTATTTATAGGGGATGTTGCCTTTATTAAGTGTACACCAAAACAAGCTGACTTAGTATACTAAGGCTGTAGAAATAGAGAAGATGTAATCAACATGCTAAAATATGACCTCCTTTATGTGTCTCCGTTATATGACGGAGGCATTATTTGATTGTATCTTTACAAACCGGATTATAAATGGTATTATAAATGCGGGAGGTGTGATTATGGGCATTTATTTTAATCCTAAGCCTGATGCATTTTTACTTGCAAGAAATACAAATCCGTATATAGATAAATCTATGCTCATAGATAGACTCAATGAGTTCATCGACACGGAAAGGCGCTTTATATGTGTCTCAAGGCCAAGGCGATTTGGGAAGACAATGGCTACAAATATGATAGCCGCTTATTACGCCGAGAATACAGATGCCAACGCACTATTTGAGAGCCTGAAAATCATGCGCTCAGACAGCTTCAAGAGATACTGCAATAAGTATATTGTACTAAAAATAAATATGCAGGAGTTTGTATCGAGAGACAGAGCAATAGATGATGTAATCAAAAGATTGAACTCACGTCTTTCAAGTGAACTTACCAGACTTTTTGACGATATAACCTTCTACGAAGATGGTGATATCATTGAGTGTATGAAACAGCTTAATGATGAGCGGGATAGGCGCTTTGTTGTCATCATTGATGAATGGGATTGTATATTCAGAGAATATCCCGATGACCACCTGGCACAGAGAAAGTACCTTGATTTTCTCCGTGACTTTCTTAAGGACAGGGCTTATATAGCTCTAGCGTATATGACAGGTATTTTGCCGATAAAGAAGTATGGCACAGAGTCAGCGCTTAATATGTTTCAGGAAATATCCATGGAAAACCCAGGTAATATGGCTGAATTTACCGGATTTACCGAGGATGAAGTGCGAGAAATTTGTGCGTCCTTGAATGCCGACTTTGAAGAATGCCGTACATGGTATGATGGATACTCATTCTTAAAAACGAAGCATGTATTTAATCCGAATTCAGTTGTTACAGCTGCTACCACCGGAGTATATGATGATTATTGGAACAAAACGGAGACATACAAGGCTCTTCAGAATTACATTGATCTTAATTTTGTCGGTCTGCGTGACAGTATAATAAAAATGATGGCGGGAGACAGGCAGAAAATTAATACCGGAAGCTTCCAGAATGATATGACGAGCTTCGGGGTAGCCGATGATGTACTGACTCTTCTAATACATCTTGGCTATTTAGGCTATGATTTTGCAACTAAGGAGGTGTTTATACCTAATAAGGAGATCATGCAGGAGTTCATAACCGCCACGACATCCAATAACGGGTGGAGGGAAGTAATAAATTCGGTAAATGAATCGGAAACTTTATTAAGCTCGACATGGAATGGAAAAGAGAATGAGGTTGCTACGGGAATAGAGAAAGCGCATTTAGAAACAAGTCATCTGCAATATAATGACGAAAATGCGCTTTCTTATACTATTTCATTAGCTTATTACGCAGCAAGAGAATATTATAATGTTGTACGTGAACTTCCGACCGGAAAAGGCTTTGCAGACTTATGTTTTATTCCAAAACAAAGATATATAGATAAGACTGCTATGATAGTTGAACTAAAATGGAATAAGTCGGCAGAGACAGCTATTAATCAAATCCGCGAGCGACAGTATCCTGCTTCTCTAAAAGACTACGCGGGAAATATCCTGTTGGTCGGAATTAACTATGATAAAGAGACCAAAAAGCATACTTGCAGGATAGAAAAAGCATAAATTATTAAATTTACTCTTGACATACGCCAAGACAAGTGTTAGACTTATACCTAGTAAACGAAAGGAACGCCGTTTGGCGTACGGGTGAGAACGCGTAAGATGGTAGTAATAAGGCTTGGTTGATTAAGCATGTACGGTATAGGGGCGATAGCCTTTATTTAGTGTACACTTAAGCAAGCTGACTTACTATGCGTTCTCCGGAGTACATCCGGGGCCTTCTTCTGATGAAACGCAATGAGTCTGTTTTTGTGTACACAAAAACGGGCTTTTTTGTTTGTTAAGGAGGAAGAATGGATTACACGTACACAAAAGGGGAAGCAATCAGGTACATCAGGTGCTGTGTAATGAATGAGCTAAAAAGAGCCTTTGCCTATAACCGCGATTATCGTATGGTGAGGGTGATAGAAAATAAGATAGAAGCCTTTAGTAAAACCAGCTACAGGCGCTACAAGAGGTCGGTTGACAATCTTATTACGAATATGGAATAATGAATATTCCAAATCATTCGGTTTAATATGCCGGAACACGGCGAAGGAGCCTACCTGTCAAGTGATTAACATAGCGAAACTTTACCATTGTGGAATAATTAACACCAGGAATTATTCCATAATCTACCGTTGAAAAAAGAGTCAGAAGGAGTATAATGAAAGTATGCTTAGCTAAGTAAAACGTAGTTGAATTATTTAAGGAGGAAAACGATGATTATCAAGGTTATCAAAAAAGGTAGTTCTATTCATAAGGACAAATGCCCTCAAAGAATGAGGAAGGACTGACCTGGCAGAATGCGCAAGAGATTCTGCTCTCTTGCGCATCAAAAAAAAATCACGAAAGGAACACATATGAGCACTTTTTTTGAATATAGGTGTGGGGAGTGTGTATATTTGAAAAGCCTGGATACTAATTCAGTGGTTGCAATAGATTCACTTAATTATGAAAAGTCTACTTTCGCTGAGGTGGTTGAAAAAGTAAATGAGAAAGTTGAATTCGTAAGAAATTTCGATACAACGCAGGATAACGAACTTTCATTGGTTATATTGACTACGATGGAATGCAACTTTTCTTGTTCCTATTGCTTTGAGAATGGTCATCGGGGCAATATAAATATTTTAATAAGTAATGTTAAACTATTAGCTTCTTGGATTAGAAATACCATAAAAGGTAATTCTGTAAAAACAGTAGACATTACTTTTACCGGCGGCGAACCTTTGTTAAATTTCAATGTCATTGCGGAACTTGTTGAACTGTTAAGTGAGCTCGATATAGAAATAACATATGGCTTGATTACAAACGGATACTTTTTGAACCATGATATACTTCAGTTTTTGGATGATCATAGATTTATGGTACAGCTATCCTTTGATGAGGACAGCGTAATGCATAATCAACTGAGACGATATAAGAACTCGGGCACTTTTAATATTATACTTAATAAAATAGTTGATATAGTTAACAATTATCCGAGAATAAAATGTAACGTCAGAGTAAATATAGTAGATGCAGCTCCTAAACATATAGAAGACTTGATAAATGAAATGAAAGATAGAATTAGTGACAGTGAAAGCCTATTTCTGTACGCTGATTTCTTGGATGTTCTAAAACCATCAAGCCTTATTATAGATAAAAGTCAAAAGTGGAAACTAATGACAAGCTTTTTGTGGATGGCATCTAATGCAGGTTTCAAAATAGTAGAATCGATAACTTCTGGTGCCAATTGTATGGCCAAAAGCAAACTTGCTTATACAGTTGGATGTGATGGAAATATTTATAAATGTTATTCCTTGGTTGGAGTAGATGAATTTATTGTTGGGAATATTAGCACTTCAATATGTGGAGGCAATACAAATGATGAGATATGTACAAAGGATTGCATATATAAAGACATGTGCAATGGTGGGTGCTATTATAAAGGCCTGCTAGATAATGGCAAGTTTGGAAAATTCTGTGAGTATGACTACATAGATAAAGTAAATAAATTTTTATTCCTTAATGAAGTTCTTGATGATACTTATGGTGAAATAGTCGATAAGATAAGCAAAGTCGAGGTGATAACTATATGAAAAACTTTTTCAAGTTGATGAAATATGAAAAGAAAAGTCTGGTTGCTCTGTGGGCTATATTGAATTCGGCTTATGCGGGCTGTCTTATTATGTCCCCATATATATGCGATATCTTTATAGACTCGGTCACCGGTCATTCAGATATTAAAAATGTAGCGATTTTAATAGGAATTCAAATTGCATTATATTTGATTACACAGGTATTAATGTATGTGATGGACATTGTTGAGGGAAAATGTGAGATTACAGCATATAGCACAATTGTTGCCAAAGCATCGAAAAACATGGAGTATTATGACATTGCTAGCTCGGCTCCATTTGATGTTAATCAGGAACTTGGAACCAATTATGAAAAACTGCTGCCATTCTTTTTTGATTATCCTGTAAAGATATTTATTTACACCATTCAGGCGGTCAGTATTGTATACATTCTGTTCCGGTATTCTGTTTTGAATGGGTTACTGGTAGTTGCTTGCATCCCGGTATTTATTCTTCTTACGAAGCTTTTTGGAGAAAAGATTTCTGAAGCAGGTGAAGATACGATTGACGCTGCCATGAAATGCAGAGTATATGTAGATGAACAAAGGAAAGTAAGTGAGTCAGAACGGTTTTATAGGCATAAAAGGATGGCCGGCATTGATAAGCTTATAAAAGATTATGCGAAATTTAAAAAGCTTATGACAAAACAGGAATCAATTTTCTCCAATTTTGGCGCCTACGCTCTGTTAAACGTTGTTATTACGATATCTTTAATTTTATGCGGAGCTGAGGTGTGGAAAGGGGTAATGACAGCCGGAATGCTCTATGGCGTACAATTATACGTATCCAAAATCTGGGACCCAATTGAATCACTTATAGATATATATAAAGATTACATAGGAATGAAATTGATTATAAATGATTTTGATTCTTTTATGCATATTAATACAATAGACTATAACGAAGAGAAGATAGATGATATAAAGTTAATAAATTATCAGTCAAGAGATAGAAACGGAGATTGCTTGCATGAACCAATCAATATAGACTTTATCCACGGAAAGATTTATACCATTATTGGCGAAAATGGAAGTGGTAAGTCGAGTATGGTGAAGGCAATCCTCGGACTTTCCAGAAGATTTCTCGGAGAGATAAAGCTGAACGGATTTGGAGAGAATAACAATTTTTCTTATTGTGAAAGTGAACCATTAGAAAGTACATTCTTCGTAGATGATATTTCTAAATTATCTATGGGACAAAAGAAAATCGCACAGGTTAATAACACTGTGGCAGAGGATAAGGATGTATATATATTTGATGAGCCAACAAATTATTTGGACGAGGCGAAAAAGCAACAGATTAAAGAGATCTTGTTGGAACTGAAACGGAAGAACAAGATAGTAATACTCGTAACTCACGACAAGGAGCTCTTGCCAATCTGCGATCAGATAATCGAACTGAAGAAGCTGCAGAGCGCTTAGTAGTATACTGTATATCGGCAAAACTACCCACTGAACTCACCTAAGGTTGTAGAAGTAGAGAAGATGTAATAAACATGCTAATATCAAAACCTTCTTGAAGTGCCTCCGCTATGTGACGGAGGCATTATTTGATAGTGTCTATCTTTACAAAATCGATTACTAATGGTATTATAAACGCAGGAGGTGCGATTATGGGTATGTATCTGAATCCGGGAAATGACAGCTTTGCCGATATAAGACGAGGTAACTATGTCGACAAAACTGAATTGATAGATATAGTTAACAAGGCTATCGGCACTAAAGACAAAATGATCTGCGTCAGTCGTCCGAGGAGGTTTGGCAAATCCTTTGCGGCGCAGATGCTCTGCGCGTATTATGACAAAAAGTGTTGACTCACATGAGCTTTTTGATGGTACGAACATAGCGAGCAAACCAAGCTACGGAGTGGACATCAATAAGTATGATGTAATGTATGTTGATATGGGAGGCTTTATATCAAGATTACCGGTTAAAGATGACTTTATTGATGAATTAAAAAAAAGCACTGCTTAGTGAAATTAAAGAGAAATATAGTAGTATAACTGCCGATGATCTTGTGGAAGCTCTCTTAGATGCCGTCCGCATATCCGGGACCTGGTTTATTTTCATAATAGATGAATGGGATGCCCTATTTAGGGAGGCTAAGGATGACAGTAAGCTGCAGGAAGAATATGTGAAATTCCTGCGTGGCTTATTTAAAGATAGCGTCATTACCGATCGGATAGTTGAAGCATGTTATATGACCGGTATTTTGCCAATTAAGAAATATGGAACTCAGTCGGCGCTAACTGATTTTAACGAATATACCATGATTAACCCTGGGCCATTCGCAGCGTATTTTGGATTTACTGAGATAGAAACAGAGGAATTATGTCATGAAAATGGCTTATCTTTTAAGGAAGTGGGAAAATGGTATGATGGCTACGAAATGGACGAGGGGATCAGGATATTTAACCCTAAGTCAGTAATGGATTGCGTAACCAGACAAAAAGTTGATGATTACTGGACTGAATCAGAAACCTTTGAGTCGCTAAAAATTTATATCGATATGAATCTTGACGGCCTCCGGGAGGCCTTGATTCAGATGATAGGAGGTTCATCTGTTTTGATAGATACCGGCACTTTTCAGAATGATATGACGAGCGTTAAGAGCCGTGACGATGTGCTTACTTTACTGATTCATCTGGGATATTTATCGTATTCTGAAGGATATGTCAGAATACCTAATGAAGAAGTAAGGCGAGAATTTTTAAGGGCAATAAAGGCTGACAGCCATTCGGAAATTACGAGGTTAGTTAAGAACTCGGATAAGCTGCTAATTGACACAATAAATGGTGATGAGGAAGCGGTTGCCTCTGCTATGGAGGAAATCCATAATAGCGGAACAGCTATACTTCAGTATAATGATGAACAGGCTTTAAGAAGTGTAGTCAAGTTCGCCTACATAAGCTGCGTAAATGATTATGCGCCGGTCGAGGAAATGCCTTCGGGAAAGGGATTTGCCGACTTAGTATATATACCAAAGAAGACAACGTCGCTTCCGGCGTTGCTGATCGAACTTAAATGGAATAAGTCGGCGGAGACTGCTTTAAATCAGATCCGTCAGCGACACTATCCTGATGCATTAAAGAATTATGTCGGAAATGTCCTGTTGGTCGGGATTAATTATGACAAAGAGACAAAAAAACATACATGCAGGATTGAAAAGGCATAAGTGGGATGAGGTATAAAAAGTGGAAGCAGAGAGATCTGCCCCCGCTTTTTTGGAATATGGAATTATTAACGCCAGGAATCATTTCATAATCTACAGTTGAAAATAAGCATTTGAAGTGTATAATAAAGATATATTTGAGGTAATATTCACAAGTCTTAAGAAATGTTGACAATGTATTGACAACAACCGATTTTTCTGTTATACTTAACGCAAGTAAGGAGGTGGATATATGACAGCTACTACAAATCTCAATATTCGCACAGACAGAGAATTAAAGAACGAGTGTGAGCGGATATATTCAGAACTCGGATTAAACATGACTACAGCTATTAATATGTTTTTAAGGGCAACTGTCCGTGAGAATGGAATACCTTTTTCAGTCAAGATTGACTCTCCTAATGTTACGACAATTGCTGCAATCGAGGAGGGGAGACGAATTGCTGATGATCCCAATGTAAAAGGCTATACGGACTTGGATGAACTGAAAAAGGCACTCATATCATGAAATATGAGGTGAAATATACAACTCAGTTCAAAAAGGATCTGAAGCTGGCGAGGAAGCAAAATAAGAACCTTGATGAACTTTGGACGGTTGTAGGTACTCTTGCTTGCGGCGAAAATTTGGATGCAAAGTATAAAGATCATTCTTTGTCTGGAGACTATAAAGGAACACATGAATGTCACATCGAACCGGATTGGCTTCTCATTTATGAAAAGAAGAATGACATTCTTGTATTAATGCTGTATAGATTGGGGTCTCATTCTGAATTGTTTTAAAGCTTGTTTGGACTTAAGCTTTTTTGCTTACAGACAAATCAAGTGACAATGAAAAGGCATAAATTATGAAATTCACTCTTGACATATGCCAATACAAGTGTTAGACTTATAGCTAACAAATGAAAGGAACGCCGTTTGGCGTACGGGTGAGAACGCGTAAGATGGTAGTAATAAGGCTTGGTTGATTAAGCATGTACGGTATAGGGGCGATAGCCTTTATTTAGTGTACACTTAAGCAAGCTGACTTACTACGCGTTCTCCGGAGTACATCCGGGGCCTTCTTCTGATGAAACGCAATGAGTCTGTTTTTGTGTACACAAAAACGGGCTTTTTTGTTTGCTAAGGAGGAAGAATGGATTACACGTACACAAAAGGGGAAGCAATCAGGTACATCAGGTGCGGAAGAAGTATTACTCAGAAGAGCGTATGCGATAGGATATGTAGTACTAAGAGTCTCTCCATGGCTGAGAACGGTAGGTCGGATATCTCTGATGACATATTTGAGATGCTCATGGGCCAGATGGGCTACAGAATGAAATCAATGCCGGATTTCGCGTCTAAAGGCGAGTATGACTTGAACGAACTGTTAAATAAGGCTCTTTACCTGATATTGGCGTTCAAAATATCGCGCGCAAAGGGGATTTTAGACGAGATACGGGAGAAATATATGCCGATGTCGCCTCGAATCCTTCAGAAGTATATTGCTATAGACAGCATGATCTACGAGTTTACAGGCAATTATGATGAGAAGCTTGTGGAAAATCTGACCTATGCCCTGTCACTAAGCGGAAAATCCGGTACCGTCGACTCTCCCTGTACCATAAGGGAATTTGAGGTATACCTGTTGCTTGCAGTAGCTCTTTATAATACAGGGAAGATAGAAGATGCTGCGGCAATACTCCGGGGCCTTAAGCAATACTGTGGGTATATTCTAAGGGAAACGGATTACACATATAACCATCTGTATGTGTATTATGAATCTGCTCTTTTTATTATGAATGAGGAGAGCGATGGCATAAGCGTAGGATACATAGACAGAGTTCTATCTTACGCAAAAAGTAATGACGATGGCCTGGCTGTCTTACTCCTTACATATGGCAAGGCCAAGCAGTATCTACTGAGTGACGATATTATGCGCTTTCATAGCGAGATTAGCGCTGTAATTGACATGGCAGAGTACATGGAATGCCCTTTCAGACACGTTTTATATAAGTGGATAGTTGAAAACGGCCACGTGGGAAATATTGATGTGACAGTATCAGAATCACATGTGGCTGAGGGCAAACCGGATATAATCGTTAGGAAGCTTACTGATATTCAGCCGGACCGTACTATTAATAATAATTATACGATATGGGATGTAATTAGGGAAAAGCGGGTGCAGAACGGTATCAGCGCGACAAAGCTTTCAGAGGGGATCTGCAGCCAGTCAAAGCTCTCTAAAATGGAGACAGGCAAGCAGGGCTGCGATATATTGATTATTCACAGCCTACTTCAGAGACTCGAAATAGAAGATGAGCAATTTATTTTCTTCGTGTCAGAGAGGGAACGCGACGCGTACATAAACATGCGAAGGATAAATTATTACCTGAACCAGACTAAGGTTATAGTGAAAAGGGATGAACTATTTGGCGAATCCAAAGAAAATCCTGTCCGTGAGCAGCTTGGACTCATTTATGAATCTTACTGTACCGAGGATCCAGACCGGAGGAAAGCCATATTACGTAATGCTTTATCCTGCACTAAGCCGAACTTTGATATCAATTCTATAGATGACGAACTATTTACCGATGCTGAATGGAAGTGCCTTGTAGACCTGACCGTGCTTTATGGAGTCACTAAGGATCTAGGTGATTTCATGACATGCTATACTTCAATAGAGCATTATATGAAGACAAGGCATGCCCTGTCAAGGTTCAAGAGAAGGTATGCAATGAATGAGCTAAAAAGAGCCTTTGCCTATAACCGCGATTATCGAATGGTGAGGTTGATAGAAAATGAGATAGAAGACTTTAGTAAGACCAGCTACAGGCGCTACAGGAAGTCGGTCGACAATCTTATAACGAATATGGAATAATGAATATTCCAAATCATTCGGTTTAATATGCCGGAACACGGCGAAGGAGCCTACCTGTCAAGCGATTAACATAGCGAAACTTTACCATTGTGGAATAATTAACACCAGGAATTATTCCTTAATCTACCGTTGAAAAATAATCGGAGGAGAGTATAATATAGATATGCTTAGCTAGGCAAAAGGAAACAGTCAACGATTCTTGCCGGAATCATTTTCACAAGGCATTGAAATTTCTTGAAAAGGCTATAGAACTGGAAAGCCTAGGAAAGGCATTTAAATCTGTAGGTGTAAGCTCAGTCATGACAGAAGCAAATTGTAATATGATGGTCGAATTTGCAGATTATATTATTAATGAAATTAATGCAGATACAATCAGTGTTACACCGGTGGTAGTGGATACTAAGGCGAAAAGTAATCATGTGTACCTTGATTCTGAGTCGGAATTAAACGCGTATGAAAACATTGCACTATACGTTAGAAAATATAATTTGGAAAATAGAATCAATGTGAATTGTACGACACCCTATTTAGCTGAGTATTTAAATTATAAATATGGGACTCATTTTGAAATATTACCAAAAGGATGTGATGCAGGTGAGAGTTCTGTTTACATTGATAGCCAAGGGCATATTAAGCCTTGCAGATACTCTGATGAGATTGCTAGTCTACAATGTGACAAAGTGAGCGACATATACGGAAAAAGTGAAACATTCATAAAGTTAAAAAGCAATATACGCCCGATGAACTGTGATTGCATTTATAGTAAATGCTGCAATATATGTCTATTAGCTGAGAAAGATAAATTGCAAAAAAGCAATTTGTGTAAATGTATTGCCAAGAGATATGATATATCTCATAAAGCAACTGTTGATCAGTTCATTTTTGATGAACCGCATGTTTTTTATGAGACTGAATCAGGGTATGTAGCCATTTTTCCACGTCTTAATATGTAGGAGACATACAGCCGGGAAGGATATGATATATTAAATAGTCTTTCGAATGTCAGTATGACGGCGCATAATATATCACAAATAGTTTGTGTAGAGACAACGCTGGTGTATAGATTTTTGATACAATCATTCTCAAAAGGAATAGTCAGGAGATTATAATGGGAAAATACTTTGTAAAAAATAAATTATTGTTCGTGCTTTATGTTCTGGCTGTGCCATGTATGAGTATAGCTTCTGTGCTTTTCTCTTATTCGATGGCACCACTCTTTGATAACGCCACATACGAAAGTGGGAAAATGGCCATGCATGCTGTACTTATATTCATAATCCTTGCAGGGTGTGATATGTTTTTTACGTATATACACAAGATAGTACGTGAGAATCTGCGCTGCGAATATCTGACTGCGCTTAAAAGTGATACAATTGGTGGAATTCTTAATATGAATTATGAAGGGTATCGTAAGAATTCACCGGCTTACTATATATCCCTATTTCAGAGAGATATTGCAAGGATAAACGAGGATTACTTTGATGGTGTCTGTGGTGTGTACAGGGTTATTACGAACGCGATAACATCTGTAGCGGCCTTACTCATGTTTAACCCTTGGATTTGTATTGTAAACGCTGTTGTTGCGGCTTTATCGGTAGCTGTTCCTCGAATATTTGACAAGAAGATTGATGAATACTCAGAAGACGCTTCGAACAAAGCTTCAGAATATCAGTCTGTATTATCTGATGTTCTGAATGGGTTTAATACAATAAGGCTCTTTTCGGTAGTTGAACAGATAAAAAAATATGTCCAGAACCGAAACATATCTAACGAAAAGAGTGAAAAGAAGCGTATAGTAACTAATTATCAGTATTCATATCTTAGCCAGATATTTACTGAAGTTGGATATGTATTTACACTTGTCTTCGGTGTATATCTCGTTTTAAATGGGAAAATGACGATAGGCGGAATAATAGCTGTATCACAGCTGGCAGGGGGAATCCTTGTTCCATTTGAAGAGCTGCCGGCGCTTATAACAGGTATAAAATCCGTGGAAAGTGTAAAGAAAAAGGTAATGTCGTTTATTAATACTAAGAAAATGGCTGATGAAACCATAGAATCCAAGGCGCTTGATACAGATATACGACTTAATAACGTTGCCATAAAATATGAGGACAATGAAGTAATTGAAGGCGTAAATATGACCTTTAAACCAAACAATAAATATATCCTTGTAGGAGAAAGCGGTTCCGGGAAGTCTACAATAGCGAAGGCTATTCTTAAGATGATACCTATAGCCGATGGAAATATAAAAATTGGTGGCAAAGATATTAATGTAATTGATGAGAATTCTCTCTATAGTACTATTAACTATATGCAACAGGAGGTTTTCCTCTTTGATGACTCAATTTATAATAATATAACACTCTATAAGAATCACACAAAAGAAGAGGTTGACAAGGTTATAGACGAGGCAGGACTGACATCATACATAAATGGTCTGCCTGATGGCGTAAACACGAAAATAAGTGGCAATGGATATAACCTCTCCGGAGGCGAGAAACAGAGGATAGGTATAGCGAGATCTCTACTTGCCGGAGTGAAGGTACTTGTTCTGGATGAAATAACATCAAATCTTGACGCAGTACTAGCAAAGAAAATCGAGGATGCTGTATTCGGCCTGAAGGATGTAACGGTAATATGGATTACCCATCGTATAACACCGGACACTATGAAGAAGGCTTCTGAAGTCTTTGTAATAAGAAATGGTGGAATAGCGGAAGAAGGTACATATGATTCCCTCATGGAGAAGAAAGGAATCTTCTACAGTTATAAGACAATATCGGACTGATCTTATTTTTATTCTTGACATATGCCAATACAAGTGTTAGACTTATAGCTAACAAATGAAAGGAACGCCGTTAGGCGTACGGGTGAGAACGTATAAGATGGTAGTAATAAGGCTTGGCTGATAAAGCATGTACGGTATTTATAGGGGCGGTGGCCTTTATTTAGTGTACACTTAAGCAAGCTGACTTACTACGCGTTCTCCGGAGTACATCCGGGGCCTTCTTCTGATGAAACGTAAGAAGTCTGTTTTTGTGTACACAAAAACGGGCTTTTTGTTTGCTAAGGATGAAGAATGGATTGCACGTACACAAAAGGGGAAGCAATGTAAGCGGTACAAATAAATACGCATTTTAATTCCTCACATTCTGTGGTATCATATTTCCAGATCGAGAACGGCAGGTTTTTATTGGAATTTTAGCTCCAACATATTCTAATGAAAATCTGGATATTGGAATATTAACTCCAATTCATTCTCGAATAGATC
>Ga0256405_10009086_pt1 | contig 13785 bp, 7 predicted proteins | sample RumenRJG_02DNA_FD_189096 | JGI IMG/M metagenome (GOLD analysis project Ga0256405, IMG submission 189096) | Bovine rumen microbial communities from Lethbridge, Alberta, Canada - RJG_02 | ecosystem: Host-associated > Mammals > Digestive system > Stomach > Rumen | place: Canada: Alberta | collected...
CGTTTCATACAGCGTTGCTTTGCGCATATATCCACACCATGGACAGTAATGCCATGTTGGAAAACGAACCGCAGGTATTGTCAGCCCCCAGTTTTCGGGATCCACATTTGCATCTCTGTAATCCGGCGGCCACCTTAATTCTTTGACTCCAATTCTTTTGCTGAGGCGGTTGTCCTGAATAATCATTGAATGAGGGTTATTGTATCGCCAGGCGTCCAGCCCTGCAATCATCAAAGATTCATCATGAGGAAAAGGGACAATGGCGCCAACACCCCATGTCTGGATCAGGGCTGTTCTTCTCATGGGTTTGTTTGAAAGTGCCATACTTACTCCTCCTCCTTTTCAATATACTTTCCTGCCAGAACACGTGCTTCGCATGTTGAATCGACATTGCGCATAGATGTAGGCGTTTCTTTACCACGTTCTCCCCAATATGCATTGCGTTCTCTTCCCCATGCGAACATCAATGGTGTTTCATCTCCATAGGACATATCCGGATTCAGTCTTGGCTCCCATAATCTTGGATTCCATGCTTCCCATTCGTCCAGAAACTCTTTCATTCTGGCTATTGTCGCATCTGTCTCTTCCGGATCAATATGATTGACACGTTCTCTGATAACATCCTGAATATGCTGGATAATATTTCCGTCAGGCAATGCAGGCGGATTTGCATTGAATTGCTCGCCCTGCTCCAGTCGCATCATTCCCACCATCACAGCATGAAGCGCGCGATCACGCACTGGTGATGAGAAAGGAGTAACACTCGTAGGCTCAACGCTGCAATATAATTTGGAATGATACTCTCTGAAGTGTTCATAATGGGATCTGTCCCTTGGACGGCCAGGTCGATACAATACAAAAACCAGGCCTGGAGCATTTTTCCCGTCGCGTCCCACGCGACTGGTCGCCTGTATATATTCCGACGTGGTTTTGGGCTGCCCCGATACTGTCATCAGACCGAGACGTGGTACATCAAGACCAACAGAAATCATGTTGGTAGCCAGACATATATCAATCGGCTCTGCCGTCAGGGTGCCTGAAGCGTCTTTTTTACGGGGATAACGAATATTCAGGTTTGCGAGACTGGCTGTGACTTTGTCGCTTGCAATACGGCTGGTCAGTTCTTCATCACGTGCAATATACCGGCGTGCATTTCTGTATTCTTCATTTGATGCAAACTGTTTGTGGAGATTGCGACGTTTGTACATAGTATCGAGATACTGTTCTATATCCGCATGAATCCACGTCTGTGCCTGTCCCAATTCCCGAATGCTGTTGAAGTATCCCATGTTTGTCCAATAAGGATCCCTCTCTTCTTCCGTACATTCCTTCATGTCTTTGGCGGCATAAAGGAGGGAAGAGTACAGCCGGATCGCAGTTGTCGTATCAGAAGAAGAGCCCCCAGCAAGTATGCCAATATATCTTCTGCCATTGGCAGATTTGTCTTCAACAGCAAAGAAAGAATCCCCGGCATCCAATCCCGATGGTGGGAACTGAAATACATTTTCTTTCCCACAATCATACAATGCATTGCATTGTTCTTTTGCTCTGCTGATGGTTGCCGTTGATGCAATGATCTTCGGTTTTATCACACCATTGTCCGTTGGCCATGCACAAAGCTCATCAATCATTGTTTCATAATGACCAACCATTGAGCCCAGAGGTCCGGAAATCAAATGCAGTTCATCCTGAATAATCAGGTCAGGCGAGGTGTGCTTGATCCCTTTTTCAATCCCAAAGATTTTTTGTGCCTGAGGCCGGAAAGGCAACATGGCAAACTTATCCACGGTTCCCAATAGCAGAGTAGGGGTTTTCTCATAGATTTCATCGTCCACAATATAAAGAGGCAAAGGATATGCCAACGAGGAAAAGGCACATCCATATTTACTGTTACGACATACATACTGTATCCTTTTTTGCCTGTGTTCTCCAATCGTCTTTTTATACCCGGGCAGCTCAGTGAATTTTCCCCTTTGTACTGGCCCCATTTGTGCTCCACACCAGGGGCATTTCAGCATAACAAATGGATTTTGATCAGTTTTCCCATTATGAAGCCTTTCATATGCTTCAACAGCATCTTTCATATGATTCGGAGTGGTATCACTTCCTACCCATAATCCAATACTGATTCTGGCAGTGCCAAACAGTTCTTCATGTTCTTTACGAATAAGATCGCATGCACATATCATGGCCGAAGCACGTTCATATTGTTGTGCGGTCAACAAGCGAAGCGTGTATCGCATAAGAATGGCTGTGCCATCATCAGATTTATTCATAAGACGACGCATAAAAATCGTATACGCGGACAATCCCAGATATGCTTCGGTTTTACCGCCACCAGTGGGGAACCAGATCAGATCCACAATCTTTCTTTCGATACTTGTAGCATCTGTCATGGATTGAAGGTTCATCAAAATGAAAGCCAGCTGGAAAGGCCTCCATTTCCCGTATCGATTGAGATCACCAAACCAGGTTTCTTTTCTGTCTGGATCAGGCAGTTCAATAACAGGATCTGACAGCTCAATATCCTGTCCTGCTTCTTTCCATGTTTGGAGAGGAAGATTATAGTGCAGCTGTTGCTGAAGCATTGCAAGATTCATATATTGAAACGCTGTCAGCACCAATTTATTCTGCGAAAGCAAAGAAATGCCATTTCTCATGCGTTTCAGGCACGTATTACAGTTCTTCAAATGTCTTTCTGCTGTTTTTGCATACTTTGAATCAAACGATTCTGCTTTCTTTTCCTGCGTATGAATCCATTTTTCGTATTGATTGCACAAGCAATTCAGAGTATCAAGAATGCCTGCAAGGGAGCCTGACGGCCCGAATTCATACATGGATAAAACAATGCCATCAAGTGCTGAAGGGATGATTGGTTTGACTTCCCATGAAGGAAAGATGGCTGTTTTTATTTCATAAACCTGATTGTTCTCTTCTTTCCAATCAGCCGCACATCCATGACCAATGGCATAATTGAATACATTCCGATACAGCAGAAGATTGGACTGATAATCTTCGTCGTTTTCATTTATGCGCTGGCTGCCCGGAAGGGGAGAAAACGGTGTATCTGACAGGAGACGAAACTGCACCTGAAAATAGCAATTACTGTCAGTCACATCACTGTGGCCGCCTGAATTGATGTTTTCAAGCGTAAAAGTATATATATTGGAATTGCCTTTTTGGTAACGCCAGGTCACATCAAACTGCAGCTTTGTATCCGGTATTCCATATCTAATTATGGGATTCTGTTTTGTGGGCAAATGGATGCATTTGTTCTCATTGTCCCATTGAATGGGATGCCTTATATATCGAATACTTTCCTTATCTGTAACTGAATCCTTTTTCTTCTCGGTGACATAATAAGCAGCTGTAACCACAACAGAAATAATGCTGCCAGTAGAGACAGAGCAGGTCAGGCTCATGGCAGATTGCTTATAAGCATTGGAACGATTAATCAATTCTTCTGCCTGATCAGGATCTGCATATTCTTCTTTTTCTCCGGAAGCATCGGTAATCTGCACCTGTTCAGCCACTTCTTCGGAATCCATTTGCAGTTCTTCAGCCCTTAAATCGGCATTATCATCTGAGGCTTCCTTTGGAAACAGTATTCCTGCTATATACCGGACCCGCGGTGGATCTCCATACAGTATTTCTTCCCCTTCCTCTGAGAGAAAACCTTCCTGGTCAATTGGATCCGGACCTATGAATTCTCTCTCAACACATGCCTGAATCTGATCCCGTCTTGTATCGCTCATTGAATGAACCTCCTGGCAAAGAGAGCATTATACTCCGCTTTTGCGCTTTCGCTTTCCAATACATACAACTTGCTTCTGGCACGACTGAAAGCCACATAATACAGTTTTTCATCACTGTAATCTGAGATGTCAGTAAGAATAATCACCTTGTTTTCCAAGCCTTTGAATCTTCTTATAGTACTGAATGATATCTGTGCACATCCCTGTATACCATAATTCACAACATGTATCTGATTCAGCCTGTTGACGATGGATTCATTGCGTTCTTTGGGAGATAGAATCGTTATATCACCAGGATATACACCTTCTTGTTCAAGTCGTCCCAATAATTGTGTCAGTTTTATATACTCTTCTTCAAAGGTTCCCCAGGTCTGCCAATCAACCATTGGACCTTCAATTTCCGACCATGGCATTTTCCGGGGTATATATCCACTTGCTGTGCATATTGCATCGCATATTTGCTTTGTATTTCTGCAATTGATTGTCAGATTGAAACGGACAAACGAAGATCGTTCTTCCAGCATATCAAGCATCATTTCAGACGACATGCCGGTATAAATGGCTTGCATGGAAAGGTCGCCAAACATACACCATTTGCCACGTTCCAAGCCACGTTTTAATGCTGCATTGAATACGTCAAGGAATAATGGCGTCAAAAGATCCTGCGTTTCATCAATTATGATTCTGTCGAACAATGCACCTGTTTGAAGCAAAGCATTCAGCGCATTGGAGGGTAACAGTTTATTCCAGTAGTCCGATGTTGGAAAGCCTTCCTGTTCAATGGAGGCCTTTTGGTGAGATTCATCCAGCAGATTTTTCAGGAATCCATGAAAAGTGCCTACATAAGCTGGATGACCATCCGTTTTATTGAAGCAGTTCTTAAGCCAGTCCCCAAGCATTTTATTATAACAAAACAATCCTACCTTCTCGCCATTTGCTATACATCTGCGTGTCTGTTCAATAGCCAACAGTGTTTTTCCACTTCCAGCGCCTCCCAGCATCAGACAACGTGGATTATCTTCCAATTCGTCAAGGCATCGATATTGTTCTTTTGTCAAACTGATTAGTTCTTTATCTGTGCTGTCCAGTGTGGCGTGCATCGGGGCAACAAATTCAAAATCGCTTCTCAGCAGACTTGCAGCATACCTTACATCTTCAACAGAAGGAAGCTTTTGTTCCACAGGAATATGGGGATAAGCTCTGCGCCAATCATCCCTGGCACCTTCAGAAAGACGGTGGATATATTGCACAATATGATTTCCATCGTCAAGGTCCAATACCTGCCAGGAGGGTTCATCTATTCCTGCATAACTGTATTCAATATCAGGAAACATTACTCCTATACCATAAAGAACTCTTTTGATTCCGGCATGAGAAGTGCTACAGCTTTTTCCCAAATAGCGCATTATGGATGAAATACCATCCCGTGCCTGATCAAAAGGGCCTCGTGAAGAAGTGTCTTTTTTTCCATGCCGATCAGTAAAAACCCATTCTCCATTGAGCCGGCATACACTGCCACCTTTTACTTCCAAGGCAAAAAAGCCAAGTTTGGGTGCAAGGACAAGAAAATCTGTCTCACCGTGAATCAACTTTACATGGTGATGTATGTTCAAAGAATGCAATACATACCAATCATCTGTATCGTCTGATTCTTTGAACCATTTGAAGATTTTACGTTCTGCGTCACTTTTGCAGCTCGCATCCAGTACAGGAGGTATCATTATTGCCATTGGCACACCACCTTTCAAGTGTCTGCCATCAATCTGTTTGTATCGGAAGCATCCACTGTTATCATCCTGTGTTCATTGATATCAATTACTTTCAGGATTCTCACTGTTCCGATCCCCTCAAGATTCAGTTCAATTGGGTCCCAAATATTGAAAGGATCTATATCTCCATAATTCTTCAACTCATCAGCAATTCGCTTTCTCAAGACCGAAGAAAGGAACAAGCCCGCTTGCGTATGAGCAGCTTTTACATCTCTCGCAGCTTCATAAATCTGGTCAAGTTTTTCAGTCAATACGTCATTCTCACAAACTTTTGCGATCAATCGTAAATCCTCTTTATCCTGAGGAGCGATCATATTTTCATCGTTGCACCAATTATCGATAGTTACATTTCCTTTTGTACAACCGGCTGCATGAAGCTTATCACAGAACTCCTGAAATGTCATGAACAGCAATTGAATCTGGAGTGCATCTTTCCATTTTGTTGCCAATGCCCGATATCCTGCTTTTCCCTGAGCAGCCAACGATCGATCTGCTATTTCTTTGATTATATCCCGATCTGTTTCTCTCATTACAATAAAGTCACCGATCTGCAAGTCTCTTGGACGGATAATTCGTATGGCATCTGCATCTTCTGTGATGATTTTTGTTGCAGAAACAAGAGCGTGCCCTTCCCTGAAGAATGCTATATAATCTCCGGCAAAGTTCACAGGAAGTGCATCCACAGATTTTACCATAGTACCATGCGCCTGGTATCTGCGGAGCCTTCCGTCCTGTATCGTCTTTGCTATTGTATCCAGTTCATTTTCTTTTATTTCGGTTGAAGGTGCTACTTCACTCATAGGCAAAGTCGGTAAAACAGTTGCGGGCTTTTCAATGCTGAATGATTCTTTGATGATAGTTGCATTTCCTGTTTTTTTCAGTATTCCATTCCACCGTTGAGTATCGTAAGAACACCATCTGCTTTCATAGGAGTAAAGAAGTACTGCAAAATTCTGCGTTTTATAGCTGAATAGCAATTTTCGCATTATTGCTCGGCGAAGCCAACCGACAACCAAAGTTAACCTGGCTTTGAGAATCGGTTTTCCTATATATTCATTTGGATAAAGCACACTGATGGTTGTATGGGTTTTCTCCTGAAGACAATAACGGTTCCAGTATCCCTGCACCAATTCCTTGTCAGTGTGTTCAGGGACAACAATACATACATCATCACCGTGATGTGTTTTCAAATAGTTGCCGAACGCTTCTATTTTGGGTAGCCTGTAATGATCGGAATAGATTTTTTCAAGATTATCAATAACAAGCCTATAATCATCCAATGTTGTTTCCGGAATGTATGGCGTTTCTTTATTCAGCAGATCAAGGCAATATTGAAGCTTATTTGAGGCATCCGCTCTTTCCAGACCTGTAAATCCAATAATCTCTCTGAGCGCAGCGAATAGAAGTCGATTCAATGTCTCAAATATACGAAACATCTGAGGAGATTGTTCATCGATTTCACCCTTGTGGCGGGTAATTCGTTGCAATGCTGCTGTTATTTCGGCAGATTCAGCCGGTATATATGTGATCTTTTGCTTTGCACAATTTTTCAGGCGTTTATTGGAAACCGTTGTATACTCGTCCGACTGATACAACTCAGGTATGAGGCTGCTGCTGTCCCATCTCCAAATATTGAAATCGCGATCTTTCAGAAAATCCAGGTCAAAGGAATTGGCCGTATCAGTAATGCAAAGAATGGGAATATCAAGTCGGCACAGATCATCCAATACATCTGTCTGGGATGATAGCTGTGCATTGTTTGATGCATCAATAATCAGTGATTGTGCCGGGCTGCCATTTTCTATTGCTGCATGGATCGAATAAAGATCAGACGCCAAGACAATTGCCGGAATTCCTTTGAGTTGCCCTGGCTCCGCATTTTGGATGGTTCCATCGTAAGAAGCTTTGCCCACCAACACCAGCTCACTGGCTGGCGTTTCATTCAACAAGCATGTCTCCAACTGATTTTTTGAAGTGATTATTGGGCTCATATAGAAAATGGAGCTTTCCATATGGGATTTATATTCTCCCAATAAACTGATTGGTGAATCAAGAAGCTTTGCGAGTTTTGTTTTTGCAAGGGCTTCCTTTTTTGCTTTCTGAAATGCAGAATCCTTGCTTAACCTTTTTGCTGTATCTGTCCGTTGCAGAAAAGGAAGTATTTCGACAGGGGCTGTGTAGGTCAAGTCGGCCAGATGGAGAGTCAGGCACTTTTGCCCGCGGGTATTGACAGTTGTTCCGACACACTCGGCCACAGCATTCCCAAGTTTCAGCTTTTCTCCTGGTTTGAATTGATCAGGATCATAATTATGTTGAATTTTCCCAGTACTGATGTTGTGAAGCAGTTTCATGAGTGCGAAGAGAAATCCGGATTGACTCTTTTCAGGGAAAACAAAAACATTGTGTTTTCCTTGATGCTCCAGCATTCTGTCGAGCATCAGAATACTGGCTTTGATGATTGAAGGAACACCAATATAAGTAACCCCTTTGTTCAGAGATACAGCAAGCTTGTCAAACTCACTTTCTTCCTGTAAAAGAGATTGCAGGTATTGCTCCCAATTCATCATCAGCTGTCACCTCTGATCAAAGGTTGGTTGCATCAGTAGAAAAACCTCGCTTTGTGGCTTCATCCATTGCTTTCCTGGCTTGAATTGCCTGCTTATAGGTTGGTTTATTTCCCCTGCCAATAAGAGTTCCAACAGAAAATACAATGCTCCGCTGCCATGAGGCAAGGTTATTTGTTTCTTTTGCCCATCTCGACAGACTGAACCAGACTTTGGCAGGAATAATACTTACTTCTTCTATGACGGCTTTTTCTTCATCTGTGGCTGTATGGATGCTGTTGAGAGGCGCGGGTTTTGTTTTCGCAGGCCTGTCTACAGATACAAGTTCATTCTCCAACTGTTCGATAACAGGTGATTCATATTCCCGAATCTGTTCCCAACATTTCTCCTTTTTGCACCACTCACCAATGTTTGCACCGCCAGGGGGATTGGTTATCATTTGATGGACAAATCTAGACACAATTTCAATAGTTTTCTCCAAATTTGGTGTCAGCGCTTGTTCTTTCCATATTCTGGAAAGATCAATTCGTTGAGCTGTTTTGTGCGAAATCCACGACAGTGTATAAGTTACAATGTTGGCACGATAGCCACCATACTGCTGGGCCTGCACGATTTTTTCGGCACGACGGAACAGGATAGCTTTTGCTACAAGATTGTGAAAGTATTCTTCATCAGGAAGTATTTTTCTCTCCGTAACGAGTTGATTGAAGAGATAGAAATTCTTTTGTGCTCCTTTGCTGACGCTGAAAGGCATCTGATCCCATGTCATCTCATATTTTGCCATGTCTGTCTTGGTGAACAGGGGATGTGTTTCTTTAAACTGTCGTTTGCGCAATGGCGTGGATTCCTGTGAAAGCATATCTGCATATTGTCCGCGTGCCCGTTCATAAAACCAATTTACAGGCTTGCCACCATTTTGAGCAGGGGCCCAAACTGTACGTGACAATTCTTCAAGCTTTCTGTGGAAAGGATCATTGGCGGAGAAATCCGCCACCTGAACTTTGTTTTGCGAGTTTGCGTACAAAGAGATCCGTGGAACAATCTCATCCATATCATCAGGATTTGTTATAACAGATATTTTCATTTGCACAAAGACACGGGAGAGATCTGTATTGATCTTTTTGTCCTTGTGAGCATTGAATATGGAAGCGGTAGTTTGCCCGCCATTGACTATCTGCATATCCCGTATGCTTTTTATCGATGGACGTCCATTTTCATCACGAACAATTCCGACACTCTCTGCAGTAACAGAAATGCCATTGTTATATGCCAAAAACATATCAGGTTCATCACGAAGCGTATCGCGTATTCCTTTGTTGACTGAACCCTTGACCTGCAGAAAAGAGCGAACATTTTTCTCAAGCAGGCGATCCCTGTACTCACTGTAGAGCTCCGCCAGTAATTCACCGCTGATGATTGCCAGATAAACGCTGTATTTTTCACTGGTATTGTTCTCGATGCACGGAATGGTCAAATTGTACTTCTCTTCAAAATCAATTTCGATCGTTTCACGCATTTTACCCGATGTGGTACACCGATAAAGCCTGTCAAGATCCCATATGCCAAAGGATATTTCAGTATTATCAAGAGTAAGATTCTTAAAGGGAATAGGCTTAACCAAGCCATCGGTCAGTGCAAATATACGAACATTTTGTATGTTGTTTTTTTGCTTGTATACTGTTATGGCGAACTCATAGGTATCGTTATCTTTTCGGAAAGATTCATACAGATCATTGATTGCTTTATGGTACAGTTGGATTGCACGTTTGATGGCTGCATCCACTTCAGTCTGCGAAACTGATTTGGGGTTTTCATTGTCAGACCATAAGGTAACAAAAATATCCAACGCAGAATAATCTTCTGAGAAAGCATAGGCATTGAGCTGTAATCCTCTGTCCCGGAAAGGACAAACAACCGGATCAGTAACTTCACCTGCTTCTTCAAGGTACTCAAGCATGATGGATGTAAGAAAATCCTCTTTTTGCCAGCCGCTTACATCCTGCTCCTGAAGAATTTGGACTTCCTCCCATATGTCCTGATGGAATTGTTCAATCGTTTTTGCCATTTTGTAAAGCCTCCCTGAATTCCTTCAAAACAGCTGCTGCGATAGCCTGAGCCAATAATGGTGGGACTGCATTTCCGATCTGTGTAAATACTGCAGTTCTGGAACCTTCAAAAAAGAAATCATCTGGGAAAGACTGTATGCGGGCAGCTTCACGAACAGAGATCGACCTGGCTTGATTGATATCTGGATGAATATAATAATGCCCATCCTTGGATATATGTGCAACCATTGTGTGAGAGGCTGGTTGATCTTTTTCAACTACTTTGAACCGATCAACAAAAGCTGTTCTGTTGTTGTGCGTTTTCAATGCATCAGGCAATTCATTATATAACAGTCGCTTGCTTTCATTCGTCCATTTATTGATGGCAATTCTGTATATTTCGCGGTCTGATTCCCGGTTGGGTCGGGCAACATGCCATGTCAGGATATCGTCTTCTTTACGTATCCCCGTATCATGCAGATAACTGTTTATGTGCGATGTTTTGTACTGATTGCATTGTTCTCCGGGAGTCAAAGGTGGAAGGTCTTCGAACAGTGACTGAACAAACGCTTTTGAATGTTCTTTCCGAGGAATGGGGTACTGGAATCCTGTTCCATGTTTCCAGCCGACAAGGATTACGCGTTTGCGATTCTGAAGCACACCGAAATCAGCTGCATTCAATATTTTATGGTCAATATAATATCCCAACTCTTCAAAAGCCATTTGTATGTCGATGAAATACTTGCCCTTCCCTGCATTCAACAATCCGGGAACATTTTCAAAAACGAACATTTGTGGCTCATATCGTTTCAATACGCTCAAGTATTGTTTGTATAAGGTATTACGAGGATCAGAACTCATATCCTTGCGGCCTCTGCCAACCAATGAATATGCTTGGCAGGGAGGGCCGCCTACTATTAAATCCACCCTTTTTGTTACCGTACTATTGATACACCGGTCTATTCTTTCCAAGATTCCAGGCATGGTATCATCGCCCATTTTTTCACAAATGACTGAAGCGATAACTTCGGAAGGCACAGAGCGATAAAGTTCATCCCTCGTGATTTCTCCTGCAAGGTATTGCTTGTAGATTGTCAATTGATTATTGTGTTTCAACCACCAATAGCAGGCTCTTGTCTTTAAAGTATCACAGGCAGATGCGTTCATTTCAACATGCGCTACAGGGATAAAACCACAGCTGGCAAATCCCTCGGACAATCCGCCTGCTCCAGCGAATAAGTCTATGTATGTAAACCCGTTGGGTGTAGAGTCTGGAATAATCATTGCGTCTCCTTTAATGCTGCTCATTCTTCGTGGTTTGTATGATTCGATCCATACTAATCCATTTTTATTATATCAAATCTCTCTTTTCTTCACAATATATTTTTGAATGTTATTTCATACAACTTCTACATAGCTGGATAGCGGGCAATATGCAGCTGCTGACAGGAGGTGGCGCTGCAAAGACGCCCCAAAGACACCTTGAGGCCACCCGGTATCAGTGGAAAATGTATCATGTAAAGTGGATCGAGAGCACCAGCAAACGCTGGTGCTTTTCTTTGTCCACTTGACAGAGAGTTCCAACTGCTTTCCTCTCTTATAAGCTCTGCGTCTGAATGCCGCGGGGCTATTTTTGTGCCTGGCAGCCTTCATTCAGGATAATGCGAAGACTTCCGAATGCAATCCAGCATGGTCACATCTGCTACAAAATATGATTTTGCCGGTGTCACTTTGCTCGGATTTTTACATGTAAGAGTGTAGGGCAATTTACAGCACGAGCTTCATGCCGGCAAAAAATTTTGCTCAGATGTTTCCAAAATCGCTGATTTTCGCCATTTAGGGGTGAAGGGAGAGACAGAGGGGATGTTCCCCGATGATTACGCCCTTACAACGACGTGGCTCATGCCGGAAATCAGCCTGTTAAAAAATTTCCTTATAGTGTTTCCACTTTACCTCGTTTTTACATAGGAGGATAGCGGGCAATATGGACCGCTGACAGGAGGTTACGGTGGCATGATTCGCAGGGGTGTTCAATGGCTGTTGATACTCGTGCGAAGTAATTTCAAAAAAAATTTTCGAAAGAGGTTTCCAAAAAGCTCGATTTTGGACATTAGATGATGACTCACGTGCTGAAAAAATTTTCTGGAGGTGGTGTCAATTTGCCCGATTTTTCCCATGTAGGGGTGAGGGGTGTCTGGCTAAATGTGCAGCGTGAGCTTCGCCCCGGCAAAAAAATCTTCCTCAGGTGTTTCCAAAATCGCTGATTTTCGCCATGTAGATATGGAGGGGCAAATGAAAGGAGATCTGCCTGTATGAGGATGGTACCCTCTGAAGACTATGCCGGGCACTGTGCATCAGCAAAAAATTTTCGAAAGTGGTTTCCAAAAAGCTCGAATTTGGACATTTAAAAGTGAAGGGAGAATACGACGATGATGATCCGCGTGCTGAAAAAGTCTTCTGGAGGCGGTGTCATTTTGCCCGGTTTTTCCCATGTAGGGGTGAGGGGTGTCTGGCAAAATGCGCAGCGTGACCTTCGCCTCGGCAAAAAATCTTTTGCTCAGGTGTTTCCAAAATCGCTGATTTTCGCCATTTATAGGCGATGAGTTTCCCCTCATCATCCGCTGGCATCGCCAGCGAAGCGCTCCTTGACAATCAGGGCCACGTTTCCAGATCTGTCCAAACCGCGAAGATCTTCCTCTTCGGAAGGGAGCGCCGAAAGGACCGGCAGTGAGCCAAACAAGGTTTCTTGCCAGAGGCAGCAGTGAAAAATAAGCCTGAACCAAACCGCAAAATCACGTTTTGCTTCAACGCACAAACTGCAAACAAAAGTCACGGCGGAAATACCGCCAAATACACTGTCAAATGGCGTGAATAATGCCAGCAAACATGCTGGAACAGCGATAGAATTTATATGGGAAATGCCCTGATGGTGAATGCCGCCATGAAGGGCAAAAGAGAGGAGAGCACAATGACAGAAAAGAAAAACCGCACGATTCATTACAGCTTTAAAGCGACACCGGAAGAGGACGCCATCATTCAGAAAAAGATGAAAGCCTTCGGAATCAAAAACCAATCGGCATTTATCCGCGCCATGGCCTTGAACGGATATGTGCTGAAGCTGGATCTGCCGGAGCTTCATAATGCGGTTCGCCTGATGGGCAGCCTGAGCAACAATGTCAATCAAATCGCCCGGCGGTTAAATGAACACGGTTCCATCTTTGAAACGGAAATCGATGACATAGCAGATCGGCAGGAAGAGCTGCGGATAATTCTGAGCAGCATTCTTCACAGGCTGGATCAAATTCAACATTGAAAGGAGTACCCATGGCAGCCACAAGAATCATATCCATTCACATCAACAAAGGAAAAACCGCCCGGCAGTGTATTGGGGAGCGGCTGGATTACATCATGAATCCGAAAAAGACGGACGGCGGAATTCTGGTTTCGACTTACGCCTGCTCACCCGAAACGGCGGCGGATGAGTTCATGCTTTTCCGCCAGGAATACCAACAGAACACCGGACGCACACAGGAAAACGAAGTGATCGGCTATCACGTCCGGCAGGCTTTCAAGCCCGAAGAGATCACCCCGGAGGAAGCAAACGAGATCGGGAAAGAGCTGGCCTCCCGGATGACTGACGGTCAATTCGGGA
>Ga0256405_10009087_pt1 | contig 13784 bp, 6 predicted proteins | sample RumenRJG_02DNA_FD_189096 | JGI IMG/M metagenome (GOLD analysis project Ga0256405, IMG submission 189096) | Bovine rumen microbial communities from Lethbridge, Alberta, Canada - RJG_02 | ecosystem: Host-associated > Mammals > Digestive system > Stomach > Rumen | place: Canada: Alberta | collected...
GTTTTGTCAGTCGTGGCCTCATATTCAATCTTAAAGGAGTCGTCCTTTGTAAGTGAATATTTCATCTTGATGTCCAAGTTGCCTGGGAAACCGCCTTCCCCGTCCTTGTGGAGATAGTGGAAGGTCACGGAGTTTCCAGTTGTCTCCGCAATGTCCCAAACTACAGAATCAAGTCCCTTGAAGCCTCCATGAAGGGTTCCCTTGCCTCCGTGGTTGGCGTCCAGGTTGTATGTCACCCCTTCTATGGTGAAGGATGCGTTGGTAATACGGTTCGCGACAGGGCCCACACATGCTCCAAGAAAACGCTCCTTGGTGTAGTGGACATATTCATCAATCGTCTCATGTCCGAGAACCACATCTTTATAGTCTCCGTTCTTGTCGGGAACGAACAGGGAAACGACCCTTCCTCCGAAATTGGTTGCTTGAAGAGCCAGATTACCTCCTTTGATGGTCACTAGCGAGACCGGATTTCCGTCTACTTCCGTAACGAATTTTGATTCATCCAGCAAAGCCGGTTCAGGCTTTGCCGTGCAGGCAACCGCCAATAAGGCGGCTGCCCACAGCAAAGACTTTCTCATCTTTTATCGGTTTTTGATTATTTCCAAAAGTCTCTTATAATCCTCAAGTTTCTTCTGTGCGGCAGCCTTGTCGTCTTCTCCGAACTTGGCATAATTGTCGTTTAGTTCGTCCTGCATTTCCTGCACCATGGACTCAAGAGTTACATTCTTGCCAGCAGGGGCGGGAACTTCGAGATTCTCAGGATAGAGGGTAGCAAGGTCAAATTCCTTAATGGCCTTGTCGTACTTCTTCTTCTCCAGATAGGACTGTCCCTTGAGAATATGCGAAGCCACGTAAATGTTGTGGATCTGTCCACCACCTTCCCAAAGGTGGAAGTGCCTTGTGTTCATGATCTTGATGGCCTTGTCGTAATTGCCGGTTTCGTTGTAGGCCTGGAGGAGCCTCATCACGGAATCATCATGTTTCATGACAGTGGACATGTGACTTTCGAGTCTCTTCATTCGGGTCTTCGAATCCATTCCTGCCTTCTCGCATAGTTTGTCGGATTCGGTAAGGAGCAGAGGGTCTGATGGATCGCTCTTGATGGCCATGTCGTAGTACTTGATCGCCTCATCCAAATTGCCTTTCTGACCCTCTCCGAAACCCACGTTGCGGCAGGCAATAGCGAATGAAGGATTCATGTCCACTGACTTGTGCCACTCAGCAAGTCCCCTGTCTTTCTGCCCGATGTAATAGAGAAGATTTCCAAAAAAGTAAGGGACAAAACTATCTTCCGGACACATCTTTTCAAGTTCCTCGAACATCTTGACTTCCTCTATCCTGAGCGGGAAGTTGTTCTTCGGACTGAGGGTCGCTGCCTTGGCCACTTCTGACGGGTCAGAGGAAATGTAGGCCTTGTACAGATGCACGAGTGGATAGTCGTTGAATGGCGTTCCGATCTTAATCCCTTCGTCTATGACTGCCAGTGCGGCATCCTTGTCTCCGATGGTGAGGTAGTTGCTGACGACCTCGAGGAGTTCCTGTACGGCTATGATACCTTCACTGCGGCGGTTCCTTGTGCCGGCCAGGAAGGAAAGGTTTCCGTGCTGGATGAAACTGCGTTCAAATTCGCTCCAGTAGTCAAGCGGATCGATAGATTTTATTGAAGTGATGACCTTCAGGGCCTCATCTTTCTGCCCTAGCTTTCGGAGCAGATAGGCCTTTAGGGTAAGGGTCTGAAGGTCGTGGGCTCCGGTGAGAAGAGCCTCATCTGCGAGTTGTAGAGCCTTGCCAAAGTCTCCTTCCTCAGTCGCCATTACGGCCAGCTGGTAGTAGGCTGGATGCTTGAAGGAAGGCGTGTAAGTGGCAGCCCAGAGATTCTCTTCTGCTTCTACTGATTTCCCAGTCATGCGGTAGACGTATCCAAGGTAGTAGTCCGCTTCTGTGTTGAATGCCCTGGTGTAATCATGCTCGAGACGGGCCTTTGCCCTGAGTAAGTGTTCTTCTGCCTTTGCCCACTCGGCCTGGCGGATAAAGTGCTTTCCAACCTCGATATTGACTCTTGCGTCGTTCGGATCCCTGCTGAGAGCTTCGTTGTAGAAATCCATGTAGTCAAGGCGGGCATTGTTGAACTGGTCAACCCTCAGTCCGGCAAGGTAGAGCTCTTCCGCCGTCTTGTATTCCTTGACCGGCTTTGTTCCGTCGATCACACTGGGCAGTTCCTTCTCTTCCAGTTGCACAGGCCTGTAGTCGACCATAAGGTTGCCGGAAGCATCACAAAGTGCGGTGTAGAGGTCTTTCTCTTCAACACCGGCAGGAAGGGAGACTTCTTCAAGGAATATCTTTTTAGGGCTTATGTCAGCCTTTTTGTCGAGAAGTATCCTGTCCCCGGCAGAAAGGATTACCCTGGCATTCTTCAAGTCAATCGAAGCATTGTAGCCTACAAGCCATTTTCCGTTTTCCTGTTTCTGCAGATTTACTGCCGCAAATTCAGTGGCGTTTTTGATGCCCTTGATGCCCTTGATGGGGAACCAGGTTTGCTTGAATTCGCGGATTTCTCCAGGAGCGAGCCAACTGTAGTCCGGTTGGTTGTCGGAGTAGCCACCCACCATCAGCTCGAGGTAGTGACCGTCGTTGTCGGAGAGAATCTTGTTCCATAGCATTCCTGTAGGATTGTTACCCCAGAGGAAGAATTTCTTACCAGGAACCTGGAAGCGGTTGGCCACATGGACGGTTCCTGCGTCTTTTCCGTGGTCATAACCACCGACAAAACCCATCCGGCTGCCCCATGCAAAGATGGAACGTGAAGCCTGATCGAAGTTCTTCCACCAGGAGAGATCTACGTCGGTCTTGTTAGAACGTGACACAGGGCCTTCAGGCCATCTTGTAAAGTAGACCTTGCTATGATCCGTACCGAACTGCACATCCGGCGGGAAAACAACTTGATAGTCTTCGTTGCAATGAACCGACACATTGGCCCAATACAGCATGGTCTGGACCATGGGAGTAGGATTGATGACCTTTACGCTTGCCTGGACGCGGGAGCTACCGGGGAAAACCGTAATACCGACGGACCATTTGAGACGGTGACGGAGTTCGGACTCTCCGACCCAAACGGTTTTGCTGCCGTCGGGGTTCTCTTCCATCGTCCAGTCTACCAGCATGTAGCTGCTGGCCCTGTGATGATCGGGAATATCCCATTCAACACCGCCGGAGAGCCAAGCACCGAGCATTCCGATGAGGGCAGGCTTGATGCCGGTCTGGGTGTAGAAGAAATTGTAACCGTCTGTGAGGTCCTCGGCCTGGAAAATCCTTCCGCCAATCTCGGGAAGTACTCCGATGCTGATGTAATCGTTCTTCAGCTTTATGATTTCGTAAGTCTGGTCAACGACCTTGTCTGTCATCACATCGTACAGAGGGTAGGGATAGATATAACCTTCTGCTCCCTGGTAGGCCCTTCCAGTGAAGAAGATAGGATCTGTCTCGGGAGCTCCTATCTGGTAAGTCGGGATTATCTCGTTTTCGACGGATGATTTGACGCCTTGTGCGTGAAGACCCAGGCTGAGGAATAGAGCCGCAATGAAAGAGGCTCCAGTTATTACTGTTCTTAAATTTTTCATGTTTGTAGTGTTGACAGTCTTTAGTGGTTTAATGCTTGGTTGATATTGGCAGGAAGCGGAATGCTGCTACCTTGCCTGCATTCAAAGGCTTTTCGGTGTACCAGAATACATGACTCATTGAGAATCTTTCCAATGTCTTGATACCTTCAGCTTCAGAAGGAGAAAGCAATCCCGTACAGAACACGGGACGACCATAACGGAAGCAGATGCTGAGCAGCCAACCGGCTTCTGCCTGAGGCTGATCCGTCGAGAAGGAAAGAACGTCAGAGATGCTCCAGATCCGATGGACCAAGTCAGAATCACTCACTCCAGGGAATTCCAGCTTGTTCCATCCATTCGTCTTACCATGGATAAGGGCATCATGGTAGTTGAAGTCGGGCTCGAAATCCTTGACCCTTACGCATGGCGTTGAGGTCAGAGGCTGGTTGGAATACTGGTTTCTGGCACTGCGGAAAAGAGAGGTAACCCTCTTGGAAACAGCAGTCTTGTCAGATGCTTTTTCGCCGGGGTGCCAGTAGAGGTCCCATGCCTGGATAGAGGGATCGAAGTAGTATTTACCTACGACACTTGACACATATTCGGCCACAGCGCCATCTCCTACACCAAGATCGTCATCGTCAGTAAGGACAGGGAGCACTGTTATTCCTTTTGCTGAGGCGTCCCTGAGGAGGGCGTCTGTCTTTGCGAAGAAGGCATCCTTGTCCTTTGCCCAGTCGTTGTACGAGAACCTCACGCGGACGCTGTTGTAAACGGAAGGAATCCCTGAAAGGTTGGCCGAAGAGGTAGCAATACCCTTGACAGGCCCTAAGGCCATTCGCTTCCAGGCCCTTTCATGACTCCAGCGTTCTGTGATCTCAATCCCAGGGTCGGCGCTTTCACCTGGTTCACTGAACTTGAATTTCCTCAGCATGTCAATTTCCCTTCCGTCGATGTAGTCACCGTCAGGGTACATGGTGTTGTGGAAAACCACCTCATAAGGATCATAGGTGCTCCTCAGCCATTTGACAGACCAGTTCCTGTCAGAAATAAACGATCCCCAGATGTAGAAATGGACGTGTTCGTCAGCAAACTTTGCAAGAGTCCTTCCAACTCCTGAACCATTGACTCTGGTAAGACATTCGGTACAGACAATGGGCCTGTCGCTCATTGCGCGGATCTTCTTGAGAGTAAAATCAATATCCTTGTTGTCGTTCGCACAGGAATAGCTGTGGAAATTGTGGAGATCCATCATGTTCTCAACTTCCACACGGCGCTTGAACAATTCACTTGTAGTGTCTGCTCCTGCTCCTGAATCAAAGAATATTGAAGAAGTGATAGGTTGTGACAGGTGTACTTCGCGGCACCAGTGGACCATCTTTTCGATCCAGTCGAGCTCATGCCTGGTCTGCTTTTCGTTCGTTCCCCCGTCAACAAGGAAGATATCGCAGTTGGGCTCGTTCCAGATATCCCATAAGACAATTCTCGGATCATCCTTGAAAGGAGTGAGGATGGTTTTGATCACCTTCTCTGCTTCCTTCAGTCCCTGATTTTCGTCAGGGTTCTCGAAATACTCCTTACGGCGCTGAATCGAAAGTACAGGAGAGATTGTCATTCCATATTTCTCACAGATATCTGCATACCTGTGTATGCTCTCTATCTGTTCTTCAGCTGTTTTTCCGGGCACCCAGAACCGGACGCTGTTCAGTCCGTATTCAGATACTTTACTGATGATGTCTTCAAGACTCATTCCAGGATAACCGGTAGCAGGTTCGTTGAAGCCTTTGATCACTCCTACTTTTTTCTCCCACTCCCAGGCTTGTTTTTCAGTCCATTGCGGACGTTCTTTCCCTCCATTAGTCTCATTTGAGCAGGAGGGCAAAAAAAGGATCAGCAGGGTGGCGAACCCTGCGATCCTTCTAAGGATTTTCCTATCAGACATACTATCTCAGATATTTGTCATGAGAATGATCAGTCAAAACAGAATAATCGGAGACGAAGAGGTTTGTGAACACTCCGAATCCTCCGTCTTCAGCAGCGTCGAGGACGACATTTTCTGTTGCAGCACTATTTTTCACGAAACCAGCAGTCATATTCGAGACAACGCCGTTGAATTTTCCGGTTGATTTGAATGCCGTGTGGCGACCTCCCTTGTTGGAATACCACCAGACGAAGCAATCCGTATATACGACATGGCCACCCTTTGTCTGGAAACCGATACCGAATTGGTCGCTGTAGCAGAAGCTGTAAAAATTGTTACTGGCTTCATCCATGAAGCCGCAGCTCGTGTTGTACTCTCCGGACTCATATCCGTTGGAGGTGTAAAGAGGATGAATATTGCGCAGGCTGTTGCCGCCGGATTTGATGTGGAATCCGTAATGGACGCTTGCAATCCTCATGTTGGAGAACGTGTTGTCATAACCGATAACGACAACACCGACACTATTGTCAGCTTTATTACCGACGATGTTCACATCATGGATGTCACAGTCGGAGGATCCGTTGTTCGCACCCCGGTTGATCTGGATACCTACCTGGACATTTTTGATGGAGGTGTTACGGATGACAGTTTCACGGCCGCTGTCAATTGAAACACCTGTCGCTACACCATTTCCGTCAATAATGCCGCCGTCAAGATAATAATTGCTTCCGGGCACATAGATTGTGTTGAAAGGATCCTTCCCTCCGAGGCGGATCATCGCTTCCTCGTGAGACCAGCCGTCAGCTGCCTTGATTATGGCGTAGTTTGACAACTGAAGGGAGACACTCTTTTTGGGATCGGCAGGAGTGTTGACCGGTTTTGAAATAACGTAAGTACCGTCAGGAAAATACAACGTTCTGTTGGGATTGCTGTCAATTATTTTCTGCAGGATGTCGCTGACGTCTTTTTTTCCGTCAGCTTTTAGATAGTCTGTGACAACGACATATCCTTTATTCTTTGCGGACTGTCCAAATGCAAGTGAAGAAATGCAAAGCGCTGCGATCAGCAGCAGGAATGTGCTTTTTATTTTCATGACGGTGGTTATTAATTCTATTAAAATTACAAAAAAATTCTTTTAAAAAAGGCTGGACGCCTCTTGTTACGTCCAGCCTTGAATAGAAGCGATCACCAATTATTATAAACCATTTATCAAACCTGTTTTATATACCATCTAATAACCAGGATTCTGCTCTATAATTCCATTGGATTCATTGATAACTCTCTGCGGGATAGGCATGAGCTTGTTCTTTTCTGAAGCACTGGTCTTTCCACGGCGCAGGGCGCTGGCGATATAGTCATCGAAGCGGAGGAGGTCGTCACGACGCCATCCCTCAACATAAAATTCCCTACCACGCTCTGCAAGCAAGAATGTCTTGAATGCTTCGAGATCTGTAGAGACCGCTGCAGGTGTAAGGTCTGTTGTTCCGGCCCTGTCGGTGATGATCTTAATGTATTCAAGAGCTTTCTCAGTCGGCTTGCCGGCTATCATAGAGTAGCACTCTGCCAGGGACATCAGGACGTCGGCATAACGGAAGCAGACGCTATGGATGTTTCCGGCATAAGCACGGTCCTGGGGATAGAAGTACTTGCAACACATGGCTCCGTACTGGAGATTGGTGCTTCCAGGATTCTCCCTTGTGTAAATTTTGCCATCAATCGTGCGGATTGATTCTGCCATACCACCCTTCCTGATGTCTTTGTCGTCAAAGGTGTCGTAGAATGCCCACTGGATCTTGAAACCGCCCCAGTACTTGGTAGTGTTGAATGTACCCTGTCCATCGTGTGAGTGCTTCTTATTGACGTTGAGGAACGCTGCGCAGTTTCCGGGAGTGGTGTAGAAGTAGAACTCGTTATCAGCCTTAACTCCTGAAGGGATGCAGTAGATGTTCTCATCGTTTTCTTCTTCTGCGAACGGGGCGAAATAATCCGGATCGATTGAATAACCCATATTCAGGAGAGACTCAAGATAAGGAACAGCCTGAGCATACTCATGTTCCCTCATGTGGATTTTAGCAAGCATCATTGAGGCAAATCCCTTGTTGAGGCGTCCCCACTGTGCTGTGTGGTTGGTCTTGCCGGGAAGGTCAGCGATGGCATCGTCAAAATCCTTGATCATCCATGAGCGGTACTCTTCCTTTGATGGACGGGGCATGTACTCAATGTCGTTTATCTCGGAAGGATCCAGGGTTACGTGGAAAGGACCGAAGAGGTCATAGACCACGTACATGAACATACCGCGGAGGCATTTTGCCTCGGCAATCATCTCAGCTTTCTTTGCAGAAGGGATTCCTTCGGTCTTGTCGATAACATCAAGAATGTAGGTCATACGCGTAACGTTCTTGATGATCTGGAAAGTCTGGAGCCAGTCTCCGGAAGTTCCCCAAGTGAAGTCGGTGTATTGGTTTGATGCACCGCCGGAACGGCCCTCGTCAGAAGTGACCATCTGCCAACCGTACCAACCGATGTTACCAATGGACCATACAGGCCATCCCCAGCCAGTGTTTGCCGTAGAAGACATGTTAACTGATCCAGAGTTGGTCTTCAGGTAACCATACATTCCATCAAGAAGAGACTGGGCATCAGCTGCATTCTGAGGATAGTTCGTCTCGGTCATGTCTGAATAGACTATAGCGTCGAGATCGCAGGAAGTAACAACACAGACGGCTGCGAAAGCGCAAGCAATATAAGAAAGTATCTTTTTCATTTTCGTCTTTGTTAAATAATTAGAAAGTAAGGTTGATTCCCAGTACAGTTGTGAAAGGAATCGGATAAGGAGAGGAGTTGGCTTCCATCTCAGGATCAAGACCTTCGTAGTTGGTAAGCAGGAATGTGTTCTGCATGTCAACATAGATTGCTGCATTGGAGATCTTGATGTTGTTCAAGATGTTCTGAGGCAGATTGTAGGTCAGTTTGACATTGCTCAAGCGCATGTAGTGCGTGTTCTTGAGAGTGTAGTTGTTGTTACCGGAGTTGTTGGAGTTGGCCGCGGTGTCGGTAGCAATACTGGTAAGGAATCCGTCAGTGTTGTAGGATGTCCACCTGTCGAAAATATGGGTGCTCTTGTTGAGCTTGTTGTCACCATTGATCAGGCCGGTGTAACCCCATCCGTATTTCCTCTTCTGGAATACGCGGCCATAACCGTCGATATCCAAGCTCCAGTTCTTCCATGTGAAACTGGTACCAAGACCGAAGATGCCCCAAGGATCGGAATTGCCGAAGTAGACGATATCATCATTGTTGAGTACACCGTCACCGTTCTGGTCGACATATTTAAGATTACCGACGAAAGCGTTGGGCTGAAGAACCTTGCCATTGGAAGTCCACTGAGGGATTTCTTCCTTACTCTGGAAGATGCCTGCGGTCTCCCATCCGAACATTGCAGTAAGGTCGTCGGTCTCACTCTGCCAAGGGGAGAGGCTGACCTCAGGGTTGCGCTCCATCCAGAAGGAGTGGTTATGTGAGAAGTTGAAATAGCCGGACCAGTCGAAGTCACGATGCTTGATGATGTCACCGCGGATCGAGATCTCGAAACCGGTAGACCTGGTCTGGCCGACGTTCTTTGCCATCCTGTTCATGACATCGTTGATCGGAAGGGTCGCGAAGTCAAGGAGGTCCTTGGCTGTACGGATGTAGTAGTCGAAGCTACCCGTAAGTCTTCCGCCAAAGAGGGTCCAGTCAAGACCGGTGTCGAAGGTGATATCGGTTTCCCACTTGAGGTTAGGATTACCCTTCTGCATCTGATAGATACCGTTGGTGAGAGCACCATCGAAATAGTACCATCCACCAGAAGGAGCATTTCCGAAAGTGGAAAGAGTGTAATAGTGGCTTGTAAGGATGGACTCGTTACCGGATGTTCCCCATCCTGCACGGAGTTTCAGGAAGTCAATCCAGGTGACATCCTTCATGAAGTTTTCATTGGAGATGTTCCATGCTGCTGAAATTCCAGGGAACCAGCCCCATTTGTGATTGGCAGAGAACACGGAAGAACCGTCACGACGGAGGGTTGCTCCGAGGACGTATTTGTCTGCAATTGAATAGTTAAGCCTTCCGAAGAAAGATTCCTTGGTCCTCTTCCAGCGGTTGGAGTTGTAGACTGTTTCCTCGACGTCGGAAGACATCTGGACAGCATTGTTCTCGAGGGCATCCGTAGGGAGATTGAACACTGAGAAGCCGTAGCTGTTACCCTCAGCCACATAATAACCGGTACCGACAACTGCGTTGATGGTGTGGATTCCGAAGCTCTTGTCGAAAGTGAGGTACTCTTCGGCTGCGTAGTTGTTGTTGTAACCATTGGAGAAAGCGCCGTAGTTCTCAGGGATCTGCTGAGCCATCTTAGCTGTAGTAGGTGAGAACATGTCACGGTTGTCGTCTGTCTTGTCGACAGAGATCTGGGCATTGGCCTTCAACCAAGGAGTTATCCTGGCTTCGAAGTTAGGAGTGAAGAACAAACGCTTAGTTGTACTTTCATCCTTGATCTGTAAATACTTCAGAGGGTTGTTGGAGTTACCGTACTCAGGAGCGGTGAGATTTCCATCAGCATCCTTGAGAGGGATTCTAGGAGAGAAATACATGGCCGAGTTGGTCAGGTTAGCTTCGTTGGCGTTCTCTCTCCAGTGTCCGATTGAAGGGTTCTTTGCCTTGTTCAGGGTGTACATGCTGTTGATGTTGACCTTGAGCCAGTTGAGAATCTGTGCCTCCATGTTGACGCGGCCGCTGTAACGGGTGAGAGCGGAGCCCTTCAGGACAGGAGTGTGATCATAGTAGTTGAAAGAACCATAGACCTTGAACTTATCAGTACCGCCGTTGATTGACACGTTCTGATCCACGACAATACCAGTGCGTGTGATCTCCTTCACGTGATCATAAGTCTTGGTTGCTGCTGAGATCTCGGAGTCTGTGTAAGCGATAGGCCATCCTGAAGCAGGGGCTGCAACATCGCCGTAAGGGTAATAGTGGTTGGCATAAAGCCAGTTTTCCTTTGTACCGAGGTTTGCTTGCTCCATGAACGTTTGAGAATCAAGCATCTCGTAGAACTTACCGATTGTCTGTACGGACATAGAACCGCTGTAAGTGACAACAGGTTTTCCACTCTGACCCTTCTTGGTTGTGATGAGAATAACACCGTTTGCAGCAGCGGATCCATAGATTGCGGCAGCGGAAGCGTCCTTTAAGACGTCGATTGAAGCGATGTCGTTAGGGTTGATAGTTGCCAGAGGGGAACGGTTTCCACCATCCCTGAGGGCGTAGTCCATCATACGTGTCGGACCAAGCTTGCTTGCATTGTTGGAGTTGGAGCTGATCACGACACCATCGATGACGTACAGAGGGCTGTTGGATCCATTGGGAGACAGGGCACCGCGGATGTTTGCGGATATTGCCGAGCCAGGCTGTGCAGAGCTCTGTGACATTGACAGACCGGCTACCTTTCCTTTGAGGGAGGCGTCGATACTGACAGCATTCGGGGCCTTGAAGTCTTTTTCCTTGACAGATGAAATAGCTCCTGTGATGCTCTTTTTCAGCTGGCTACCATAACCAACGACCACAGCGTCCTCAAGCAATTCACTGTCTTCAGCAAGAGTGACGTTGATCACGGCTCTACCTCCAACAGCTACTTCCTGGGTTGTGTAGCCGATTGAAGAGATTACGAGCACGGGAGAGTTTCCTCTCAGGGTAAGCTGATACTCTCCGTTGATGTCCGTAATCGTACCGTTCGAAGTGCCCTTTTCCTGTACTCCGGCAGAAATAACAGGCTCATTCTTTGCATCGACGACTTTGCCCTTCACAACCTTCTGGGCGAAGGCTTGCGGAGCGCAAAGAAGGATGAACAGACAAGATGCGCCAAATATTTTGGCCACCTTATTGAATACGTTCGTACAATACATTGAATAATAGTTATTTAGTGTGATTCTATTGATATAATTAAAGGGACGATATTTCTCATAAACCGGACGAACCCTTACCACAAAGGTAACCATTAACAAAATTATTAGCAAGAAAAGGTCCGTTTTTATTACGCACTTTTATTCATTTTCGACCGTAAATACTCCATTTATGATTTACGGTTATATCAGAGTAAGCAGCGACAAACAAACAGTAGAAAACCAACGTTTTGAAATTGAGAATTTCTGTCGGAGTCTTTCGCTTCATGTAGATGGTTGGATTGAGGAAACGATAAGTGGGACGAAAGATTATGGTAAGAGAGAATTAGGAAAGTTGCTGAAAAGGGTCGGCAAGGATGATCTTATTATTTGTGCAGAATTGTCCCGTCTTGGCAGGAATCTCATGATGATAATGGAGATTCTGTATATCTGCATGAACAAGGAATGCCGCGTGTGGACAGTCAAGGACAATTATCGTCTTGGAGATGACATCCAGAGCAAGGTTCTGGCTTTTGCTTTTGGCCTGTCTGCAGAGATCGAGCGTAATCTCATTAGCCAGAGGACAAAGGAAGCTCTTGCCAGAAAAAAGTCCGAAGGGGTCGTTCTTGGGCGGCCGAAAGGGCGTAAAAACGATCCCAGGAAATCTAAATTATATGGCAAGAAGATCTTGATCAAAAAGATGCTTGACCAAGGAATGTCCAAAAACAAGATAGCCAAGGTGTGCCAAGTAGATAGGAGCACTTTGACTCGTTATCTTAAAACATATCTATAGCTATATTGGAGCCATGTGCGAAAGTCTGTGAAATCACACGGACGGGAAGTAGAGTTTGCAAAACAGGTGTATACACAAAGACACGAAAGAAACGTGTTTCGCAGAAGTGGCTTATTCTTAAGAAGTTATAAAAAAACGCATGGGTAAATAAACCATGCGTTTTTTGTAATTAACTAATAATAAGCAACTTGTGAAAAACGGAAGAAGCAGGAAGGGTCTATTTCCTGCCTTCGACTTTGTGGATGAGGGTGATGAGGACGCTGCCGAGGATGCCGGCGCAGAGGGAGCCCATGAGGACGGCCACCTTGCCCATGTCACGCAGCTTGGCCATCACTTCGGGAGCCTGGTCACCGAAGGACAGGGTGTCGACAAAGATCGACATGGTGAAGCCTATACCTCCGAGGCAGGCTACAGCGATAAGCATTTTCCAGGAAGCTTTTGCAGGCATCTCTCCTGCGTGAAGCTTGACAGCAATGAAACTGGCGAGCGAGATTCCCAGGGGCTTGCCAATCAACAGGCCAAGGAATATACCCATGCTCACTCCTCCGAGAGCGGGGTCGAAATTGAATACGTTGAAATAAGACACATCGGGGATCTCCACTCCTGCATTGGCAAGGGCGAAGAGTGGCATGATCAGGAAGTTGACCCAGGGACCCATGGCGTGCTCCAGGCGATAGCTCATAGGCACGGCACCCTTGGATATGGCGCTCATACGTCTCAGACAATGCCTCTGCGGACCGTTGGGGAATTCGCTGCTGGTAGAGGCGATTCCGTTATATTCATTGAGCCTCTGCAGGTACTGGACCCTCTTGCGGTGGAAATAGGCCTCGTTGTAGCGGGGGGTCATAGGGACGAGGAAGGCCATCACCACGCCTGACATGGTGGAATGTATTCCTGAATAATAGAACAGGGCCCAGATCACCATTGCAGGGATGAAATAGTACCAGCCCCTCTTTTCACCGAGCTTATTCATTATAAGGATGCCGATGATCAGTAGGATGGCGATGGTCAGAAGCCCGAAATTGATGTTTCCGCCGTAGAATATTGCCACGACCAGGATGGCGATAAGGTCATCGGCTATGGCGAGAGCGGTAAGGAAGACTTTCAGCGACACGGGGACCTTGTCTCCCAGGATGGAAAGGATGCCTACGGCAAAGGCAATGTCGGTTGCAGTGGGAATACCCCAACCCGAAGAAGCGGCGGTGCCGTGGTTGACTGCAGTGAATATGAGGGCGGGAGCGATGACTCCGCCGAAGGCGGCGATGACCGGCATCAAGGCTTTTTTGAGGCTTGAAAGCTCTCCGTTCTTCATCTCGCGACGGATCTCAAGTCCGACGGTGAAGAAGAATATGGTCATCAGGATGTCGTTGATGAAACTCTCTACGGTCATTCCGCGGGGGAACATGATGTCCTTGCCGTCAGGAGCCTTGAAGAAGAGGGAGAACTGGGTTTCCAGGAGATTGTGGTAGAAGTCTTTCGTGAAAGGAAGATTTGCCAGTAGCATGGCCACAACCACACATGCAAGCAGGATCACTCCCTGAGCCCAGGGCTGGTTGGAG
>Ga0256405_10009088_pt1 | contig 13784 bp, 8 predicted proteins | sample RumenRJG_02DNA_FD_189096 | JGI IMG/M metagenome (GOLD analysis project Ga0256405, IMG submission 189096) | Bovine rumen microbial communities from Lethbridge, Alberta, Canada - RJG_02 | ecosystem: Host-associated > Mammals > Digestive system > Stomach > Rumen | place: Canada: Alberta | collected...
GCCGTCACCCGCGTCGAGGGCGAGACGGAGTGCGTCTCCCTGCCCAAGACGGCGACGGTCGTCAGCGCGGCGTAAGCAATGCGGCGGCGGGGAGGTGGACATTCGCTCCGCCGGCCCCGTCGCCGCGGGTGGATGCGCGTAGATGTAGTTCGGATCTTTCTCCGGTGTCACAGGCATGAAAACAGTATATCAGAAATCGGCTTCCTACCCAAGTGGGTACTGTGTTCACGGTTGAGATGTGCTATAATATAATACGGCGACATGAACGAGGAGCGCGCGAGATGGGTAAAATAGCATGTGCAGTCGCAGTCATGATGCTCGCCACGGCCGGCGCGGCGGAAGCGCCGGGCTGCGCAATCCCTGATGCGTGCCGTCCGAAGGCGTGGTGGTTCTTTGGACAGACCGAGACGACACACGAGGGGATTACGGCGGACGCAGAGGCGATGAAGCGCGTCGGTTTCGGCGGAGTTGTGTACTACGACCAGTATCATGGGGAGAATCCGAACGCGGAAAAGCTGTGGAGCGATGCGTGGTGGGACGGACTCGAATTCGCCGCGTCCGAGGCGGCTCGGCTCGGCCTCACGTTCGAGACGGCTGTGGGCAACGGATATGTCGCGGGAGGTTCGTGGATCGATCCCGCGCACGCCATGAAAACGCTCGTCGTAATCGACCGCGACACGAATGGCGGCAAGGTGACTCTCCCGCTTCCTGTTGCGAAAGATCGCGGCTGGCAGAAGACAGTCGCCGTTCTTGCGATTCCACTGCCGGATACGGACGCGAAGTTTGTCGACATGGAATATGCCGGACACGAAAAGGGGCTCGCCAGCACGATGCAGCATCCGGGCGGAATGGACGGCTACCGAGAAAAGACATTCAAGGCCGTCACGAATTCGCTTCCGAAGATTCCGCGCTGGCAGGCGAAGACGGCGGAGGTCGTCGATTTTGTTTCGCGCGGCGACACGCCGGTCTGCGTCGATATGAAAGACGTTCGCGACATCACGGAGAACTTTGACGAGTCCGACCGCACGCTCAGGTGCGAACTGCCCGCCAGACGCTGGAAGGTGCTGCGCTTCGTCGCGGTGCCGACGGGCGGACGCACCAAGCATGGACGCCCCGAGGCGATGGGGCTTGAATGCGACAAGATGAGCGTCGCGGCGGCGGAGCTGCACTGGAATGCGTACACGAAAAAGATCATCGACAGGCTGAAATCGAAAGGGCTGCCGCTCGCCGGCATCATACTCGACAGTCACGAGGCCGGTGCGCAGAACTGGACGGACGACATGCTCAAGGAATTCGCGCGGCGGCGCGGGTACGACTTCCGCCCGTATCTGCCGCTGATGGCGGGCTATTGCGTTGCGCCGAATGCGGAGGATGTTCTTGCCGACTTCCGCAGGACGTGCGTCGAATTGATTGCGGAGCGCTATTACGGAACCTTCGACCGGCTCTGCCGCGAAGAAGGCCTTTCCTTCACGGGGCAGGCCGGAGGCGGAATGTTCATGATTGCCGATTCCGTGTTCTCGAAGAAATACATCTCAATACCTGAAGGCGAGTTCTGGGGCTACCAGAAGCATGGCGCGTACGATGTGAAGGATACGTCGAGCGCCGCGCATCTCTATGGAAAGAAGGTCGCGAGCGCGGAGGCGATGACGGACGCTCCGTACAAGATGACCATTCCCGAGCTGCGCCGCCGCTGCGACCTTGCATTCGCCTTCGGCGTGAATGCAATGACGGCCTGCGCCGTTCCGCATCTGCCGAAGAAGGACTGCGGCGTGAAGGCGCCGACGGGTCCGCGCGAATACGGTCTGAACAGAAGCAATCCGTGGTGGGAGGGGTCGCGTCCGTTCTGGGACTATATCGCCTTCTGCTCGTGGATGCTGCGCCAGGGCGAGCCTGCGCCCGAGGCGCTCTTTTACGCGGGCGACGATGTTCCGGTCAAGATCATCGCGTCCAAAGTGCCGAAGGCGCTCGGCGGACTGGACTGGGATTTTGCGACGGGCGATGCCGCCGCGCGGATGACGAAGACGGCGGAAGCCTGGACGACTCCTGAGGGAATACGCTACGGCTATGTCGTTGACAGCGAAGGACGCACACTCGCAGGAACGCCGCCCGCGCGTCGGCTTAATCTGCCGCACATCGCGCGCCTCCTCCAGACCGGAGAGAAACTCACATTTATCGCGAACGATACCGAGCATGAGGTCAAAGTCGATCTTGACGGAGAGTCTGCTGTCGTCATTGATCCCTGGACGCGCCGTCCGGCTACAGAATCGTCCGTCGTCATCCCTCCCGGCGAAAGCCGCTTTGTGAAGGGCACGTCAGCAGCGGACCCCGTGCAGAAATGCGAACGTGATGGGATGTCGCACACCGTCCGTAACGATACGTGGTGGAACACGGTCGATGGCAAGCCCAATCAGGATTTCGTGTCGAGCTGGACGGTCGAGCCGGCGACAGCGCCTTGCCGGATAGACGATGTCAGCCTGGTCGCGACCCGGGAGGGTGCTGTGCCTTGCGGGGCGTTTTGGTATAATGTGGGCAGATAAGGAGATGTCGATATGAAGAAAACCGTTTTTGCAGTTGCCGCTGTCGTGATGTTCGCCCTTGCCGGCGCGGCGGCGGAGCCGTCGCTTTCCAGCGCACAGGACATCGCGCGGTTCGAATCGGGCGGTGCGCTCGCGCGCGATCCGTCCGAGAAACCGGTGGACGCGCCGAGGGACATGAAGCTCGTCCTCTGCATGGGGCAGTCCAACATGGCCGGGCGCGCGAAGATGACCGACGCAGACCGGGCGGTGGTGCCGCGTGCGTACAAGCTCGACCGGGACGGGCGCTGGGTCGCCGCGAAGGCGCCCTACCATTTCGACAAGGCCGTGGCGGCGGTCGGGCCCGTCGACGAGTTTGTGAGGCGCTATCTCGCGGACCATCCGGGCGAGAGCGTCGGCGTCGTGCCGTGCGCGGTCGGCGGCAGCCCGTTCTCCTCGTGGGATCCGCCGCCGAAGGGGCCGCGAAAGGGTGCGAACTACGCCGCGGCGCTGGCGCGCGCGAAGATGGCGCAGGCGAACGGCCGGTTCATCGCGATCCTCTGGCATCAGGGCGAGACGGACGCCGCGAAGGCGAAGGACGAAACGGCGCTGAACGACGCCTATCCGAAGGACGTCGCGCGGATGATGACCGCCCTGCGCGCGGAACTCGGCGAGGGCGACGTGCCGGTCATCGCGGGCGAGATCGGCCGCTGGATGCGTCCGGACGGCGACCATGCCGCGCGCATCAATCCGGGCATCGGAAAGATTCCCTCGCTCCTCTCAAACGCCGCCGTCGTCTCGTCGGAGGGGCTCGCCAACCAGGACCGCCACCACTTCGACCGCGAAGGGCAGCGGATTCTCGGCGGCCGCTACTACGAGGCCTTCCAATCGCTGGAACGGCGTACAGCTGGTCATTGAAGAAAAGATGTCGTGCAGGGGGCCCGCTTCGGACGGTCAGAGACCGGCGAGTCGTATTTGAAGAAGCCGAGCTTCGTTCCGTCCGTGCGGGCGGTGGCGAAGAAGAGTCGGCCGCTCGTTTCCCGTCCGAGGATCTCGATGACGGGCGCATCCAGTTCGACCGCTGGGAAGATGGCGACAAGATCGCCGCCCGCCTCCGCTGTCGCGATCGGCTTTACGCCCGCGCCGAAGGCCACGAACGACTGCGGGCCGAGAATGAGAGAGTCGACATCGACGTCGCGCGTGGAGTCGAAGCCGCGTTCGGAGCGGATGCGCGCCTCCCATCCCCTGCGCGTTTTGCGGAACGTCTCGATGCGGCGGCCGGGGTTGACGGGAAGCGTGATATTCTTCGAGGAATGGATGTCGCTTCCCCGGTCGTCTTTCTTGGGACAGTCGATCACGGCGAAATTCGCCTGCACGACGCGGCCGTATTCATCCTGGAAAACGCGCATGCGCTCGAACTTGAACCAGTTGTTCGGCGCGATGCCGGGCGTGTACGCCTCGCCGGGCTGCGTGGTCCAGCTGAAGCCGTCGGGTGACGTGAGCTTCCAGGCGACGCGTCCGAGCCAGTCGTTCACGATCAGGTGATACTGCACTTCGTCGCGCCACAGCACGGGGTCTTCGAAGCGTCCGGCGACATCGGGATACACGCGCCCCTCCGACTTGCGCACAAACGGCTTGCGGCCGTCCTCGCTCAGCCAGATGCCGCCGCCGCGGCAGACGGCGAGGATGCTGCCGTCCGGCCGCGTGCAGAACGAGAAGTTGCTTTCGCCCTCGATCATCTTCCGGCCGTCCAGGTCGAGCGCCATCCGTTCACAGCTCCACGGGCCGTCGAGCGTCTGTGCGCGATAGAGGTGGGCGAGCCCCCGGGCGTCGATGCAGTAGACGGCCCACGAACCGTCTTTGCAGCGGAACAGCTCGGGGTTGTGTCCCTTGCCGAGCACCTCCACGACCTTGAAGTCGCCGTTCGGCCGGGTGGAGACGGCGTGGGCGATTTCGCTCTGCGGCCAGAACATGTGGCCTTTGGGCTCGGATTCCTTCCAGCGCGCCACAAAGAGGTGGTAGTCCCGTCCGACCTGGGTGATGTTTCCGCCCCAGTACGAGAATTCGCCGTCTTCGATGCCGTTGCGGACGTCGCGCGGCCTGACGTTGTCGCCGCCCCAGCAGTTGTCGGTCCATCCGTTCCCGATGACCTCCGGCTTCTCGAACCTGTCCATGAAACGTCCGCCGAAGACAAGGTTTTCCCAGCCGGCCGGACGCGGCCGTTCCACGATTTGTGCGGAAGCCGCGCCGACCAGCGCCAGCGCGGTGAACAAAGATGCAGTTGTTTTCATTTTTCAGTCATTCCTTCTCGTTGTGAGTAATCAGATTGATGAGTGATCAGATTGAAAGGTCGTAGAACGACGCCGCGTTGTCCGACATGATCTTTTCGCGCTCCGACGCCGACAGCGCGGCGGTGAACGATTCCACGACCGCCTTCCAGCCCGCATACGGCAGATGCGCCGTGACGACGGGCCAGTCGCTGCCGAACATCAGGCGGTCCGCGCCGAACGCATCGAGCGCCGTTTCAAGATAGGGACGCAGCGATTCCGCGTCGGTCTTTCCGACTTCCGTCACGAGCCCGGAAATTTTGCAGCGCACGTTCGCGCGGCGCGCGAGCTCCCGGACGAGCTTCGCCCACGAGGCGAATGCCTTCGGCTTGCCCAGATGGTCGAGCACGAGCCGCGCGTCGTCCGGCAGCGCGTCGACGAATTTCAGGACGTTCGGCAGCTGCCGCTCGAAGACGAGCACGTCGTAGGTCAGGCCGCGCGACAGCAGATGGCGGACGCCGCGGAGGAAGTCCGGACGCAGGATGAAGTCGTCGTCCGGCTCGTCCTGCACCACGTGGCGCAGACCGACGAGCGCGTCGCCCGCCGCGCGCGCCGCGCCCGGCGCGAGGAATGCATTGAGCGTCTGCGGGAAATCGGGCGCGGCGATTGGCAGCCAGCCGACCACGCCCCGGATGAAATCGTGCCGGGCCGCGAACGCGAGGAGCTGCCGCGTCTCCGCCACCGACTGGCGCGCTTCGACGGCCACGCACGGATCCATCCCCGCGCAGTCGCCGGGCAGAAAGTCGCGGCGCAGGCAGTCGTCGGCGATCCAGCCGAATTCCGCGTCCGTGTAGCGCCAGAAGTGCCGGTGTGCGTCTAGTGCCATTTCACGAGAATCCTGAAGACCTGAGCGGGCGCCGCCGCCCATTTCTCCATGGCGGCCGGGGCCTCGTCCGGCGTCACGACGCCGCTCACGAGCCGGTCGAGCGGCGCCCGGGCGGTGCGCAGATAGCGGATGACGGCCCGGAAATCGTCGGGCATCGCGTTGCGGCTGCCGCGGATGTCGAGCTCCTTCTGGACGAAATACTTCGTCTGGAACGCGATCTCGCTCTTGGCGTAGCCGATGCACACGACACGGCCCGTGAAGCTCACGGCGTCGATGGCGCTGACGTACGTCACCGGGGAGCCGACGGCCTCGATCACCACGTCCGCGCCCGCGCCGCCCGTGATCTCCCGGATGCGGTCGACGACGTTTTCGCGCGCCGAATCGATGCCGTACTTCGCGCCGAGGGCGGCGGCGAGCGCCAGCTTTTCCGGCGACAGGTCGACCGCCACGACCGTCGCGCCGCGACGCGCGGCGCGCACCACGGCGCCGAGGCCCACCATTCCGCAGCCGAAGACGAGCACGACATCGTTGTCCGTGACCTGCGCGCGGGCGACGGCGTGAAAGCCGACGCTCATCGGCTCGATCAGCGCGGCGTCGCGCGGCGCGAGGCCGTCCACCGGGATCACCTTCTGCCACGGCAGGGCGATGTATTCGCGCATCGCGCCGTCCCGCTGCACGCCGAGCGTCTCGTTGTGCTGGCAGGCGTTCGCCCGGAGGTTGCGGCAGCTCGGGCAGGTTCCGCAGTTCGTGTAGGGATTGACCGTCACCGTCTGGCCGACCGCGAGCGCGGCGGGGCAGCCGTCGCCCAGCGCCTCGATCGTCGCGCCGATTTCATGGCCCGGGATCACGTTCGCCTTCGCCATCGTGTTGCGCCCGAGCCAGGTGTTCAGGTCGCTGCCGCAGAAGCCGACGTACTGCAGCTTCAGCAGAACTTCGCCGGCCCCGGCGACCGGTTTCGCCTCGTCGGTCACAACCATCTGGCGGACGCCCGAAATATGAATCGTCTTCATGCCTGTCTCGATCTCCTGTTGACGCCAAACAGTCTATCATGTCCGGCGGCGGCGGGAGAAGACACATTATTTTCAGCCGGCCGGAAAATTCTGCAACCGCCAGTCCGTCGGCGTGACGCCCTCGGCCGCCTTGAAGACGGCGGTGAAGTAGCGGGCGGAGGAAAAGCCGCTGCGCGTCGCGATGTCGCCGAGCGGCAGCGCCGTCGTCGCGAGGAGGCGTTTCGCCTCGGCCAGGCGCAGGCGGCCGATTTCGCCGTGGACCGTGCGCCCCACCTCCCGCGTGAACAGCTCGTCCAGGTAGGTGTGCGTCCGGCCGACGTGGTCGAACACCTCGGCCGCCGTCAGGTTGCGCGCGAGGTTGCGGCGCATGAAGAGAATCGCGTCGTTGACCGCCGGCGACGGATAGCGGAAGATTTCCGTCGACTGGCGCGCCACGACGCCGCGCGGCGCGACCCGGCGCACCTCGCCGGCGCCGGCGCGCCCGGCGATCAGGTCGTCCAGGCACTGCGCGGCGGCCCGCCCGCAGCCGAAGGCGTTGTTGTCGATGCTGGACAGGCGCGGCGCGGCGAACGAGCAGACGAGCGCATCGTTGTCGACGCCGAGCACGGCGATGTCGCGGGGGACGGAACGGCCGGCGTCCTGCGCGAGCGCCACGACCTGAAAGGCGCGCAGGTCGTGCGCGCAGAAGACCGCGCAGGCCGGCGGCAGCGTGCGGAGCCAGGCGGCGAGCGCGGCGGCGTCGGCCGCGCCGGGCGCGAGCTGTTCGCGCCGGATCACCTGGTCGCCGAACTTCGCATACGCATCCGGCGGCGAATGGTATTCCAGCAGATCGCCCGCGCACTGCCGGCGGAGCGCCGCGCGGAAGCCGTCGCGCCGGGCGTCGGAGAAGAGCACGCCGTCGTAGCCGCAGTAGGCGAAGCGCGTGAAGCCGCGTTCGCGGAAATGATCGCAGGCCAGCGCGCCGATCGCCGCGTGGTCGGGCATGACCTGCGCAAAGCCGCGCTGCGCCGCGCGGTAGAAATCGGCCACGACCGGAATGCCGAGCCGCGCCAGCCGTTTCTGCGTCCGGTCGTCGACCACATGCGCGATGAGGCCGTCCAGGCCCGCGAGCGCCGTGCGCGGTCCGGAGACGTCCACCATCTCCAGCCGCCAGTCTTCGCGCACGTCGACCCAGGACGCCACGCCTTCGCAGAACGCGCGCCCGTAGCCGCGCGCCCGGTTGATATCCAGTCCGATCCGCATGCTGCCCTCGGTCCTGTATTCTACACTAATCGGCCCCGCGCCGTCAAGCGCCGCAACGGAACAAGGCGGTTCAGTTTTCAGGGCAGCGAGGAACGCGATATGCCGGTTCCGTCGTGCTGGGAATTGCAGGGCGTCGGGACGCTGCGCTACGGCGAAGCCGACGCGCGCGTGACATACGACTAGACAATTTCCTGCACGAAAGAGAGGGGTCAGTTGCGCAGGCGCATCGCGTCGCCCGCGCGCAGCGCGTCGTTCGCAAAGTGGATGACTTGCGCGGCGGGCGTCTCGAGTCGGACGGTTAGCAGAACGGGCGCGCCGGGCGGTGCGCCTTTCGGCAGCCGGAGCGTGAACGCCTTGCGCTCGCCCGGACTCAACTTGCGCAGGTCGAGCGGAACGGGCCGCACCCGTCCGCCGATGGCGATTTCGCCGCGGCTCTTCATCAGCAGGTGGCCGAAGCCGGTGTTCTCCACCGTCACGTCCACGCTGTCGCCGCGGAACGCGATGTCGCGGATGACGAAGCGGTAGCCCATGTGCGCGCGCAGGAACGTCCGGAGGTCGGTCCCGTACCATTCGGACAGGTCGGGCATCCCCTCGAAGTCATAGTCGTGCGTCAGCGTCAGCCGTCCGATCCGCGCGGCGAGGTTGTGGTGCGGGGCGTTGATGTTCCGGAGGTAGCTCAGGTGCGTGCGGTAGAATTCCTGCACGATGTTGAACTTCTCGAGGTCGAAAAGCGGCACGGCCGCCGCCGCCTCTTCGCTGATGTGCGCGAGCTCGCCGCCGTACGGGACGTTGCGCCGCGCCTCCAGGTAGCGGACGCCCTGTTCGCGCACCATCCACATGTCGCCGCGCCGCCACGTTCCGTAGTCCGCGTCGGTGCCGAGGTAGCCGTCGTTGAAAAGGCCGAGGCGCCGTTGCGCGCCCTGCGCCTTGTAGTACGTGCCGTCCGCCACCTCGCGCATGAAGTCGTCCACGTTCTTGCCCGCATACTGGAGGATCCACATCGGATAGCGCACGAGAAGGGCGGTTGGCTGCGCGAGCGTCTCGAGCCAGGCGTCGCCGATGGCGCGGATGTGGTGCGTCTCGCGGTAGCCGTTGGAGTGCATCTCGCCCCACGGTCCCGTCATGCCGCATTCGACGGCGAGGACGACGTCCGGGAACGCGCCGAGGACGGGCCCGAGCTGGCGGATGTGCCTGATGATCGTCGCGAAGTCGGTCGGTTCCGCGCCGGTCTCGCTCCCGCTCGTGTAGCCGAAGCGGATGATCATCACGGCGCCGTTCGCGCGCGCGTTGACGAGCGTGTTCGAGACGGCGGCGAGCGCGTCGTCCGTCAGCGGCAGGTCCTTCCCGCCGATGCAGCCGCGCGGCGGCGGATTGCCCTTGTAGGCGTTGCCGCCGGAGAACGCGCCGATGTTCCAGAGCCACGAGCAGAAGCCCGTGGGGGAGCCGGCCGCGTTGCCGCTCGCCGTGAGCACATGCCAGCCGCCGGGCGCCGCGCCGCGTGCGGGGTTCGACGCGAGGGCGTCACGCCCGTCCTGGAAACGGGCATCCACCACGGCGGCGGTGTTGGCGTTCGCCACCGCCGTGCTGGCTGCGAGAAGGAGTGCGGGAAGGGCCGTTTTCACCGGAAGATGATTGAAAGACCTGACTGATACTTGAGTTGGAGCTTGCCGTCGACGACCGACATCTTCCAGTTGCCTTTCACGTCGGGCAACGCATTCGCGTCGGCGAGGGTGCCAAGGATGAGGGTGTCGCCTGGAGCGAGGGCGTCGCCTACCAGGACGAGTTTGCCGCCGTTGTTGACGTAGGCGCCGACATTCAGCGCGTCGTTCACGATTGTGTCGCCGCTCTTCCAGACGCGAATCGGGAAGTCCGCGTCAAGCCGCAGCGTGCCGAAAGTGTTGGTGACGGCCGCTGCCGCGTCGACGAGGTTCGTGAGCGCGACGTTGCCGTCTGCAACGACCGTTCCCGCCCAGTTCGCGCCATTGGCGAAGTAGAGCTTTGTTTCTGCGTCACCTTCGACCTTGGCAACCTTGATCGTGCCAGTCGCTGTATTCGCGCCATTCACCATCGTTACCGTGAACGGATCGGTCGGTACGCCGTTGGTAATCACGACGTCGCCAACTCCGGAAAATGGAATGTCTGCCATTGTCGTATGGCGGTCCCAATTCACGAAGTGACTGGAAGAAAGTTCGTTCATGACTGATGCGACGAGAAGATCTCCGTCAAGACGGGCGGAGCCAAAGCCAAGAAGCAGTTCCGTACGGGGATCGGTACGAGTGTCGTAGATGACATCGATGCCAAGAACGCCGCCATCGGAAGCAAACACGCCTCTGTTCCAGCCGGAAGAATTGTACGAGACCGCATAAACGCCACCGTCACGGACGCATATCGAGTCCACGGCCGACTGGCTGTCTACGCCAAACAATCCATCTGCAGTTGTAAAGGCGACGTTGCAACCCTCGCCGACTTCGACGGTGGCGGCATCGCGCATAGCCATGTCAAAGTCATGTCCGAGGCAGGAGCTGTTGCGGCGGATGCAGGAGCCGTTGACAAGCGAAAGATGCGCCGCACCAGCAGCGTAGAAATTGGCAGCGCAGTCGATGGCCGTTCTGTCCACAAGCACGCTGAACGGCACGTTTGTCGGGTTGTTGAGTCCAAACTCCCAATTACCGTAGTCCGCCCATCCTGTGACATTGCGAACAGAATTCCGCAGCGTTATCGTCCCCACGGGAACGACAGTTCCGCCGGGCGCGGGACAAACAATCGAGACAGATCCATTCTCTTTCGTTGTGTAAGAGTGGAAACCAAACACGCCGCCGTCCGACGTAAAGGCGAAGTAACTTGTCTCGCCGTCTTCCGCATAGCCAAAGACAGGCGAGCGATCGGAATCGGAAGACTTTGTCACCGTTCCATACAGCCTGATATCCACGTTCTTGAACTTCATGCCCGATGCAACTGTAAGTGTCGCGTTCGTCGCAATTTCGATAACAGGCAGAGCGACCGGGCTGGCTAAAGCATCGGCGACACCCCCAAACGCGGCATTAAGCGTTGCAACAACGGCAGGCCGTGTTGCATTGTCGCCGAAAACGACCCTGGAAGCGGAATCGACATAGAGCGGCGGAAGCGCGACATCCGCGAGAATGCGCAATGTCGCTCCGCCTTCGACGGAAATCGACGCAGGCATCGTGATGGAGGCGTCGTCAATGGTCAGGATCGTGTTGACGCCGTGGACGTGCGCCGCAGTCGAGGCGTCCGGCATCTCGGAATTGACCCAATTCGCCGCAGTCGACCACGCGCCTTCGCCGACATAGACGCCGGACGACATGTAAACCGTCTTTCCGTTCGGCTGGACAAAGGCGACCGCATCCTTGTATTCGTTGCCAATCACGACCTTGACATCAACACCTCCCGCAAGTGTTACGCCTCCCATGGCATACTCGACGTATGGCTGAAGTACGAGGAGTCCGTCGGTGACATCGAGCGCCGCAGGCAGCTCATCCCCGAAGATGATGACGCCATCACCAGTCTTGACAATAGATGTGGCGGTCGTAACGTCGACATTCGACAAATCAAGAACACAATCTGTCGCGACATCAACCGTCACTGAACCGGAGCCTGTCGTTTCAAAATCGCCAACAGCCGTGACGGTCGAGGGCCCGCCATGGACGACCGGCGCCTTGAAGGTCAGGTTTTTGACACCGTATGCGCCTTGCGTGTTGGATGTTCCGTATGTCGCCTTAGTATACGATATTTCGTCAAAATCAACTGGTTCACTTGTCGGGGCGATGTATCCTGCACCTGTGCCTTCTGCATAGATATTGCCCTGAGCATCCTTCGTGAAATCGACAAACGCACATTTCGTCCAGTCGGAATCGTTGTATATGAATTGTACGTGGAGCCGCGCCCCATCGTCAAGAATTTTGGTGTTAACATACGTATAAGGGTTGCTCCTTTCGCCAAACCAACCGCCTCCGCGAATCCCAACGATATCCGTGATTTCCGAGAGGCCACGAGATGGGGACATTGAACCCACAAGTGTAGGCGTGTCCATGATATAACCGCTGTGGGCACGGTTTTCCATAACGACACGTTCAAGCGAACTTGTGACACTCAGCGCCGTTCCTGCGGCAAAAGTCATTGCGGGAACATCTCTTGTTTCAACGATTGTCAGGGACGCCCCGTCCTCGACGGAAATAGCGGAATAGGCGGGCACCGATTCGTCCATCACGGCGGCTGTCGACGCCCCAGAAATCGTCGCCGGCTGTCCAGCGGACGCCACGAGCCCGTTCACCCATCCGGCCGCATCGTTCAGGTCGGTGACGGAAGACGAATTGAATGTAAAGTGCGCTTCGGCGACAAGGGAACTGCCGACTGTCTTGAGGGAAATGCCGGTTCCGGCGAGCGAGGCGTTGAGGCCCGATTGTGCATTCGCCAGAACGGATGCATCGGAGCATGTCAGAACCGTTGCTCCGTTTTCAGGCGAAAAGCCGTCGGATGTCTCGAATGCCGTATTCGAAATCGAGCTGTCGAAATCCGACAGGGTGATGCCCGTCGCACCGATCTTGATTTTTGTATTTGCCGCGAATACGACACTCGAAATATCGTAGGCGGCATTCCCTGTCTCAAGCAAAAGACCGCCCGCGCTCACGTTAAGTGCCGTCGGCATGTTAGAGAGATCGAAAGCCAAGTCACCTGCGCCTGTTTTGGTCATATTGACGTCTGTTCCATAAGTGATAGATCCAAAATCGATAGATGAGCCAGAGGCGATGTCAAGTGTGACCGAGGCGTTGTCGACAACTGTTACAGCAATGTTGTCGCCGAATGAAACTACGTCTGTCACGGCAAGCGTACCGCCGGACCACGTGTAGGACCAGGGAAGAACGGACGAGAAATCACCTCCGAACGTCACAACGCCACCGTTTTGGTTAAACTGGTTGTTGGGGGTGGAAGCTGTACCAGTCATTGCGATGCCATTGGGGAATGATGCCGCTCCGCCAGCAATGGTGATCTCGTCATGATCGTTATCGCTACGACCCCACGATGCTATCGTATATGACGATGGCGCAAAGACAAGCGATCCTCCGTCGATGCTAAGGGTCATCACGCGCGACTCAACAGCGCCGAAGATTTCCGCCTCGCCGCCGGAAAGCACGGATAACCCCGTCTGCGTATGGCCGCCTTTTGAACAGACCAGTGTGGATCCGGCTGGCAATAGGAGCTTTACTCCGCTGCCGACTTCGTGGCACTGCTGGTAGTCGTCTCCTCCAAGTTGGCCATTTACAGTAAACACGACAGGGCTTGTTGCAGCAGAGGAATCTTTGTAAAGATGCAATGTCCGGTATTTTGTCGTCAAGGATCCAATCGCATAGTCGTTGTCGAGGCTGACGTAAGCTTGGCGGTGGGAACCTGTTTTGCTCGGAGCCCAGTTGATTTCGTCAGATTCGCCCGGTATTGTGGTAGGCGTCCAGTTCAACGTGTCCGACCAAGAAACTGGCGAACTCGAGGAGCCCACGTTGTTCTCGTTGCCGTCGCCTCCCAGAATGTATAGATCCGCCTGTGCGCTTGCGAGGGCGAACGTTGCGGCGATGGCCGCGCAAATGAATTTAATTAGTTTTTTCATAGTGTTCTCCTCTTTGTTGTTCAGTTGTTTGACGACGTGTTCAATGTGTTGACAAAATCAGAAAATCAATGCGGCTGTTCGATCCTGCGGGCCTTGGCAACCCTTTCGGATGGCAGTATTTTACCAAATTTTCAAGCTGTGTAGCGAAAAAAATTAGCCATTTTTTGTTGCGCGATTCGTTAGAATAGTGTGCACCCGGTCGAAGAAGATGACCTTTTCCGACCATGCCCGTTCGTCAAATACAGT
>Ga0256405_10009091_pt1 | contig 13780 bp, 14 predicted proteins | sample RumenRJG_02DNA_FD_189096 | JGI IMG/M metagenome (GOLD analysis project Ga0256405, IMG submission 189096) | Bovine rumen microbial communities from Lethbridge, Alberta, Canada - RJG_02 | ecosystem: Host-associated > Mammals > Digestive system > Stomach > Rumen | place: Canada: Alberta...
CGCGGCCAGTGTAAGGTCTGTAAGAAGTTTGGAAGGGAGGACGGAATCGTCCATGTACCTCACTTAAGCATCAGTTCTGCGTTAGCGAGAGAGTACTTCCAGGTGTCAGGAAGAACTCCTTTTTCCTTGTAGTAGCACTCGAGACGCCTGATCTTGGCCTCAATCATCGCAAGACCCCTCTTGTTGGAGATGTCCTTGTGGTTGACCTTGAGGTGGTTGTTCAGGTTGATGGCGCGGACCATGAGCTGGGCGAGGTCGGCGGGAAGGTCTTCCTTGACTCCTTTCTCGGCCTGGATCTCAGTAACGGTCTTGCCGGTTGCGAGCTTGACGTTGGGAACTGCGTACTGGTCCCTGAGGATCATTCCGATCATAGCGGGGCTGACACCCTCTTTGGTGAACTTCTCGACCAGGTCCTCGATTTCGGTGGCATTGAGGGGGACCCAGGAGGGGTTCTCGGAGATCATGGGGCGCTTGCTGCAAGCTTTTCCCTTTCTTCTTGTGTGCATTCTTGCCATAATGTTTCACTCCATTAGGCGGCGAGGCTGAACCTCGTTATTATAAGGGTATATATAAAGATAGAGGAGTCAGAATCCTTCCGTCTCCTTCTTTGCCCAGGGCACCACATCCTCGTATTCGGCCCTGTCGAAGAACAGTTCCTCGGGGATCTCGTCGAAGAGTTCCACCCTCATCTCGGGTGTTTTCTGGAGTTTCTCGCCGAGTACGGCGGCGAAGACGTGGCAATATCCCAGATCCCTCATTTTGACCACTCTGATAGCATATCCCGCCTCCTCCGCGAATTCCCTAACGACACCTTCTTCGAGGGTCTCGTCGGTCTTCACGTGTCCGCCGGGCATCTCCCACCCTTTGCGCTTGGGATTCCATACCATCAGGAATCTTCCCTCTTTGAAAGCGACTGCGTAAACGGTCTGATCCGTATCAGTCTGGGTCATGCTCTCTCCACCACGATCATCTCGTGCGAGTCTTCGAAGGGTTCGAGGCTCAGGGTATCTATAATTTTGAATCCCCTTTCCCTCAGACGTGCTTCCGTCCTCTGGAAGATCACCTTCGGATTCTCGGCGACATCCTCCGAGCGGGCTTTCACGGCGACCATGCCGTATTTGGCCGAGAACTTGTCCATATTGTCAGCCAGGATATCGGCCTGATTCTTCTGTGCCACGTCCTGGTAGACGACATCGATCCCGGAGACCATGAACTCGTATTCCGAGGGCTTGGTGGCATCCGCGAGGATGGGCATCATGTTCGGGCGGGATTCGGAGTTCTTCACGAGTTCCCTGAACATGCGGGGCGCGAATTCCACGCAGTAGACTTTCCCGTCCCCGACTATATCCGACACGTGGGAGGGGGTGGTTCCGCTGGATGCACCGAGATAGAGGACGTTGGTCCCTTTCCTGATAGGAAGCACCTTCCCTCCGTTGGTGAGGTATGCGGAAAGCTTGCTACGCATCGGTGACCACTCGCGGTATTCGACCCCGTCGATGACAGGGGTGCGTTCGCCGTAGGTGCGTTTCCCGGGGGCGGCTGAGACGGTGTAGAGCTTCCTCCGCTCCGAGAATACCGTACCGTCCGTGAATGCCAGGGGTTCCATGCTCCTTTGATGGTCTTCTTCTTAATAGCCATTCGCACGCGATATTGTTAAGAACCGCGCGCATGATAACCATTCATGGATTCTCTGCTGGAGACACTGTCCGCTATCGCGGACGCCGTGAAGAAAGCTGTCGACCTCATCCCCACCCTCGAGGAGAGGGGTAAGGACCTGGGTATGGGAGCCGACGGCACGTCGACCTCCGAGGTGGACAAGATAGCGGAGAATACCGTTCTGGATTACATCGCGCGCCATAACGTCCCCCTGAACGTCCTCAGCGAGGAGATCGGCTATGTGGACAACGGTTACGAGGAAGTTTTGGTTCTCGACCCCATCGACGGCACCTCTAACTGTATCGCGGGAGTGCCCATGTTCACCATCTCGATGGCCGTGGGAAGGTCCAAACTGTCTGACATCCACACCGCCTACCTGCGCAACCTGACCACCGGAGAAGCTATGTGGGCCCTCCGCGGAAAGGGTGCTTACAAAGACGGGAAACAGGTGCATGTCCGCGACCTCAATCCCCGCGATATGTTCATGATGATCTATCTCGGCAACGGCGCCGACCCCAAGGCATTCGCATTAGCCAAGAGGGTGCATTCCTCCCGTTCCTACGGCTGCGCATCCATCGAGATGGCGCTGGTCGCGGAGGGACAGGCAGACGGATTCTACATGCATTCCGAGAATTTCAACCGCGGCATCAGGGTGGTCGACATCGCCGCCAGCTATCTCCTCCTCAAGGAGGCGGGAGGACATGTGTTCGACCTCGAAGGCAACCCCCTGGATATGCCGTTCTCTTTGGACGCCCGTTCCAGTTTCTTCGCCTGCGGACAGCCCGAGCTCTTCGATTTCGCCGTGAACGGACATCCGTTCATCAAGAAGGACCGTAAATACGGTCTGCTGGTGAATCCGAACGTCCCCAAGGCCAAGGAATATGTCGAGAGGGCATACAGCTGTCTGAAGGGACAGGATGTGGTCGTCGATCCTGTGGCGGGAGAGATGCTGGGTATTCAGTCCGTACCTGTTCCCGACATGGATGTGGACATCATAGTAACCATCGGCGGGGACGGAACGATCCTGAGGACCGCCATGAGCAATTCAGCTGCCATCGTCGGCATCAATGCCGGAGGAGTCGGATTCCTGGCGGAAATCGACATCGACGATATCGAGGAAGGCTTGGCCCGCCTCATCCGCGGCGAATTCTCCATCGACGAGCGTTTCAAGCTTGATACGTTCTACAACGGCAAGAAACTCGAGCCCGCGGTCAACGAGACCGTGGTGCACACCGACACCGTCGGCAAGATCAGGCAGTTCAAGGTCTATGTGGACGGAAGGCTCGCGACAGAACTCCGTGCGGACGGAATAATCATCTCCACCCCTACCGGATCCACCTGTTATGCTATGAGTCTGGGAGCACCCATCATCGATCCTAATGTCAATGCATTCGTCATCGTGCCCATGGCCGCCTACAAGTTCGCCTGCAGGCCCATCGTGGTCCCTGCCGATGCGGACATCACTGTGGAATGTGTTCTCGACAGAGGATGTCTGCTGGTCATCGACGGTCAGGCGGAGCACCAAGTGCCCGGACAGGTGAAGATCGACTTCCAGCGCTCCAAGGAGAAGGTGCGCTTCGTCATGTTCGGCAAGGACTTCTATTCCCGTGTTAGGGAGAAACTGGTGAACGCGATATGAAGATCAAAGGTGTGAGCGTCGATTTCATAGACGGACTCAACGAGGCCGCCAAGTCGACCTATCCTGACGAGTTCATCTGTCTCCATCGGGCTCACGACGGAATCATCGATGAGATCGTGATGCTGCCCGGCACCATCTTCGGGGATTCTCACAGCTTCATAATGGAGTGGATGGACCCCATCGATTACTCCCGTTCCGGTTCGGCACACTCCCATCCTGGTTTTTCAGCGGAGGCCTCGGAGGATGATTACGAGGTGTTCGGGCACATGGGCGGCATTCATTTCATTACGTGCCAGCCGTACGACCGTAACAGCTGGAGGGCCTACAATTCCTTCGGGGACGAAATTACAATCCCTCTTCTTTATGCGGATGGCACAGAAGTCAACTAAAAATTGACAATGACTTCAGATACAGAATCCGATCATGTCCTTGGCCTGCTCCAGCATGGTGATGAGGTAGACCAGGTCCGATGATTCAGCGAAGATGACCAGTTTCTTGGGATCGGTATCGCTGCGCTTGATGGTATAGGTGCCGTGTTGCAGGATAATCTTCCACGCGTCTCCGGCGATGCTGCGGTCCACGATGTCGTAGTAACCGATCCTTTCCTCGAGCTTGTTGGCGAATTTCTTCATGTCGCCGTCGAAGTCGATCCTGAACGATCTGTTGGAGTATACGGGGATGTCTTCCAGGACGTTGCGTATGCTCCTCTTTCCTGCGAGCTCGCTGATGACCGCGGAAGCGTATAGGGCATCGGGGCAGTATCCGAGTTCAGGGAAGATGAAGGTACCGTTGTTCAGTGCGCCGAAGTCCGCATTGTATTCCTTCATGGCGGTGATGATAGATTGTAGGTCATTCTTGGCCCTGATAAGCTTCCTGTCGGGTTCGGGTTCTCCCTTGAGGCCGAGAGGGTGGTTGAAGGCATCCTCCACCACACAGGGGGAATCGAACGGGATGACTGCCACGGTGGGCTGCAGATACATCAGCATGAGGGCGCAGAGCCTGTCGCCGGGGACGTACTTTCCGCTCTCATCCATGAGTGCGAGGCGGGTACCGTTGCCGTTGTAGGCGATACCGATGCTTCCGATGCTGGCGTTCACGAAGTTGGCGATGTTCATCAGGTTGGTTTTGCTGAGTCCGGGGTGACGGGGCAGTTTACCTGCGCAGTCGTATGCGTCGAAGGTGACCACGTCGGCTCCGATGGCCTTCAGCATCTGCGGGGCGCATTTGGAGGTGCTTCCGCAACCACAGTCGATGATCACATAACCTTGGGAGGACACACCGGTGGACGCGATTTTGCTGAGGTACTTCTTCTCAGCATCCGTCACGCGGACGTAGCGTCCCACGCCTTTGTAATCCGGAAGTTCCTTGGCCTCCTGACGGAGGATCTCGTGGATCTCCTCATTGTCCAAAGGCGCACCGTCGTAGGAATAGGCGACGATGCTGCTGACCTTGCCGTCCTCGTCCGGGTCTCCGACCGAGAGGATGCATCCGCAATCGGCTGAGAATGCTGCCAAGGCTTCCGGTACCGATATGAGGTCGGCATCGTAGACCGTGGCACCAGCTGCGAGGAGTCCGGAGATGAGTGCCTGCGAGATCATCTCGCTGCTCGGGTCGGAGTCCCTGATGACTGCGACCGAGGGAAATTTCAGTCCGAATTTGATCCCGATAGCGGCCGCTCTCTCTGCGGTCATGTTGTTGTCTTTATCGGAATCCAATGATAGTTTCGGACGTCCTTCCATACGTTCGTGAGAGCCTTTTCTTTATAAAAAGGGTGGTTTGTGGATATCTTAATGTTGGAGGAATATTCCATCTAAATCTGGGACATAGGGTGTGTAAAAAAAGGTGTTAATGTGTTACGTATCCAACAATAATTGTTACTACGGGGATGCTGGCAATTAGAAAACAGCAAAAAACAATATATATACGCTAAGCGGATATGAACACATTCAGCCAACGGAAGGCTGGGGGATTAGAAATGGCAATGGACAAATGCAAGGATATGGATGAAGTCATCAAGATCGCAACCAAGAAAGGTCTCAAAGCAGGCCGCGTCCGCGACACCGAGGATGGAATTCAGTTCACTAAGGGAACCAACAACAGGCTCGTCGTCATCAGCTGGGAAGAGTTCGAGGCATTCCTCAAGAAGAGGAACCTCGCAGTCTACCGCAGCAATGGTTGGCTCAAAATCATGAAAGCCTGATAGGGCCCATTCATTGTCACCGGCATCGGGTCGTTCCGATGCCAAAACCAAACCATTTCACCACACTTTTTATAGTACCGTGGTTTGACGGAACATAACGCAAGGGTAGTCAAGCCTGGCCAACGACGTTAGATTCAGGGTCTAATCCATAGCGGTCCGCGAGTTCGAATCTCGTCCCTTGCACCATTTCCCTTTTCCGCATTTCGGTTTCTTCGGTCAAGTTCTATATCCTTTCCCGTTATCCCATATCCGATAATCCATGGTACAGACCGTGCTGTTCGAAGAGGAGAAGAAACCATCCGAGCCCGATGCCAGCATGCCGCTGGCAGGCCGTATGCGTCCCCGTACCTTCGACGAGTTCTGCGGTCAGCACCATCTGATTGGCGAGGGACGGATCCTCCGCAACATGATTGAGCAGGACCGTATAACTTCGATGATCTTCTGGGGTCCGCCCGGTGTGGGAAAGACCACTCTAGCCACTATCATAGCCAATTACACCAAGGCCGAGTTCGTGCCCTACAGCGCAGTGACCGGCGGAAGCAAGGAGGTCAAGGAGATCATGGCTGCCGCCGAGAAGAGACGTTCAATGGGCCGCCGTACCATCCTCTTCGTGGATGAGATCCACCGTTTCAACAAGGCCCAGCAAGATGCCTTCCTGCCGTTCGTGGAGAAGGGCAGCATCATCCTCATCGGTGCCACCACCGAGAATCCCTCGTTCGAGGTGAACTCCGCTTTGCTTTCCCGTTGCAAGGTCTTCGTCCTGGAAGGCCTCAGCACGGAGGATATCGAACTTCTGCTCAAACGGACCCTTACGGACCCCCGCGGATTCCCAGGGTTGGAAGTCAACATCGACCCGAAGATCCTCAGTGCCATTGCCAATTACGCCAACGGGGATGCGAGGACCGCCCTCAATACCTTGGAGGCAGCGGTCGCCAATTGTCCCGTCAAAGATGGAAAAGTAACCGTCACTGAGAAGGCCGTGGAGGACTGCATAACCCGCCGTTCCCTCCTGTACGACCGCAACGGAGAGGAGCATTACAACATCATCTCTGCGCTTCACAAATCCATGAGAAACAGCGACCCCGACGCAGCCATCTATTGGCTAGCCCGCATGCTCGACGGAGGGGAGGATCCGATCTACATCGCCCGCCGTCTCATCGAGTTCGCCGGTGACGATGTCGGTCTTGCCGACCCCAACGCTCAGGTCATTGCAACATCTTGTTTCTACGCCTGTAAGAATATGGGCATGCCCGAATGCAGGTATGCATTGGCTGAGACTGTGGCATATCTGGCACTTGCACCGCGTTCCAACTCCATAGCCATAGCCATCGACCAGGCCCTGAGCGATGTCCGCAACAGTCCTGCGGAACCGGTCCCGATGCATATCCGCAACGCCCCCACCAAACTGATGAAGAATCTAGGTTATGGAAAGGGCTATGAATATGCGGAAGGAACCGAGGAGAAGATCACCCGCATGCAGTGCCTTCCCGACTCGCTCAAGGACCGGAGATACTACGAACCCGGCGACAGGGGCAACGAGGTCTACTACCGCAAGAAGCTCGACGCGATCAGGGATTGGCGTGCCGGAAAACGCGAGGACCCGCCCAAGTGATCAGGTGAAGTAACTGAGCAGGCTGCCTGCCACGAGGATTATTATCAGCAGGACTGCGACCCTTACCCATTTCCAATCTTTCTCTTGGATGAGGCATTTGGTGGAGATTACGACTCCTGCCGCAGGGGTGAATATCAGCACGAGGATTCCCGCTGCGATGATGTCCTCGCTGAATCCTGCAAAGGAAAGGACGAGTCCGACAGCCATGATCGCAAGGCCGACCACGGTACCCCATTTCAGGACCCATGAGGTCTCGTCGTTGAGGCTCATAGGTACCCTCCTGCCTTTGCCAGCATGATGATGCAGATGAAGAAGAACACCACCGACATGTATCTCTTGATGGCGGAGGCGTTGACCCTCTCGGAAATCTTGGTTCCGAGGATGGCTCCGAAGTAAGCGCCGATGGCAACGGTGGCAGCGATCTGATATGAAATCGCTCCCTGTATGAAATAGATAATAGCGCCGGAGAATGCGGTGATTCCGATCATGTAGTTGCTGGTGGCGCTCGCCACCTTGATGGGGATGTGCATGTAGATGTTCATCAGAGGGACCTTGATGCTCCCTCCTCCGACACCGGTCATAGAGGATACAGCTCCGGCGATGGTGCAGAGCGCCATTCCGCTTTTGCAGTTCTTGACTGTGTACGGACTGTTCTCCACTCCCGATGCGGGATCAGAGTACCTGAAGGTCATATCTGAGGAACCTTCCTCCTCTGCGATGATCTTCTCAGGAGACATTGCCATCTTGATTCCGCTGTATAGCATTACCATGGAGAACACCACGAGAAGGGCCCAATTCGCCATGTAAGTGGCTATAATCGCTCCGATTATGGCTCCGACGGTGGTCGTGATTTCCATAAGCATGCCTAGACGAACATTTGACAAACCTTTTTTGACATATCTCTTGGCAGACCCGGTAGACGTCGCCACGATACCTACCAGGCTCGCGGCGGCCGCAGTAGTGGCATCCTGTCCGAAGATAATGGTCAGGACGGGGACGAAGATGATTCCGCCGCCCAATCCGAAAAGCGCACCTACGATACCCGCTCCCACGGAGATGAGCAGAAGCACCAAGAGCATCATAGGTTCCATATTTGCCGTCTAGTGTCATAAGTTATAATAACTCTGCCCTTGTTTTCCATGTAGGTGAAACATGGCAATCCTCCTGATGCGTTATTCTGAAATCGGCCTCAAAGGCATCAAGGTTAGGAACAACTGGGAGAACCGTCTCAAGGACAACATCATCCAGATGTTCTCAGCCGATGGAGTGGAGGCATTCGTCATCCGCGGTCAGGCCCGTTTCTTCATTGAGACCGCTGATGTGGAGGCTGCCGTCAATTCGCTCAAGAAGGTCTTCGGAGTGGGTTCTGTGTCACTCTGCGAGACCGCAGGCACCGCCATGGAGGAGATCACCGCCAAGGTAGCCGAATACTCCAAGAGCAGGATGGTCAAGGGAAAGACTTTCGCCGTCCGTGCCAGGCGTGAAGGGAACCAGAAGTTCAACAGTATGGAACTTGCAAAGGCGTGCGGCGATGCCATCTGGAACGCCAACCTCGACAAGGATCCCAAGGTAGACCTCCACAACCCCGACATCATATTCTGGGTGGAGGCGAGGCCCAGGGAGACTTACATTTTCCAGGATTACATCTACTGTCACGCAGGACTCCCCATCGGAACGCAGGGACACATACTTGCCGAGGTGGAGAACGAGCGTGGATTGCTTTCCGCATTGCTTATGATGAAGAGAGGTTGCAAGGTCTACGTCAAGGGCGATTACGGCCTAGACGTGCTCCGTGAGTTCGATCCAAACCTCAAGGTCGTCGACGACGGAATCTTCTCAAGCAAGTACTTGGGAATCTCCATGGGATTGGACATCAATCAGATTGCCGATTTCGAACAGGGCGATATGCCTGTGTTCTTCCCTTCGATCGGAATGACCGACGACGAGGTTGCCGAGCAGATGAAGGTCTACCGTGCCGAAGCGGAGGCCTCTCCCCGCAGGCGTCTCGCACAGTGAATCCGCATCACGATAATCGTGATATGGGACTTTTTTCAGAGAATTATTGAGTAAAAGATACTGAGTGTGGCCTGCCCCCGAAGGGGCAGGTGGAATCAGGCTCAGTTGTTCCTGTTTCCTTTAGCACCGCCGGAAGGCCTTACCTTCTCGGCTCCGTGGCCCTTGTTCCTGAGTCCACGGCCCTTGGCACCGGCGGAGGTGAGTCCGCGGTACACACGGTTCTTGTGTTTGTTGTTGCAGATCCAGCTGATCTTGGGGTCGTGCTGGATGACGGGGTGTCCGGGGTCAACGAGGATAACCTCGTACCACTCGTTCTGTCCGTCTGCGCCAACCCAGTAGGAGTTCAGGACCTCGAGGTTCTTGTATCTCTTCTGAGTCCTCTCCTCGGCCATCCTCTGAAGGGATTTACCGACGATGAGCTGTTCCTCTCCTTTCCTCTTGGCACGCCTACCGTGGTTGATGTGCCTCTTCTGGAAGGCTCCTTTCCTGACCTTTGCCCTGACAAGGACGTATCCCTGTTTGGCTTTGTATCCGAGAGCCCTTGCCCTGTCGAGCCTGGTGGGCTTCTCGATGCGGAGGAAGTTCTCTTCCCTCCTCCACTGGATCCTTCTCTCAATGTTCAGTTCCTTCACGTAAGTCTTGGAAGGGACGTTCCAGGCCTCAGCGATGTACCTGTACATGCTTTTTCCCTGGGGGTGTGCTGCAGTGTTTTCGTCTGCCATATAAATCACCTATAGCGGATTCGCCCATTAGGGTACATTTCCGACGGAGCCTACGGTTCCGTGAATCGAAAGCATTACTATCCCGTATATAAACCGTGTCCCCGCGCTATATAATAAAATGATGCGCGCGACTTAGAAGAAGTCGTCGAGCGAGACCTTCTTCTTGGGCTTGGTTTCCTCGGGAGCGGGTTTCTTCTCAACAGGTTTGCTCTCCGCAGGTTTAGGTGCGGGACGCGGTGCTGAGAAACTGTCGCTGAACAAGGTCGTCTGCTGGGATCCCCTGAGCAGATCATCTTCCGCCCATCCGTATACCTCGGTAATCCTTCCGGCCATCTGTGCCAGACGTTCCGCGTAATACTTGTAATCGGGGGTGGCGGTGAACGGTACGCCGCTGATGAACGGTTCCACCTGCTGGGGTGTGGACTTGGCATCGGTGACTATCCACGAGATCTTCATCCCGGGGATGAAGTTGTAACCCATCTGGATCATCTTCTTGGCTGCCTGCACGTTGGCCATGCGTTCCGGGTTCTCGTATGCGTCGAGTCCCTTGCAGCTGCGGGAGATGACCAGGTCATCGGGTTTCACATTTCCCTGAAGGGTGTTCTTGACGGTGTTTTTCACAAGTGCCAGCGCACCGTCTTTGTCCTCATCGAGGACCTTCTCGAAGAGCTCGGTGAGCATCCTGCTTTGGAGGTCGAACGAGTCGGATCTCCTGATCTCGTAACCCCTTACGAGGAGTTCCTCCTGCTTCTCGGGCCAGATGATTCTGCCCACGTATCTCTTCTTCTTTCCGTGGGAGAACAGGGGTTCTACCAGTTTCTCGAACTCCAGGATCTTGGCGCCCTGGGAGAACCTCTCCGCCTGTTCGGTACCGAACTTCACGGCCTGTTCCAGGTTGTGGTAGGGGGAGAGGACGAACACCGAATCAGTGTCTCCGTAGATCACGGGGATGCCGTCGATCTCCAGCTGATTGATTATACCCAGGATGTTGGATCTGGCGAAGGCGGTGATGGAGGCACCGATGTTCTTGTCGGTGAATCTGTAGAACGAGGAGGCGAAAACACCGTAGAATGTGTTCATCACAACCTTGACCGCAGCCTGCAGACCGTTGAGGTATGCGTGCTCGGCAGGGTCATCAGTAGCTTTCATTCTCTTCTTGATGGAATCCCTCTGGTCCATGAGGTTCGAGAGGATGGTGGGCAGCAGGCCCTTCTTCCTTTCGGGAGACATATAGCGTGCACCGGACGGTGCCACGATCTCCCCGTCATCGGACAGGGTGGTGAAGCAGACGTTGTTGGCGATGATCAGCGAGGGGTACATCGATTTGAAGTCCAGGACACAGACCCAGTGGTACAGTCCCGGTTTCATGGTGTGCACATATCCTCCCTCGATCTGTTCCTCTCCGCGGGCCAGTCTCCGGCCGTTCATGGGCACTCCCACGCCGGACCTGTCGGCCTGTCTGATGAGCAGCGAATCCGCCAGGGTGGAGGTTCCCGACACCAGCACATCCTCGACCGGGAGCTTGGATACCGCAGCTAAATCCATACCCTTCCTGACGGTACCCACCTTCAGCAGAATCTTAAGTGCCAGGAAGGCATCCTGAATGCAGTATTCGATGACCTTGTCGCGGTTCTCCTTCCATTCGCGGTCCATGTGTTTGGGGTCCACGTCGAGCTTCTGCTCGCCGAGAAGGAGCATGGACACGGCATTGAGGGTCTCCTGCTTGGGGCGCAGTTCCCTCTTGACCGCCCACCAGGCGTCGACGATGAGTCTTCCCTTGACCCTCCAGAATCTCTCGGAGAAGATCTTGGGCTGACCGCCGTCCCTTCCCCAGGGAAGGGCATCCTTCATCTTGTTGGCCTCGGCCCTTTCGACGATCTTACGGATATCGTAATTATAGATGTTGTATCCCGTGATGACGTCGGGATCGATCTCGGTGATGAGGTCTGAGAACCTCTTGATGATCTCCTTCTCGGTGCCGTACACGGGCTCGGGGGTGAAGAATTCCCCGCCCTCCTCCACCTTGGTGCATATGCAGTAGAGGGTCTGGTCCTCGATGCTGTTCTCGATATCGAACGAAAGGAACCTGAGTCCGGGGTCGAAGGAGTCGATGTTCTCGAAGGAGGTCATCTTCGCCACGATATCGGTGGTGTACTTCTTGAGCTCGATATCCTCGCCGGTGGCCCTGATGCAGGAGCCCATGTCCATGTCGTAGATGTACCTGTCCTGATACTGGATGTCGCCTGCGAGGATCTTGAAACGGGAGGACAGACGGTTGCGGTAGGTGGGAACCATCCACGGGCTCTTGAGGACCACCTTGAGGGTGTCATGGACATCCCGGCGGTACTCCAGTTTCACATGTTCCAGACTGTCTACCTGGGCATCGTTTTTGAGACCTTCCTCGGCGGAGGGCGTGGGGTCGACGATGAAGAAATAGGGTTTGAAATCGTAGACCACAAGGGTGATGGACATCCTGTCGCGGGTCTTGCCGAACAGCTCGATATAGGGATTGCCCTGTTCGTCGCTGGCGTAAGACGCGTTCAGAATCCTTACATCCCATGTGCCTGTCATACGATTTCACTTGTTTGCCACGATACGGATGATGTCTCCGGGTTCGAGGACGTAGTCGGCACCGACGGTACGGTGGTTCCTGCAGTTGACCGCCCTGATGAACTTGTCGCCCAGGTCGGTGTGGATCCTGTAGGCCAGGTCCCTGGCGGTGGATCCCCTCGGGACCAGGTGGCAGTCGGGCAGCACGCGTCCGAAGTGGTCGCACAGCTTGCTCTCGTCCTCCACCGGGTAGACGGGGATGTAGTCAAGGGTCTTGTAGACAGCGTCCTCCAGGCACTTCTGGATTCCGGTTCCGCCGTACTTCTCCATGTTGGTCTTCATGTACTCGAGGGCTTTCTTCTGACCCTCGTTGAGGTTGATGCCCTCTTTGATTGTGAACGTGGCATCGCCGGGGACGTACTCGATGAGTCCCGCTTTCTCGGCTTTCCTGAGAGCGAGTTCGGTCTCCGCCATGGTGGGCACCGCTTCCTCGCCCAGGCTCTTCAGTTTGTCGAAGTTGCCCTCGGGTGCGATGTCGGCCTTGTTCATGGCGATGATCATAGGCTTGGAGAGTTTCCTGATCTCGGTGGTGAGTTTGAGCAGGGATTCGTCGTCCCATTTGGTGGGGTCCTGGGGCAGGGGGACCTTCTGCAGGGCCTCCTTGATCTGCGATTCGGTGACCTTCAGTCCGGCGAGCCTCTCTGCCAGGATGGTTTCGGGCTTGCTGCCGTTCATCTTTGCTGCTCTGGCGATCTTTCCGAGTCCGTCCTTGATGATCTCCCTCATCCAGCAGTCAATCTCGTTGCGGAGGAAGGTGACATCCTCGGTGGGGTCGAACTCTCCGGGTTTGCCGGGGAGACCCTCGATGTTGGTGCTTCCGCTGGCATCGACCACATTGACGAAGGCATCGGCCTGCCTGAGGTCGTCCAGGAACTTGTTTCCCAGTCCTTTGCCCTGCCATGCGTCGGGGACCAGTCCCGCGACGTCCAGCAGTTCCACGGGAATCATCCTGGTGCCGTTCACGCAAAGAGAATTATGGGGGTTGCAGGTGACTCCGAGCTGTTTACAGGGACATTCGTAACGTACGTAACCCACTCCCTTGTTGGGTTCGATGGTGGTGAAGGGGTAGTTCGCGATCTCGACGGGGGCCATGGTGGCGGCACCGAACATCGTGGATTTTCCTACGTTAGGTTTTCCGACGATTCCAATCTGCATATAATCAATGGGTGATGCAGGTTCACAGAATTAATGCTTGTCTTTCAGGCTGGCTATTGTTTTAGAAACAAGATAAGTTTACAGCAGAATGAATCTGAGCGAACAGACACGAGTGAGTGAGCTGACGAAGTCGGCGAACGAACGAGTGTCTGTTCGCTCCTGCAAAGACT
>Ga0256405_10009093_pt1 | contig 13779 bp, 13 predicted proteins | sample RumenRJG_02DNA_FD_189096 | JGI IMG/M metagenome (GOLD analysis project Ga0256405, IMG submission 189096) | Bovine rumen microbial communities from Lethbridge, Alberta, Canada - RJG_02 | ecosystem: Host-associated > Mammals > Digestive system > Stomach > Rumen | place: Canada: Alberta...
TGTTTTTGACCACATATATGCGGCCGTTATATATAAATGCGGAAATTTTTTCCGCGGTATAACCTGCTGATTGCTGAAAATGCGGTTAATCAGCATACACTATATACAGCCAAATCATAATAAGGTACTCATGGATAAGATGCGGGATATCTCCAAGGCGATTTTCTCCAACAAATATATAGAGATTAGTTATTCGAGGCTGAAGGAAGGAAAGACTGTCGAAAAAAAGCTTAAGCCTGTGGCTATAATGTTTTCTGATCACTATTTTTATCTGGCGGCATATATTGACATGGATGATCAGTCAGGTGAAAATTCTGAATCAAACAACGGTCCATTTCCAACTTTCTACAGGTTTGACCGTATCAAGAAATTAAAGGTTCTTGATGAAGAATTCAAGGCACCACACGACTTTAAAGAGGCTGATTTCCGTAATAAGACCATGTTTATGTACGGAGATGGATATAAGCGCAGAAAGATTCACTTCATTTACAACGGCTCGGATTTAGATTATGTCTTAGACCATATTCCAACTGCAAGGAAAATTAAAGAAGAAAAGATCCCAGGTGCCGAGGCTTATGAGATGCTTGCAGAAGTTATCGGCGACGGAATTGAAAAGTGGATGAAGAGTCAGGGAGATAAGTTTGAAATACTTCAATAAGCTGCTGAAGACACTTCGGTATCTTCATTTCCAGTAATCAAGCTTATTTGTATCCATATCTATATCCCTTGACAGGTCCATTTTTCACCCAGGGAAGGGGTGAGGGTGGACCTGTCTTTTTTAGCGTTTTTTTTTTGAAGCAGAGCTCTTCACCGTAATAGTGGTCAAGGCCGTAGAAGGTGCAGCCCTTGGATTTGTAGTATTTGATCAGGGCTTCTGTTACAGCTGGTGTGCGGTACTTGGCGTTTGAGTCGTGCTGAAGCATGACCACGGAGCCACGGCCCCAATGGGAGTTCTTGCCGTTCGAAATCAGCTTATCAGCGCTGTAATATGTCGGTGCGGCATCTCCTGTGGTGGCGTTCCAGTCCATTTCGGTGTATCCTCTGGCGTGAAGCTCCTTTAAGACTTCGCTTCTGATCTTTGAAGACATGTAGTGGTTGTTGCCGCCTCCCGGGAACCTGAAGTATCTCGGCTGCACACCGGTGGCGTCCTTTATCAGCTTTTCTGTCTTGTTAAAATCCTCGAGATAGGCCTTTGAGCTGCTGTAGATTTTTCTGTAATCGTGCGTGTAGGTGTGGATTGCAAGTGTGTGGCCATCCTTTACTATTCTGCGCAGCAGTGCCTCATGTCCCTTGGCCTGACTTCCCACTATGAAAAATGTGGCTTTCACGTTATATTTTTTCAAAATAGAAAGAAGCTTAGGTGTAACCTTAGTGCCTGGTCCGTCATCGAAGGTCAGATAGACTGCCTTCGACATATCTGGTTTCTTCACTGTGACAGTTGCGGTAGCCTTCGATCCGGACGCTGTAGTTACCGTGACCTTTGCCTTTCCAGGATAGAGGGCGCGAACATTGCCGTGCTTTGAAACCTTTACGATCCGGGTGTTTGAGGATGACCAGGTGAGCTTCGAATGCTTTCCCTTTCCCCACTTGACAGCCAAACGGTAGGTCTCTTCAGGGTAGAGCTTTATGCTTTTTTCTTGAGCTTGATTTTGGCATAGACTACTGCAGGACCGGTTGTTACAATCGATGATCCTGTAGTTACGACTGCGGAACCGGTGGATGCAATTGCTGAACCGGAGATTGCTGCAGATGAGCTTGAGACTGTCGCTGCTGTGGTGCCTGATTGTTGGGGTGTTTCTGTTGTTTGTGCGGTGGCCGTTATCGCAGTAGATGTGAAAATGATGCTTGAAAGCATGGTTGCGGCCAGAAATTTCTTGAACATTTTTCCCTCCTTTGATAGGTTTCGTTTGCCTCATTCTACCATATATGTGAGAAAAAGGACAGGTCTATATCTCTATGAATTTCAGAAATCGTTGACCTGTCCTTTATTGAACTTATTAAATTACCTGTTGAGAATTTTTCAGAGCGGGTGTGTCATCAGGTATTTGATGATCTTTATCTCTGTCTGCATGCCCTCGAGGGTGCAGTGCTCGAATGGCCCGTGGAAACCGTAGCCGCCTGTGCCAAGGTTCGGGCATGGCAGACCCTTGAACGAGAGCTGCGCGCCATCTGTGCCACCTCGAACTGGACGGCTGATTGGTTCAAGGCCTACAGAGCGGATCGCCTCGCGGGCTATCTCTATTACGTCAGAATGGTCCTTCATTACTGAGAGCATATTCTGATACTGGTCTGTTATCTGAAGAGTTACTGTGCCTTCGCCGTATTTGTTATTTAAAAGTGTGGCGGCCTCTTTCATAAAGCGCTTTCTGTTTTCAAATGAAGCTGCGTCGTGGTCGCGGATTATGTAGTCGAGCTCTGTGCGCTCGCAGTTTCCGCTCATATCTATCAGATGATAGAAGCCCTCTCTGCCCTCGGTGTGCTCCGGGGTCTCGGCTTCGGGCAGCAGGCTCTGGAACTCGCAGGCAATAGAGGCTGCAAAGGAAGGGGTCAGGCCCCATTAAGAAAATATAAACTGAAAATGAGCTAAATATTATTTCCAATTGAGGAATATGACAATAAAAGCTTGAAAACAGGGACCACTAAAAATTTATGATTATAAAAAAAATGTAAACAAAAACATATTATGCCACAAAATAGTATAAAAAATATATAAACCAAAAAGAGACTTGTAGTAGAGCAAATCGAAGCAAAGCACTGGTATATAGAAAGCAAATATAAAAAAGCATAAACATCGACATAAAAAATAATTGCGCAAGCACCCATATATTGTCAAATAATTTCCAAATGTGTCTTCACCCTAATTCTCTCTTATTCTTTTATCTTTTATTGACATCAAAGCAAATTCAAGGTGATAAGCTATTGCCTCATGACGAATCACTTTCACTTCCTTATCGAGATGGGCTCTGTTTCTCTATCACTGATTATTGATTATTAAAAATTCCCATAAATAAACCCTTTAGCATCATAGTCCTTTCCATAGGCACCGAATATAATAATTACAAATACCATCGCAAACAGAATCGCTAGTCTTGCCGGGAATGAGAGAGTGTTCACTAATGAATAAGGATTGGTGAATCTCTCTTTTTTCTTTGCAGTGCATGCGCTTATAAGTACGCAGACAAGGCAGGCAATAATTAAGAGGATAATCTCACTGATGGCTAATGCCCTATAATCTGATGTAAGTGACCCGCTTTTAGCCGAAGCTGCCGCCATTAAATCAAAACATCTGAGGAACATTACGATAATGAAGGTCCTTATCATCATAAATAAGTTATATCCCCTAGAATCGGCGAATTTATGCCTTTTGTGAAATGCCTTGTACTTATCCCTTAATTCATACGAAAGCAATAATATTCCCGCGTTAGCGAGTCCCCAGAATAAATAATAAATACTGATTCCATGCCAGAGGCCTGTAAGTGACCAGGTAATTATAGAAGCAGTATAAACGGAAACCCTGCTTACAGTCCTCCGGCTTTTTCCCGATAAGAGCTTACTTTCAGAGAGCGAGACCGACAGGGGATAGAATACATTTCTCTGAAACCAGCCGGAGAGCGAAATGTGCCACCTCCTCCAAAAGTTGGACAGCGATGTAGCGAAGAGAGGATGGCGGAAATTCTCAGGTACATTTACGTTCAGCAGATTACATATAGCAATCGCCATATCTATCCCACCTGTAAAATCAGCGATTAATTCGACAGAATATAAAAAGAGGCCGAGTAAATAATTCCAAGATAAAAGTGGGAAAGACGTATAATAATTAACCGTTTCGGCAAGCCTGTCAGCGATAACAAGCTTCTTAAAAAGACCATAGAAAAACCTGTAAAATGCGGGCATAAGGCGGAGCCTTACGGGAACATATGAAGGATTATCAGACGATTTGACAGCCCATATTTCTTCTGAAATTTTATCGGCTTCTCCTATAGGTCCTTCGGCCATCAGGGGGAAAAAGGAAATAGCGGAAATTATTTTGATGGGATTTTTTATGGCTTTGACGTTTCCGTTTACTGCCCCGATAATATAGCCCATAGCCATAAGAATATAATAGGATAATCCAACAGTATGCTTTCCCGGCAGGCCCTCAAAGTAAATAAAAATAAAGACTAAGATAGACAAAAAAATAACGAAAATAGAACGTTTATTTTCCGAAAATAAAGCGACCAAAAGACCGCCGATATAGGCGATAAGGGAAACAGCAAGCATGAGAAATAAAGCCTTCCATCCCGTTTTGGCATAGAAGAGAAGGCTTAGTATCGTAATAACCGATCCCTTAATTATCCCTCTTTTTCGCATTTTTCTATGAGCTTTTCTATCCTTTCAAGGCTGTCAAAATTCTCGGGAACTATCATGGAGCCCGGGATTTTAACTCCGAATTTTTCCTTTATGGCGACAACTATTTCAACTAAAGATAGCGAGTCAAGCAGCCCGTCAGTGACCAACCCGTCAGCATTTTCGTAGTCTATACTGTCATCGATATCGGTGAGCAATTCTATTAATTCTTCCATGCAAGGAGCGCCTTTCTGTCTGTTTTTCCGTTCGATAGGAGGGGGAAGGTATCTAGTCTTATTATTCTACCGGGAACCGCAGGGGTGGGGAAATGTTCCGATAAATAATCCCTTATTTTCCCTTTGTCAGCTGTCCCCACGTAGAAGAGCATAAGCTTATTTTTTTCCTCATAAAATAATGCTATTGCCTTATCAACTCCGTCGTATTTCTCAACGAAGGCTGACATGGCGTTCAAGGAGATCTGATATCCTCCCCGCTTAATTATATCATCATTTCTTCCTAAAAACAAAAGATTTCCGCCTTTGTCAGTCTTCGCTATATCGCCGGTCTTATAATATCTCTTGCCATCTATATTTATAAAGCTTCGGTCGGTAAGAGCTTTATCACCATAATAGCCGTCCGAAAGTCGGTTGGAATTAATATATATTTCTCCCTCCTTGTCGGATTCTATGCCATCATTCATAAGGATAATATTTACTCCCGGCAGGGGCCTTCCGATAGGAATCAAGCCATCATCCAATAAACACGATAATTCCTTATCGACCTTAAAATAGGTACTCATTCCTGTCGCCTCAGTCGGACCGTATAGCTGGTAAATATCGGCGGCAGGAAAATTCCTTATTAACCACCGCAATACATCCGGACTCATTCTTTCGCTTCCGAAGGTGATTAGCTTCACATTTTCACAAAAATCCCTGTCACTTATAAGGTCGCCCCCGAGAAGGCTATATAATACCCCGTAGGCTGACGAGGTCCAGGTGAGGGCATTTACCTTGTTGGCCGAGAGGACTGAGATCAGGGCTTCAGGGTTAGTGAAAAGCCTCCTGTCGGTTAAGTAAACGGTCGCGCCTACGAAGAGCGCCGCGAAGGCATCCTTAAGGCAGGCATCGAAGCAGAAGGGGGACTGGTTTGCTATGACGAGGTCCTTATTGTAGGGAAGGGCAGCAGTCAGTGAAGCTAGGTAATTCATGGCCGCAGTCCGTGAGGTCATGATTAATTTCGGTCTCCCCGTGGAACCTGATGAAAAGGTTATGTACTTAAGGTCAGGTGGAAATGCTTCGCCACAGTTTAATAGATCATGAAGCTCATTCTTCTTTCCCTCAGGCAGCCTGTCATCGAGGACGCAGTAGCTGTGGCCTGAGTAATTTATGGCGAGCATGGTGACGAGGGTACTGACAGATTTTGGCTCTTCAATGATTATTGGGCGATTGTCATCATTCGGGCGACAGGGCAAAATCTCGCCCGCCTTCTCCCTTATAGCCCCTGCAAGTTCCTTGTAGGATAAAGCTGAGTCCCAATCGATTACAGCTGTTTTGTCGGGACCCGCGTCAGCCCATTTAAAAATATATTCGGTCAAATCATCTGTCATTAAAGCACCTTCCCACTTGATAAAGTCAATGAATCATGGTACAATGATACTATTATGAAGATATATGAGAGATTTGTCAAGCGCCTCCTTGACTTTATACTGTCGCTCCTGGCGCTTATTATACTGTCACCCCTCCTCCTTGTGACGGCGATCCTTGTGAGGGTGAGGCTTGGAAGCCCCGTCCTTTTTAGACAGGACAGACCCGGCAGGATAGATAAGAGGACGGGCAAGGAGCGGATATTTAAGCTCTATAAGTTCCGCACCATGACCGATGAGAGAGACCCCGCGACAGGCGAGCCTAGACCAGATGAGGTGAGACTCACGAGCTTCGGTAAGAAGCTTAGAAGCACTAGCATAGACGAGCTCCCTGAGCTTATTAATATACTTAAGGGTGATATGGCTATAGTTGGCCCCCGCCCGCTCTTAGTGAGATATCTGCCGAGATACAGTAAGGAGCAGCGCCGCCGCCATGAGGTAAGACCGGGGCTCACGGGCCTCGCCCAGGTAAATGGCCGGAACGCCATAACGTGGGAAGAAAAATTCAAGTACGACGTTGCCTATGTAGATAATATTTCCTTTGTCGGTGATGTCAGTATTATTTTTAAGACCGTAAAAAGCGTGATTAAGCATGAGGGCATAAGCTCCGCTACAAGCGCTACCATGGAAGAATTTAAAGGAAACAGCCGGTAATGCTAAGAATTACTAAGAAAATGTTCAGCGTATTTGATCGCGGACAGAAAATAAAAATCGCGATTATTTTCGTGCTGATGATTATAGGAGCGGGCTTCGAAACCATAGGCGTATCGCTTATCGTGCCGCTTATGACTTCTATTATGAAGCCTGATTTTTTTGAGACAAATAAATACGCCGTGTGGGCCGCGAGGGTACTTGATATACACTCGACGAAAACCTTCGTAATCGCCCTGCTTATAGGGATGATATTTATATATATATTTAAAAATGTCTTCCTCTATTTTGAGTACTACGTGCAGCAGAGATTTATCTGTAATAACAGGGTTCTGATGCAGCACAGGATTATGTCGGCGATTTTGAACCGCCCCTATGAGTACTTTGTAAATGTATCGACGGGCGAGGTTCAGAGGACTATTATTTCAGACGTCGAGGGCGTATTTTTACTCCTCGGAAATTTCATGTCACTCGCGACGGAGCTTGTCGTATCGATTGTGCTCTGTGTCGCCATTTTCGTAATAAATCCCACTATGGCGGCCCTGGTGCTCGCTATAGTGACGATAGAGATTCTTGTTATCGGCTACATTATTAAGCCGAAGATGAGAAAAATAGGTGTAAGGCAGCGTGATATATCCGCCAATTTAAATAAGTGGATAATCCAGTCCGTAAGCGGAATCAAGGAGACTAAGGTCGCCGAAAAGGAGGGCTTTTTCCTTGAAAATTATCAGAGATACGCCTCCGAGAACGCAAAGCTATCGAGAGCGTCAGCCGTAATAAGTAACGCCCCGAGACTAATAATAGAGGCCGTCACTATAAGCGCCATGCTTGCCTTTATAGCGATTCTCCTTTTCAGGGGCCAGAGCGTAGAGAAATTAATGCCACAGCTGTCTGCCTTCGCGGTAGCGGCCGTAAGGCTCCTTCCTTCAGCGAACAGGATCAGCTCGAGCGCGAATATGTTTCCTGCCTATGAGCCGAATCTTGACGCATTGATTAAGACTCTTAATGACATGAAGTCCTGGGATGCCGAGAGAAGGGCTGATATCGAGCAGCGAAAGAGTGTATCAAGGGGAAAGCTTACACTTAATGATAAATGTGAATTATCTCATGTCACATTTGCCTATGAGAATTCCAATCGGAACATTTTAACAGATGCGAATATGGTAATTCCTGCGGGCGCATCTGTTGGAATTGTGGGCCCTTCGGGAGCGGGTAAGACCACGACGGTTGATATTCTCTTAGGGCTTCTTAATCCTCAAGAGGGAAATGTGCTCTCCGACGGAGTGGATATTATGACGGATTATCCATCGTGGCTTTCAAGAATATCCTATATCCCTCAGAGCACCTATATGATAGATGACACGGTAGCCGCGAATGTGGCTTTTGGTGTAAATAAGGAAAATATCGACAGGGATAAGGTGATGGAGGTTCTCCGTGAGGCGAGACTTGAAGACGTGGTAAATGAGCTTCCGGATGGAATAGATACCGAGATAGGTGAACGGGGCATGAGGCTCTCGGGCGGACAACGCCAGAGAATCGGAATCGCGAGAGCCCTCTACACCGATCCTGACCTTCTCGTATTTGATGAGGCGACAAGCGCCCTTGATAACGCTACCGAGGCGGAAATTATGGAGTCGATTAATTCGCTCCACGGGAGGAAGACGATGGTAATTATCGCCCACCGCCTCACCACCGTATCCGAGTGCGACATGATCTATACAGTCGATAACGAAAAAATAAAATGTACTACTGACAGGAGGCAAATATGAAAGCACTTATAGTCGCGACAGTCTATGGCTTTGTCGAATCATTTTTAAAGAGCGACATAAAATTATTACAGGACAAGGGCTATAAGGTATATGTCGCGGTAAATACGGAAATTATGAACCACGGCGGTCTCGACGGCCTTGATATAGAGCTAGTCGACATTCCATTTGCCCGGTCACCGTTTTCAAGTGAAAATAAGAGAGCCTTCGACCTCCTCTACAACCTTATGGAGAATGAAGCTTTTGATCTCGTTCACTGCCACACCCCTGTGGGTGGCGTCGAGGCGAGGAAGGCCGTCGATAAATTAGCCGCGAACGGCAAGAAGAGACCTAAGGTAATTTACACGGCTCACGGCTTCCATTTTTATAAGGGAGCCCCTGTCGGTAACTGGCTTACCTTCTATAATGTCGAGAAAAAATACGCTAAGAGCACAGACGTAATTGTGACCATTAATCACGAGGATTATATCTTAGCGAGTGAGAAATTTAAGCCAAGGCTAAATGTCCGCTATTGCCCGGGCGTGGGTATCGATACGGAAGAAATAGCTAAGCTTTCCGGAAACGCTGACAGGGCTGCCATAAGGAAGGGCCTCGGCGTACCTGACAGCGCTTACTTAATCATGTCAATCGGCGAATTAAATGATAACAAGAACCATGAAGCAGTAATTAAGGCCCTTCATTTATATAATGATAAAAATATCTATTATGTAATTTATGGCGAGGGTCCTAAGAGAAAAGCTCTCGAGTCTATGATTAAGAGCTTTGGTATGGAAGAAAATGTGAAGCTTGCCGGATTTTCCGAGGACGCAGTGAAGAACCTCGCCGCCGCTGACCTATTTATCCTTCCGTCAAAGCGGGAGGGTCTCTGTGTGTCCCTCCTTGAGGCCATGGCTATGGGCTTGCCTTGTCTTACATCCGAGATCCGCGGAAATGTCGACCTCATACAGCCTGTTAAGCTCACAAGGGAAGATAACTTCGTGCCTTTATTTAAGCCAAATGACCCTGCGGAAATAAGTGGGAAGATAAAATTCTTACGGGAAAATAAGGCAGTCTCGGAGAAGCTTGCCGATTTAAATAAAGGCCGGGCTAAGGACTTCGATCAGAAGAAGGTTACTGCCCGTATGAGCGAAATATATGACAGTGTGGAGAAAATGGCATGAAAATTACGGTTCTGATGTCAACCTATAACGGTGAGAAATACCTAAGGTGCCAGCTTGATTCCATACTTAATCAGACTCTTCCGGCTGACTGTGCCATGGAAATATTAATTCGTGATGACGGCTCAAACGATGGAACGACAAAAATACTTGACGAATACGTTAAGAAATACGATAATATATCCTGGTACACGGGAGAAAACCTGAGGCCCGGGAAGAGCTTCTGGAATCTTGTGAAGGCTGCGGGAAATTCTGATTTCTATGCCTTCGCCGATCAGGATGATTTCTGGAATCCCGATAAGCTGAGCGCGGGAATAAATGTACTATTAAAGGAGCACAGCAATATCCCCCTCCTTTATAACAGCGCTGTTACGGTCGCGGATGAGAATTTAAAGGAGCTGCCCTATTCCATTTCACCCGAGAAGGCCTTTACCGACCTGGCACACTCACTGATCTATTCATTTTCACCCGGCTGCACTTATATTTTTAATGAAGCTGCGAGAAAGGAATTTATCAAGTACGACCAGGCTAAGGAATTCCCCCAGCTTCACGACTGGCTTGCCGTAAGGATTACAGCCCTTCTTGGTAAGGTAATATATGACCCGAACGAGCATATGCTCTACCGACAGCATGGCGATAACGCTGTCGGAGCCTCATTCGGAAGGAAGAGCTTATCCGAGACAGCCAAGAGGGCTAAGCGCTTCCTTACCTCCACCGAATGCGTCAGGAGCCACACCGCCGCCTCCATGCTCCGGGTATATGGGAACGAAATAGGTGACGAGCAGATCCATATATTGAATATGGTCGCGAACTACAAGAACAATCCCGAGCTGAAGACGGAATTAATTAACAGTCCCCTCTTCAAGACCGGGACCGGGAACGATACGTATTTTAAGATATTGGTTAAGATGGGGAGACTGTAAATGAAAGAGAAGAAAGGCAGAGGTAATGATTAATCCGGTTAAGTTTATGATAACGTCCTTTAAACGCGGCGGGATATCGGGCCTTAATGCCGATTTACAGGTTATAAAAGCTTCTCGAAAGAGAAGACATAACAGAAGAACCGCTACGGATAAGCTCCGTAAGAAAATTCAAAAACGTAATTATATCGATAAATATGAGATAGCTGTATTAATAACCGGAAAAGACGAAGAATTAATTGAGACCACAATTAATTCACTTATGTCACAGACCTTCGATAAGATTAACATTTATAAGGTTAATGATTCTTCTGATATAGAGCGAACTATAAATAATCTTAGCGAAGAGTTCTTTTGCCTTTCTTATGCGGGGGATACCTTTGATGAAATTCTTTTTGGCGCGTTTTCATGTATTATTGATGAACATGAAAACGTGACCATGGTCTATACGGATGAAAACATTGACGGCCGTGAAGTGAGGAAGCCTGCATGGTCACCGGACACTCTTTCGGGACATAATTATATAGGCCATTTCGCTCTCCTGAGTACCGAGGTCGCGAAAAAATATATCAGCGACAATGGAACTGATAAGGACCTTGACAATCTTATTTGGAATATAGAAAAATCATGCGGTGAAAATGTGGTTCAAATTCCCGCCGCTCTTATGGAAACCAAGGTGGATATTAGAACGGAGTTCCTGAAATATCAGAACATTCCTGTTTATAATGTTGGTGATGATAATCTTATTAGCATAATTATCGCCAGCAAGGATAATCCGAAATGCTTATCGAGACTCCTTGAGAGCATTAAAAAATATACCGGAAATATTCGTTACGAAATCATTCTTGTCGACAATGGAAGTAATGATGAAAATAAGAAAAAGGTAGCGGAATTATGCGATACCTATAATGTCAGGTATTTATATGAACCGATGCCCTTTAATTTCTCTAAAATGTGTAATCTTGGACGTAAGGACGCGAAGGGAAATTTGTTTCTTTTCTTGAATGATGACACGGAGGTTAAAACTGATAACTGGCTTTATATATTGGCGGGAGAAGCGCTCATGCCAAAACGCGGCGCTATCGGCGCGAGACTTCTTTATCCCGGTGGGAAGCTCCAGCATGGAGGTGTCGCGCTGCTTAATGGCCTTCCTGTTCATATTATGAAGGAAGATGACCGGGTGGAATATGTTGATTTGGTTGAAAGACAGAGGCTTCCATACAATTATTCGGTTCTTACAGCTGCGTGTCTGATGGTGAGAAGTAATTTGTTCGACGCAGTAGGTGGGTTTGATGAATTATTTCCTAATGACTACAACGACGTGGATTTTTGCCTTAAACTTCTAAAAAGAGGATATCATAATTGCATTAGAAATGATGTAATATTGACACACTATGAATCTCTGTCTCGAGGAAGCGAGTTCACTAAAGCCAAACTGAAGGAGATTCATCATTACCTGAAGATTATTCATGAACGCTATGTAGATGTGTCAATAGAGGATATGTATTACAGAGAACCATATTGATATGAATTGGAGTTAAATGATGCCAAATCCAATTAAGCTGTTGCCTAGGCTAATTAAATCCGGCAGGCTGACGATTTCTATTAAAGCAAAGCTTGAATTAAGAGCATGCCAAAGGTATATCAGAAGCGAAAATAAAAGAATTATAAGCCTTGCGAAGCAATATCATGGCAGGGAGTCTGATATTGCGGTAATAATGCTTGCTTCCGAAAATGATAAAACGAGTGAGAATTATAAACGCACAATAGCCTCACTTGATTCTCAAAAATGCTCTGTCAAGAAGATTTATTATATCTCCTCTGACAACGAACAAAAAGCGACAGACGATTTACGGAAGCTAATAAAAGGCTTGTCAGAGACTTACTTCATGTTTGCAAGACCGGGGGATGAATTTGATACAGATTATATTTCTGTTATACAGGCTATGGCTCACAATAGCGAAGCGGATATTATTTATACCGATGAATCCTGCTCTGATTTAGAAGCAGATAAGCCAATATTTTCTCCTGATACCTTAAGCGGTCACGACTATATGGGGCATGCCGCTGCAATAAGAACAGGCTCTGTTAATAATAAAGACATATTCGGAAATAACATTGATGATTTAATATGGAACATACATAAACTATCGGCATTAGAACTGCGCAGTAACGTTAATTGCAAGGAAAATGTGCGAGCGGTAATGGCAGGGCTCATTAGAACTGAGAGGCCATTTCGGGATGAATTCTTCTCTCATACTGAGAATCCTGTCTACCCGGTTGCAAAGGATGACCTTGTAAGCATAATTATCCCAAGTAAGGATAATGCTGAATGTCTTATAAGATTAATAAGGTCAATTAAAAGTCATAAACCTGGAATGCGTTATGAAATAATTGTAGTTGATAATGGCAGCATCGAGGCTAATAAATCAACAGTAAATGATTTATGCAAGGCTGCCGGAGCGAGGTACATTTACAATATAATGCCATTTAATTTCTCTAAAATGTGCAATATTGGAAAGAAGTCAGCGACAGGTAATCTCTTATTATTCCTGAATGATGATATGGAGGTTTTGTCTGATAACTGGCTCTCGCTCTTAGCGGGAACGGCTCTTAGGCCATGGGGCGGTGCTGTATCGGCTAAGCTCCTATACCCAGACGAAAGTATCCAGCATATTGGCGTTACGGGAGGCTCTTTCCCGGGCCATTTGATGAGCCATAAGCCTGATGAAGATAATATAGAAATGCGGACAGAGCTTCCTTATGATTACCCTGCTGTTACCGGAGCCTGCTTCATGATAAGAAGTGAATTATTTGATGACTGCAATGGCTTCTGCGAGGAATTTCCGACTGATTATAATGACATTGATCTTTGTGCTACGCTAACCGAGATGGGATATTATTGCAGCGTGAGACCGGATGTGGTTTTATATCATTATGAATCCTACAGCAGGGGAAAAACAATAAGCAGGAATCAGATAAGAAAGCAAATGGCAGCAAGGCAGAAACTTGTGAAACGCCATAAAAAGTATACATGGTATGGACTGACATACAGAGAGATGGTAAAGAAGAATGTATGAAAAGCTATCAAAAATCAATGAAAAATTACTGGATCTTTATAGAAAAGCAAATATTAAAGCATATAACAAATTAATTAGTGCTCAGAATAAGCGGCCGGTTCAGGAGGCTTCTATTCGCAATCCTCTTATCAGTATAGTGGTTCCCGTCTATAACGCGGATGAAAGTGTGCTTTCGGATTGCGTTAATTCGGTAAAGGCACAAACCTACAAGAACTGGGAATTAATCATGATTGACGA
>Ga0256405_10009095_pt1 | contig 13779 bp, 9 predicted proteins | sample RumenRJG_02DNA_FD_189096 | JGI IMG/M metagenome (GOLD analysis project Ga0256405, IMG submission 189096) | Bovine rumen microbial communities from Lethbridge, Alberta, Canada - RJG_02 | ecosystem: Host-associated > Mammals > Digestive system > Stomach > Rumen | place: Canada: Alberta | collected...
TGCGGATCTGCTGCATATTGCCGCGATACGCAAGTGGTTCAGGGCCTCCTGGGTGATGTTTGTGACGGATGTATTCCAGGCGCTGTGGTCCGTAACCATCATAGGCGGCTTCATCAAGATGTATTCTTATTTCGCAGTACCGTATATCGTGGCCGAGAATCCGGATATCAAGGCAAGGGAAGCGATAACCCTCTCCAGAAAGATGATGAACGGCCATAAGATGGAACTGTTTCTGTACCAGCTTACGCTGATCGGATGGCATATACTGGGCTCGATTACATTCGGCATCTCTGAATATGCCTATGGCGTTGCATACAGAACTTCCTGCGAGACGGAGTTTTATGTCAAAGTCCGCGAAGAGGCGATCCGCAATCAGATCGAGGGCTGCGCTATCCTGAATGATCAGTACATGTATCAGAAGGCTGACAAAATCCTTCTCTATGAGACATACTTCGACGTTGTGGATGAGATCACGCTGATCCATGAGCAGAAGATGGAACTGACAGGATTCAGGAAGGTACTTGCAGACTGGTTCGGAATCTGGTGGGGATCTCTGGCATCCAAGCAGAAATATGATGAGCTTGAAGGCAGAAAATATTCAATCGCGCATTACCGTATGTGTATGGAAGGGATGGCTTATCCCCAGTGGCTCAACCCGATGTGGCGAAGGAAAGAGCTCTCGAAGAAAGACCAGGTTTCATTCCTTCGGAACTACTCTGTATGGATGCTCTTCCTGCTGTTCATCAGCTTCTCCTTCATCGGATGGACATGGGAAGTTGCTCTTCACTATATGCAGGCAGGAGAGTTCGTGAACCGCGGAACCCTTCTGGGACCATGGCTTCCGATCTATGGATCGGGCGGAGTGATCGTTCTTATACTGTGTTCACGGTTCCGTAAGAATCCTGTGCTGGAGTTTATCACAGCCATCATACTGTGCGGAACGCTGGAATACTTTTCAGGCTGGTACCTGGAGACAAAATTCCATCAGAGATGGTGGTCATATGACGGCTACTTCCTGAATCTGCATGGCAGAATCTGTGCAGAGGGACTGCTGGTATTCGGAGTGGGCTGCTGTATGGTTGTCTATGTGATCGCCCCGCTGTTTGATATCCTGCTGTCCAGAGTCAAGCCACGTATCCTGATTGCGGTCTGCATAGTGCTTGCAGTCCTGTTCGGAGCAGACCAGATCCATTCCAGTTCACATCCGAATATGGCAAAAGGAGCTGTGGAAAGGAAGCACGAGACAGAGACAGCTGACTCCGGCGGAGGGCAGACTGAGGCCAGTCCCGGAACAGAAGTATCAGCCGCATAGCATAATTTAATAAATAAAATTCCGGCATCAGAACGGCTTGCGAAAGAAAGCTGTTCTGATGTTGTTTTTTGCTCTCAATATTTGATTAAACGAGTTGTTTATAGTATACTGACCCTGTAGTTTTCGGATTGACGGCTGTGAATATATAGAAGGGGAGGTTAAAAGGAGGTTAAAGTATAAAAAAGGAATACAGCTGTTCATTCCGGTTTAAGGGATGCTACTGTTAACTGTTTAAAGAAAGGGAGTAGAGTATGCATGTAAATGTAACGGTAACGGCTATTGTTGTATTGTATATGCTCTTCATGCTTTACATCGGCTGGGCTTCTTCAAAACGTATTAAGAGCAATTCAGATTTCATGGTCGCAGGCAGACGCCTTGGACCCATCCTTATGGCAGGTACTCTGACAGCTACAGAGATCGGCGGCGGATCTTCACTGGGCGTTGTCCAGAATGGTATGTCCGGATATGGCCTGAGCTCCGCATGGTACATCATCGCGATCGGAATTGCATTTATCATTATGAGTTTCATTGCGCCGATGTTCCGCAAGACTGAGATCAAGACGGTTCCGGAGTATTTCCGCAGACGCTATGGCAAGGGAACCGGCCTGATCACCAGTATCGTAACCTTCATACCGCTGGTCGGACTGACGGCAGGACAGTTTATTGCAGCAGCAGTCGTTCTTTCCACAATGCTCGGCATCAACTATAAGTTGGCTGTTATCATCACAGCCGGCGTTGTTACCGCATATTCCATCATGGGCGGCCTTTGGTCCGTATCCATCACCGACAACGTACAGATGGTCCTGATCATCGTAGGTATGGCGATCGCAATCCCGTTCGGCCTGCGCTATGCAGGCGGCTGGAGCGCTGTGACTGCGAATATTCCGGCAGGTACCCTGTCTCTGATCGGAGGTAAAGACGGAGGCTATGATATCATCAGTATCATAGGACTTGTCGTCATGTATGTCGCAACCTTCTCGGTCGGCCAGGAAGCGGTATCCCGCTTCTATGCGGCCAGGGATGAGAAGGCAGCAAAGCAGGGCGCGATCCTTTCCGCAATTTGCAACTTCGTATACGCATTCATCCCGGCAGTCCTCGGCATTATCATGCTGGCCCTCATCAACATGGGCAAGTTCAGTGCTGATGACTTCGCAAGCGTCGGCGCACGCTATGCACTTCCTGTCCTCGCAGCGGAAGTCATGCCGGCTATCATCTGCGGATTCCTGTTCGCAGGTATCATCTCCGCGACCATGTCCTCCTCCGACTCTGACCTTCTCGGAGCAGGTTCGGTCTTTGCAAATGACATTTACAAGCAGTTTATCGACAAGGATGCTGACAGCAAGAAAGTCATGCATGTAACACAGGGAACCATGCTGGTAGTCGGCGTGTTCGCAATGTTCATCGCACTGTTCAACACCAGCAGCCTGCTCACCATCCTGATGTTCTGCTTCACACTCCGCGCTGCAGGAACTTTCTTCCCGTATGTTGTCGGAATGTACTGGAGCGGAGCTTCCACAGCAGGAACCATCGCGTCCCTGATCAGCGGAACCGTCGTCGTTGTCCTGATCGACAATGTATGGCACGGCATGATCGGAAGCTACAAGGTCCATCAGTCCATCATTCCCGGAATGATCGTCGCCGGAATATGCTTCTTCATATTCTCGAAGATCTTCCCGCCGAAGCAGAGGACCACCGAGATGGCGCCGCCGGATACGGCAGACTGATGGGAAACAGCAGACATATGATCACTCAGTAATCGAACAGGCCGGTCTGATACCGGCTTCAGGCAGCAGGCGGGTATTCCCGTCTGCTGTTCAATTTGTGTAATGTCATGCTTTTCTGACAGCCGCGCAGAGAGTACAATAACAATAAGACTTAAAATGTAATTCCCTGTAAGATACAGATTCCGGAGGTATATCATGAGAGAGATGGGGAGAGTCAGATTCTCAGAGAAGCTGGTAAGACTTCTGCTGTGCATTGCATGCTGCATACTGCCTGTATTTTTCCTCGCGGGCTGCAGCAGAGGCAGACAGGCGGCAGATGAGACAGAGGCCGGCAGAGATCTGGTGATTGGATTTTCCCAGCTGGGAAGTGAGAGCGCCTGGCGTCTGGGCAATACGGCAAGTATGGAACAGGCGGCGCAGGAACACGGCATCTCTCTGATGATGGAAAACGGGATGCAGAAGCAGGAGAAGCAGATCAATGCCATTCGTTCATTTATCGCATACCAGGTTGATGTGATCGTCTTTGCGCCAATCGTGGAAGACGGATGGGCCAATGTTCTCCAGGAAGCCCGGGATGCGAAGATCCCGGTGATCATGATGGACCGGGTCATCAATATTGCAGACTCGGATCTGTATGACGCTTATATCGGGCCGGATCATTATCTGGAGGGTGTAAATGCGGCAAAATTCCTCCTGAAGAAAGCAGAAGAGATGCCTCAGGAGACTATTCATATCGTGGAACTGTCCGGGACAGACGGATCCAGTCCCATGCTGCGCAGGTTCAGAGGCTTTCATGACCTGATAGATAACGATGAGCGATTTGAGACGCTGGAGACAGTATCCGGAGACTTCCTGCGCTCAAAGGGCAGAAAATGTATGGAGAATCTTCTTTCCAGATATGGAGATGAGATTGATGTACTGTATTCACATAATGACGCGATGACGCTTGGCGCCATTGAGGTCATGGAGGAGCAGGGGATCAAACCCGGAGAGGATATCGTGATCATTACTGTCGACGGAGAGCAGGCGGCGATCGACCTGCTGAAAGAAGGCAAGATCAACTGCGTCGTGGAATGTTCGCCCAAACTGGGAGAAGCGGTGATGGATCTTGCTGAGAAGATGGTGAAAGGAGAAGAGTATCCGAGGAATACTTATCCGAAAGAGAGTGTATTTACTGAGTACGATGACCTGAGCGACCTCGCCCCGAGGGGATACTGATGAAGAAGGAACACAGACAAAGCATTGAAAGCAGACTGAACTTTACCACGAGGTTTCTCGTGGCTGTTCTTCTGCTGCCGGCAGCTGCCAGCCTGCTGGTCCTGGCTTTCTATACATTGTGGATCCATCAGTCCACAGACGCCATCAGCAGGATCGCGGAACTGCGCCCGATTGTTGAGGAAGAGATTCCCGAGCAGACGTGGTCGGTCATTGCAGGAAGAAATACATTTGAAAACTGCGGCGTATACGATACGATTCAGAGTGTAAACGAATCGATGGACAGTTATATGCAGCACAGCAGCAGTACCGAGATTCTGGTTGCGAGAAGGACTATGGACACGCTCAGGTCTTATGTCGAGCAGATCGAACAGAAGATGAGTGACAACTCTGTGCCGGTCTCCGCCAGCGAGGAAACTCTGGAAGAAGTCCGTTCTGTCGCAAGCCTCATAGGTGATATGCTGGCGTCCTTTATTGAAGAGGAGATCATGCGGGTCAATGCGAGGAATACGTCCCTTCAGAGACTTTCGATCATCATCCTGGTACTCGGTATTCTGATCCTGACCTTTTCAGTTATTTTTGCAAGACATGCCAGTACAACGCTTGTGCGGTCAATCCATGAGGCAATCGACCGGCTGCAGCAGTTTACAAAAGAATTTGCGTCCGGCAATCTTCAGGCAAGGGCGTCGCCTGCTCTGGTTGAAGAATTGTCCGACCTTACAGACGACGTTAACGTGATGGCGGAGCAGATGGGAAACCTGATCGAGCAGAACCGCAGAGAGCAGGAGAACCTGAAGAAAGCAGAGCTGCGTACGCTTCAGGCGCAGGTGAATCCTCATTTCCTGTACAATACACTGGACACCATCGTCTGGGCAGCCGAGTCGGGCAAGGATGAGGAAGTTGTCATGCTGACAAAGTCTCTCAGCGATTTCTTCCGCAGCTCACTTTCCTCCGGCGCGGACTGGGTGACTGTTGCACAGGAGATCCGGCATCTGAACGGATATCTTTCCATTCAGAAGATCCGGTATCGTGATATCCTGAATTATGAGGTGGATATAGCGCCGGAGATGGAACGGTATGTTATGCTGAAACTGCTGCTGCAGCCTTTGGTGGAAAATGCGCTGTACCATGGTATTAAGTTCCGCAGAGGGGGCGGGAAGATTCTGGTAACCGGAAGATTTGAGAACAGTATGCTCTGCTTTACTGTGCGGGATACCGGTGTGGGCATGACGCAGGAGAAACTGGAAGAAGTCATGGATTCCATGAAGACCGGCAAGATACGCCGCAGAGATCCCAACGAGCCGGAAGCAGGCGGCGGTTTCGGTCTGTACAATGTAGATCAGAGGATTCGTCTGTACTACGGACAGGATGAAGGAATAATGATCGAGAGCGGAAGCGGCGGGACGACTGTCAGCTTCAGCGTACCGGCTCATCAGGGGGAGGATCAGCTGTCATGAAAGTATTTCTGGTGGATGATGAGATTGCTACAAGAGAAGGGATACGCAGCTCTTCTCTGTGGGAGGAGGGAAAGTATACTCTTGTCGGCGAGGCGCCGGACGGAGAGATCGCCCTTCCCATGATCTATGAAGAGAAGCCGGATATCGTGATCACGGATATCAGGATGCCTTTTATGGATGGACTGGCATTGAGCCGCGCTATCAGGAGGAGCATGCCCTGGATTCATATCGTAATTCTGTCCGGATACAGCGACTTCATCTATGCCAAGCAGGCAATCTCTCTGGGAGTGGAAGAATATCTCCTCAAGCCGGTGACTGCCGACGAACTCAGGACTGTCCTCGACAGAATCGGAGAGAAGATCCGGGAGGAGAGCAGACTGAAGGCCAACGCCCATGTTTTCCAGAACCGTATGGCTTCAGGAATGCGGTTTGTACAGGATAAACTGCTGCAGTCCATAATTAATTCACCGCTGAGTGAGGAGGAGGTCAGCAAGACCCGTGACCAGATGGAAAACCTGGGAATCAGCATGGCGGCGGAATGCTATACCATTGTGGAGATCACCTGCACTCTTCCGGACGGAGGGTCTGAAGAATGCTTCCGGATCCTGCTGCAGCTGACGGACGGAAGCGGCGGCATGATCCTGCTGTGCACCTTCCACGGAGGTGTCAGGGCGCTGGTCATGGGAAGCAGCCGGGAAGATGTGGAAGAGCGGGCATATACATTTGCATCGGCAGCACTCTATACACTGGAACAGAACAAGGCGAAGGACATCCTGATCACGATCGGTGAGATGTGTACAGAACTCTCCGGACTCTATGAGTCCATGCGCTCTGCCAGACACATCCGATATATGGCGCAGAAGCGCCCTGAGAATGAGAGGATGCGGATCATCGGGATCCAGGAGATTGACGACGCTCCGCCGGCTTTCAAGGACCTGGAGATACAGCCTCTGTATGAACAGCTTCGATACGCGACCGCAGAGGAATTTCCTGCAGTATTTCAGGAATATGCTTATTCGCTGCAGGGCGCGGAAGTAAATCCCGAAGGAACCAGAGAATACCTGAAGATGGAAGGCATCATGACGGCAGCACGCATCGTCCGTGAGGCCGGGGGAGAAGCAGGAGCAGTCCTGGACCGTCAGGATTATGAGACTGTGATCAACCAGGCGCCCTGGGAGACTGTGTATAATGCGCTGGTGTCTCTTCTGAAGCAGGCACTCGAGTACAGAGAAAGTACCACACAGGCATTCGGGAACACGGCAGTGATCAGGGCACAGCAGTACCTGGCGCACAATTTCACGAATCCGAACCTGATGCTGCAGGATGCTGCGAAAGCCGCAGGCATGTCCAACAGCCGGTTTTCCACGGTATTCTCCCAGGAGACGGGAATGTCATTTACCAATTACCTTACAGAACTTCGGATCTCCAAGGCCAAAGAACTGCTCAGGGCGACCGACATGCGCTCTTCCCAGATCTGCTTTGCGGTCGGGTACAGTGACCGGCATTATTTCAGTTATATCTTTAAGAAAAATGTCGGTATGACTCCGAGTGAATTCCGGAATGAAAACAAACAAAAATGATGTCTGCAAAATAAAAACAAACCAAAATAGTATACATTTTAACCAAAACAGAAGGATATAAACGCAGGACAGGGTAAAAATCAACCAATTCAGAATCATAAACAATTGATAATTCCGTCAATTTGTCATATGCTGTACCCATCAGTTGAGCTGTGTGGTACAGCATTATTTATTGTATGGAGGTATCAGTATGAGAAAACTTACAGCAATTGTTCTGACCGCAGCAATGTGTATGGGACTTGCGGGTCCGGCTATGGCGGACATCAAGGTCGCTTTCTCCCAGATCGGACAGGAATCTGACTGGCGTACAGCGAACACCGATTCCATCAACGGAACCATCGAGGCTCATGAGGGCTGGGAACTGGTTTATGACGATGCACAGCAGAAGCAGGAGAATCAGATCAAGGCTCTTCGTAACTTCATCACTCAGGGCGTAGATTACATCCTGTTCACAGGCGTTGTTTCCACTGGTTGGGAAGAAGTTCTGGCAGAAGTTAACGAAGCAGAGATCCCGCTGATCCTGGTCGACAGACTTCCGGACTGCATCGATGATATTGATTATGTAGCTGCATTCGGCGGAGACTTCGTTGAAGAGGGACGCCGCCAGGTAGCATGGGCAGGCGAGTATCTCAAGAGCATAGGACGTGACAGCGAAGATGTCAACGTCGTTATCATGGAAGGTACAACAGGCGCTTCCGCACAGACCGGACGTACCGAGGGCAACCTGGCAGCTATGGAAGAGTATCCGTTCCTGAAGCTTGTCGGACAGCAGACCGGTAACTTCACCCGTGCTGAAGGTCAGGCTGTTATGGAGAGCTGGCTGAAGTCCATCGATAAGATCGATGTCCTGATCGCACAGAACGACGACATGGCTCTTGGCGCAATCGATGCTATCAAGGCTGCAGGTCTTGTTCCCGGCGAAGACATCATCATTGTTGGCTGCGACTCCGTTAAGGCTGCTTTCGAAGCAATCGTAGCAGGCGAGATGAATGCTACCATCGAGTGCACACCTCTGTATGGCCCGTTCGTAGAGAGCTGCATCGAGTCTCTGGAAGCTGGCGAAGAGATGAGCAAAGAAGTCATCCATCCGGAAGAAGGCGTCTATGATATGGACGGCGGCATCGACCTTGGAACAGTTGTATCTGTCAAGGCTGCAGATGTAATCGACGAGCGCGTATATTAATTCGATAGCTCACAATAACTGATCGGATCGCTGATCCGAAGAGCTGCTGAATAGATACTGAGACGGGGCGGTGGCTTTCACCGCCCTGTTTTTCCGAGAGACAACGCCAAACCAAGGAGGTATGAACTTGCCGGAAGATATTATCCTTGAAATGAAAGAGATTGAAATAGCGTTTCCCGGCGTCAAGGCACTGGACAAAGTAGATTTTACACTACGCAAAGGTGAGGTTCACTCCCTCCTGGGAGAAAACGGCGCCGGAAAATCCACACTGATCAAATGCCTGACCGGGGTTAATCACAAAGATGCCGGTCAGATTCTTCTGGAAGGAAAAGAGATCAATCCGACCAGCCCTCAGCAGGCTATGGATCTGGGCATCTCCACTGTGTTCCAGGAGATCAACCTCTGCCCGAACCTGACGGTCGCGGAGAACATTTTTATCGGACGTCAGCCCATGAAGAGAGGGCAGATCGACTGGAAGACCATTAACAGGAGAGCAGACGAACTCATGGCCAGATTCCATCTGGACATTGATGTCACCCGTCCGCTGTCCTTCTATTCAACCGCAATCCAGCAGATGGTCTCGATCGCGCGTGCTGTTGATGTACAGGCAAAGATCCTGATCCTGGACGAGCCCACATCCTCGCTGGACGACAATGAAGTTCAGCTCCTGTTTGAGGTTATGAAGGATCTGAAAAAAGACGGAATGGGAATCATCTTCATTACCCATTTCCTGAATCAGGTTTATGAAATATCCGACCGTATGACGATTCTTCGCAACGGTCATCTGATTGGATCCTACGGGATCAATGAACTGAACAAGGTTCAGCTGGTCACAGAGATGATCGGTAAGGATATCGATGTGATCTTCAACCTGAAGAGGGCGGATGTGAAGCCGGATGCACCGTACATGCTGGAGGCGGAGCATATCGGAGTGCCCGGTAAGGTGAAAGACATCAGTGTCAATCTGAAGGAAGGCGAGCTTCTGGGCTTTGCCGGTCTGCTGGGAAGCGGACGTACCGAGACAGCGGAGATGCTGTTCGGCGCAGAGAAGACGACACAGGGAACCATCAAGAAGAAAGGTGCCGTCGTCAATCTCAAGAATCCGCATGCTGCCATTATGGACCGGATTGCGTTCTGTCCTGAAGACCGTAAGGTGGACGGCATCATTGGTGATCTGTCCATCCGTGAGAACATCATGCTGGCGGTACAGGCAAGGCGCGGTTTTCTGCATCCGATGTCGAGAGCAGAGCAGGATAAACTTGCGGATAAATACATTAAGGCGCTTGGAATCGCTACTCCGGATGCGGAGAAGAAGATCGCAGAGCTGTCCGGCGGCAACCAGCAGAAAGTTATCCTGGCCAGATGGATGGCGACGGATCCGGATGTCCTGATCCTGGATGAACCGACCCGCGGTATCGATGTCGGTGCGAAGGCAGAGATCCAGAGACTTATGCTGGAGATGTGCAATGACGGTGTGTCTGTTATCTTCATCAGTTCCGAACTGGATGAGATCATCCGCTGCTCCAACCGGATCGTTATCATGCGTGACCGCCAGAAAGTGGCGGAAGTAGACGGAGCAACCTGCACGCAGCAGGATATCCTGAGCATCATCGCGGAAGGTTCCGCGGCAGGTAAGACAGAGGAGGGCAGCGTATGAAAAAGAAATCATTTAACTTGTCCGCGCTCACCAGGTCAAAGATTACCTGGGCAGTAGTCGCGGAGCTCCTCATCCTGATTGTATGCTTCATAATCCGTCCCGACTTTTTCTCGATCAGTATCCAGCCGTCGACCGGTGTGCTGTACGGAAGTCTGATCGATATCATCAATCGTTCCGCAGAGATCACCATTATTGCGATGGGTATGACGCTTGCAATCGCCCTAGGCGGAACCGACCTGTCAGTCGGCGCACTTGTAGCGGTTTCCGGCGCCATGGCTCTTAAACTGATGCGCTGGGATGTTCTGGAATATGTAACGCCGGGTGACTACACGGTTAAGCCATTCTGGATGGCGATCCTGTTCCCGCTCATCACCTGTACGATTATGGGCCTGTTCAATGGATTCCTCATCGCCAAAGGAGGTATGCAGCCGTTCATCGCGACCCTGATCCTGATGGTCAGCGGACGCGGAATTGCACAGATCCTGACGAATGGAAAGCAGTTCACGACAATGTATTCCCCGTTCCGTGTGATCGGACAGGGAAACCTCGGACCGATTCCGATGCCGATTGTTATAATGACGGTGGTATGTGTGCTGATGGCTTTGTTTGTGCGGAAAACCGCTTTCGGCACGTTCGTAGAATCGGTCGGCGTGAACCGCAGCGCCAGCCGGCTGTCAGGAATCAGCGCAGATGCAGTTATCATGATCGTGTACTCGATCACCGGCTTTTTATCCGGTATCGCAGGCCTGATCTATTCCAGCCGCATCATGTCGAACGACTCCAACAACGCAGGCATCAACTATGAAATGGACGCGATCCTCGCGGTCGTTATCGGCGGAACTGCCATGACAGGCGGAAAGTTCAGCCTGCTGGGTACTCTGATCGGATCCATTATCATCCGTACGATCGTAACCTTTGTGTATTACTTCGGAATTGTCGCGGAAGCTACAATGGCGTTTAAGGCATTGATCATTGCAGTCGTCATCGTTCTTCAGAGCGAACCTGTGCGTGAGTATTTCGCCCGCCGTTCTGAGAAGCGCGCAAGCCTGAAGCAGGGTTGAGGAAAGGAGGCACATTCATGGAAGCAACCGGAAGGAAGCGGCAGAGCCTTCTCTCCCGCATTATGAACCCGAAATACATCATGGTCTACGCGACCATCGGAATTTTCCTGATCATCTACATCTTCGGCGCTATCAACTACGCAGACGCAGGTTTCCTGACACTCCGTACCCTGATTATCAGTATGTTCACGGAGAACGCTTATTACGGGATAAGCGCGGTCGGAATGACGATGGTGCTGATCACAGGCGGTATTGACCTGTCTGTCGGTGCCGTATCCTCGCTGACAGGAATGCTGATCGCATACGGTGTTGCGAGGATGAATCTGCATCCTTTCGTATGTCTGGCCTTTGCGCTGGTAGTCGGAGTAGGACTCGGCGCTATTATGGGAGCGGCCATTCATTACCTGAGTGTTCCGCCGTTCATCATGACTCTGACAGGAATGTTCCTGACCAGAGGCGTCTGCTCACTGATCAGCCGCGAATCGATCGAGATCAACAATGAGCTGATCGACGCTCTGGCCGGTTTCAAGATCTATCTGAAGTGGTGGAATGAAGACGGAGAGTGGGCGAAGATCAAACCAATATGTTACATTAACTTCAATCTGCTGCTGTTTATCATCATGATCATCATCGGCACGATCCTGCTGCAGCGGACCCGTTTCGGGCGGAACGTATACGCGATCGGCGGAAATGAACAGTCCGCGAAACTGATGGGACTTCCCGTGGCGCGTACAAAGATCCTTGTGTACGCATTTAACGGATTCTGCTCTGTACTGGCAGGCTTCGCATATGTCCTGTATGTTAAGAGCGGATGGAACCTGGCATTGCAGGGCGGTGAGCTTGAGGTTATCACCTGCGCTGTTATCGGAGGAACGTTGATGACGGGCGGTGTCGGCTATATGATCGGTACGCTGTTCGGCGTACTGCTGAAGTCAGCGATTCCGGCACTGATTACTTTCAACGGCAATCTGCTCTCCTGGTGGGGCAAGATCGCAACCGGTATACTGCTCCTGATCTTTATCTTCATTCAGAGAGTCGTCGTGCTGTACAGCGACAGGAAGAAACAGGAATAACAACTCAATTGGAACGTCCACTGCCTCTGCAGGCGGCGGACAATAAACAGACTTGAATACAGAACCGGGGATACTCATATTATCTGAGTATCCCCGGTTCTGTCATTTATAGCTGCATTTGATCTTTGCAGCCGACTTGTGTTATTACGACCGGCGGTTTATATCCGTCCGCCCGCAGCTGCTCTGACAATTCATGCAGTTTCCGCTGCATCCGCCTGAAGATCCGCAGCCGCAGCTGCAGGCTTTGCCGGATTTTTTGTCTCTGTAGATCTTCCGCACGGCAAGCGCGATGATCAGGATCAGCAGAGCACCCAGCAGGATATCATAAACATTCATTTTTCACCTCTCATACCTCTTTTGTCCGGAGCAGTTATCCCATTCCGAAGAGCATTCACCCCATACCGAAGAGCATTCCGATCAGACGGACCAGCACAGCGGCAGCCCATGCGATAAAGCACTGCCATATCACGACGCCGATCGCCCAGCGGGAGCCCAGCTCACGCTTGATGGAGGCTACAGCAGCGACACAGGGGGTATACAGCAGGCTGAATACCAGCATGGAGGCTGCGGTGAGGGAACTGATCACGGCGTTCACGCCGCCCTCTTTGCCAAACAGGACTCTCATGACGGAGACTACACTCTCCTTGGCCATGAATCCGCTCACCAGTGAGGTGACGATACGCCAGTCGCCCAGTCCGGCAGGCTTGAAGAGCGGGACCAGGAAGCCGGAGACAGCGGCCAGGATGCTGTCCTGAGAGTTATTGACAATGTTCAGGCTGAAATCAAAGTGCTGCAGGAACCAGACTACTATGGTAGCGATCAGGATGACGGAAAATGCTCTCTGCAGGAAGTCTTTTGATTTCTCCCAGAGCAGAAGAAGAACATTTTTGGGACTGGGCAGCCTGTAGTTCGGAAGCTCCATCACGAAGGGGACGGCTTCACCCTTGAATAACGTCCGCTTGAAGCACAGCGCGACCAGGATCCCAACCAGGATTCCTATAACGTACAGTCCGACCATGACAAGCCAGCCGATATGCGGGAAGAATGCGTTGACAAAAAATGCGTATATAGGCAGTTTTGCGGTACAGCTCATAAACGGCGTCAGCAGGATGGTCATCTTGCGGTCCCGCTCACTGGGAAGAGTACGCGTAGACATGACAGCCGGGACTGTGCATCCGAAGCCGATCAGCATCGGAACGATACTTCTGCCGGACAGTCCGATCTGGCGCAGCAGCTTATCCATAAAGAACGCGACCCTGGCTATGTACCCGCTGTCCTCCAGAAGGGACAGGAAGAAGAACATAGTCACGATAATAGGCAGGAAACTAAGGACGCTGCCCACACCTTCAAAGATTCCGTTGATGATGACGCCATGGATGAATTCATTGACATTGGCCGCAGTAAGCGCTGAATCCACCACATCCGTAAGCCGTCCGATCCCCATATCCAGAAGATCCTGAAGCCAGGGACCGACAACCACAAATGTCAGGAAGAATACCAGCCCCATGATGCCGATA
>Ga0256405_10009097_pt1 | contig 13778 bp, 15 predicted proteins | sample RumenRJG_02DNA_FD_189096 | JGI IMG/M metagenome (GOLD analysis project Ga0256405, IMG submission 189096) | Bovine rumen microbial communities from Lethbridge, Alberta, Canada - RJG_02 | ecosystem: Host-associated > Mammals > Digestive system > Stomach > Rumen | place: Canada: Alberta...
GCCGACGTGCAGGTATGCCAGTGCAATATGTGCTTCAAACCACCCGCATGGAGAAACTGCAAAAGGTGCTCCCCGACTTTATGGCCAAGGTTAACGAAAGCCCCGTGTTTCAGATGTCTGACGTTGACTTGAAGTTCAGCAAGCCTGAAGTGCGGATAGAAATCAACCGCGACAAAGCCAACCAGCTCGGTGTCAGCACTCGCGACATTGCTCTCAGTCTTCAGTACGGTTTAAGCGGACAACGCCTGGGTTATTTCTATATGAACGGCAAGCAATATGAGATATTGGCAGAGATTAACCGGCAACAACGCAACGAACCGTCCGACTTGCGCTCACTCTATGTGAGGAACAGCAAAGGCGAACAGGTACAACTGGACAATTTAGTGGAGCTCCGCGAGGGCATATCTCCGCCTAAACTTTATCGTTACAACCGTTTCAATTCGGCTACAATCTCTGCCGGCCTGGCTGAAGGCAAGACTATCGGCGACGGATTGGACGAAATGGACCGCATAGCCAAAGAAACACTCGACGAAAGTTTCCGTACGGCACTCGCCGGTGAGTCCAAGCTTTACAGAGAAAGTTCATCGAGCCTGCTGTTTGCCTTTATTCTCGCCCTTTTGTTGATTTATCTCGTGCTGGCAGCCCAGTTTGAGAGTTTCAAAGACCCACTTGTCATCATGTTTACCGTGCCGTTGGCCGTTGCAGGTGCCTTACTGTTCATGTGGTCGGGCCACCAAACGATGAATATATTCAGTCAAATCGGCATCATAATGCTTATAGGACTCGTCGCAAAGAACGGTATTCTCATCGTAGAGTTTGCTAACCAGAAGCAAGAGGCAGGTATGGACAAGCAACAGGCCATTCGTGAGGCAGCACAACAACGTTTGCGTCCCATACTCATGACAAGCATTTCGACGATATTGGGCCTGCTGCCGCTTGCACTTGCCTCAGGCGAGGGAGCTAACCAGAGAATAGCCATGGGAACGGCTGTGGTGGGCGGCATGCTGGTTTCAACGTTCCTCACCATGTTTATAGTGCCTGCCATATACAGTTACATCTCAACTGAACGAAAACATGAAACAACTTAGCTTGCTTATCATAGCCATAAGTACCGTCTGTACATCGCTCCATGCACAGGATATCAAGACGTACAATCTGCCTTACTGCCTGCAGACGGGTATTGAGCGGAACTTAGACATTCATATCTCGCGCAACAACGCCCAAATAGCCAAAAACAATGCCACCCGCGCTGCCGCAGGTATGACTCCGACCGTTGACTTGAACACTTCGTATGACGCCAGTATGGAGAGCAGCCGCACGAAAAACAGTTCCGGCGACATCAACCGCGTCACCAACTCCATCAACCGCATTTTTGACGCATCGGTAGATCTTGGCTGGACGCTCTTCGACGGATACGGCATGCAGTGTACCCTGCAACGCCTGCGTGAACTGCAAAAACAGGGGGAGCTGCATACACGTCAGGATGCCGAACAACTGATGGCAGATATCACAACTGAATACTACAATGTATTACAACAGGAACTGCGGCTGAAAAACTACCAGTATGCCGTCACTCTCTCGCGTGAACGCATGCGTATAGCCGAGGCACGTTATCTGGTTGGCAAAGGCAGCCGCCTCGATTTCCAACAAGCGTCGGTCGATTTCAATGCTGACAGCTCGCAATATCTGAAACAGAAGGAACTCATCAGCACTTCACGTATCCGACTGAACCAGATGATGAACGTGGAAAACATAGCTCAGACTTTCCAAATCAAGGATACGCTCATCAATCTCAACAACGGGCTCGATTATCGGGAACTACACCAACAGATGGTGGCTTCAAGCCCTTCACTGCTCATAGCTGCATCGGAAGAAAGAGCCAGCCAGGCCGACCTGCGAAAGACTAAGTCGAACAACTATCCCTATCTGCGTCTAAAAGCGGGTTATGGATACAGCCAGAGAGCCTATTCAAAAGGCGCCACGCGCAACAACAGCGGTTGGGGGCCTGACATTGGCATCACCGTAGGCTTCAATCTTTTTGACAAAAATAATGCCCGCGAAGAGCGTAACGCCCGACTCTCTCTCGAAAATGCACAACTGACACGGGAAAACGCCCTGCGTAACATGGAAGCCGACCTTCTCGACCTGTGGCAAGCCTATCAGAACAACCTGAAGGTAGTCAATCTGGAGCAAGAAAACCTGAAGGTGGCTGAAAGCAATTACAGCATTGCCCACGAGCGTTTTCTGCTGGGACAGCTCTCTGGTATCGAAATGCGTGAGGCACAAAAGAGTCTGCTGGATGCGAGCGAGCGTCTGCTAACGGCGAGATATACCACGAAGGTGTGCGAGATATCACTGATGCACATCGCCGGAAGAATCAACGAGTACCTTTCCTGACGAAGCAGGCGGGAGACAGAAAAAATGATGTCCGGTATAGTTCGTGCTATATCGGACATTGTTTTATGTAAGGCCGGATTGTCAGTTCACAGGCGGCTGGCTCCGGTTTACAGGCGGTTGGTGGCCGTGTCGGGGAAGATGATGCGCGGTTTGAAATCCTTGGCTTCTTCCGGGGTCATTGAGGCGTAGGCCATGATGATGATGACATCGCCGACCTGAACTTTACGTGCGGCCGCCCCGTTGAGACATATGCAGCCACTGCCCCTATCTCCTTTGATGACATACGTTTCAAAACGTTCGCCATTATTGTTGTCGACCACATAAACATGCTCTCCGGGCAACAGGCCTGCGGCATCCATAAGGTCTTCATCAATGGTGATGCTGCCGATGTAGCTCAACTTGGCGTCTGTGACGTGGACGCAGTGGATTTTGGACTTCAAAATTTCAACGAACATGGCTTGGCTCCCTCCGATTACTTGTATTTGACATTATCTATCAGGCGTACGGGCATTTTTCCGCAATACACCGTGATGCAACCTTGTATGGCCTCGGCGTCGTCCCAGCTGTCAACAGCTTGCAACGTTTGTGCATCGACTATTTCAAAGTATTCCACACGCAGTCCTCCGATAGCGTCGAGCATGGAGACGACATAGTTGCGCGTTTCCCTGACCGAATGTGTCGGGGCATAGGCTTGGCTCATGAAAAGTGCCCGGCTGATGTTCACAGCCAGCAGACGCTCGCTTGCATCCAGCAGACTGTTGCGGCTACTGAGGGCTAAACCGTCACTTTCACGCACGATGGGACAGGGGCAAATGGTCACCGGAATGTTCAGGTCCTTCACCATGGCTTGAATGACGGCTATTTGCTGGAAATCTTTCTCACCAAAATAAGCGCGGTCGGGCTTTACGGCATAGAACAGCTTGCTTACTATCTGGCAAACGCCGTTAAAGTGACCCGGACGTCGGGCTCCCTCCATCACAGTGTCAATGGGCGGATAGCTGAAGTGCCTTGTGTCGGGCTCGGGATACATTTCGGAAACTTCGGGAAAGAACACACAGTCGGCTCCAACGCGTTCCAGCAACTGGCAATCGGCTTCAAAGGTGCGCGGATAGTGCTTCAGGTCGTTCTTGTCATTGAATTGGGTGGGATTAACGAAGTCACTGACCACGGTAAATCCGTTTTCCCTGACCGAACGTTCCACCAGCGAGGCATGACCTGCGTGTAAGGCGCCCATGGTAGGCACAAGACCGACCGTTTTACCCTCTTTGCGCACTTCGGAAAGCCTGGCGTCGAGAGCGGCCTTGGTTTTGATAACTTCAATCATCATTCTTCAGATTAAGAAATGGACTTATTACAGTTCGGGGTGCAAAATAACAACTTTTATTTTATATAACGAAGTTTCCATGCCCTCAAAACGCGTAAAAACAAAACTTTTATGATTTCGCAGGCACATCATTCCCGTTTTTTTCGTAACTTTGCATTGCAAAAAGCCAAAATATGACATCGAAGAAAGTCCTTTTTATAAGTCAGGTCATTGAGCCTTACGTGCCCGAAACGCCTATGTCCAGACTGGGAAAAGTCATACCCCAGAGCATACAGGATATGGGTAATGAAATCCGGACTTTTCAGCCCAAGTGGGGCAACATCAACGAGCGCAGAAACCAGTTGCACGAAGTAATACGCCTTTCCGGCCTGAACGTCATCATAGACGACACCGACCATCCTTTACTTATTAAGGTGGCATCCCTACAAAGCGCGCACATACAGGTATATTTCATCGACAGTGAAGATTTCTTCAACAAGCGTCTCGCAGAAGGTGACAGCAAAACGAAGGAATATGACGACAACTACGAACGTTCCATCTTCTATACCCGCAGTGTCATCGAGACTATCAAGAAACAGCGCTGGTATCCCGATGTAATCCACTGCCAAGGTTGGATATCGGGGACGGCACCTTTCTTTATCCGCGCCGCATATCAGGATGAGCTGCCTTTTAAGGAGACTAAAATCGTCTATTCTCTCCATGGTACGAAGCTCAAGAAGCCACTTCCGGAGAACTTCAAGGATTGTCTGGCCTTCCATAACATTACTGCGGAGACGGTGGAGAAACATGGGATGCCGTTGAAGAGTTTCAGCGATTTCGCCAAGTTCTCTCTGAGTTTCTGCGACGGTGTTATCCAGGCCCAGAATGGAGCCAGTCCCGAGCTGTTGGCTTTTGCTCAGGAGAAAGGCATACCTACCCTCCCCTATGAGGCTTCCGACAGTCCGGGCCAGCGATATGCCGACTTCTACGACTCACTGTTCTGAATCTGACTTGCGTTTCACCATTATCCAAACTTTTATCCACTGCCCCGTCATGCATACAAAGTATTTTGGATTTGTTTCCCTGCTTACCATCTTCGTCATGCTCCTGACGGCATGCGATGATAACACCGACACTTTCGGAGGTAGCGTCATGCCAGGTACCGATGAGCCCGAGGTAAGCCAGTCATTGTTCGACGTAACCACACGTTCGGTCAGCATAGGAGCCATTGTGGCCAACACATCCGAGTGTTTCTTAGGCCGTGTGACCGATCCGGAAACGTTCAGCACCACCACGTGCCATTTTTTGGCCCAGTTCTATACGCTGGAGAACTACAAGCTGCCCGACATCTCGCAGATGCGTAAGAAGGATGGCAAGGTTGTGGCCGACTCAGTCGAACTTAGGCTATACATAAAATCATTCTACGGCGATTCACTTAACTCCATGAAAATCGGCGTGTACGAGTTGGACGCTGACAACGTGATGAACGAAAACACCACGTACTACACTGACATCGACCCCGAGCAATATGTGAGCAAGCAAGCCGATGCCATCAGGAAGCAGGTCACCTTTGCCGTCTCCGATCTCTCAGTTGACGACACCCTACGTTTCTCATCGAAGTACAACAAGAACATTCTGGTCACCCTGCCAGCCGACTTCGGTTCGCGCATCTTGCAGAAATACTACGAGCATCCCGAATATTTCAAGAGCTCATATAGCTTCACGCGCCACGTACTTCCGGGATTCTTCTTCAAAACCCTGGCTGGAAACGGCACTTTGGTCAACATCGACGTCAGCACGTTGAGCATCTATTTCACCTATTCGCAGGACGACACCACCTATGTGGGCATTCAGCGCGTGGCAGCCACAGAAGAAGTTTTGCAAAACAATCAAGTGGACAACCGGAATATGGAAAAGCTCGTCAACAGTCCCGACTACACCATGCTGAAAACCCCTGCGGGCATTGTAACTGAGGTAACGCTGCCCATAGACGCCATCTATGCAGGCCACGAGACCGACTCGGTGAACAGCGCAAAGATTGTGTTCATGCGGCAGAACAATAACGAGAAGAGCACCTACAGCCTCAATATCCCCAAGAACATCCTGATGGTGCGCACGGGCGAGATGAACGACTTTTTTGCCAACCACAAGCTGCCCGACAGCAAGACCAGCTACTCCACGTCATACAGCAGCGAATACAACTCCTACACATTCTCCAACCTGGCCAACCTGGTGTCGGTGATGAAGAACGAGCGTGACTCTGGAGCCGGTGTTAAAGCCACTGACCCGGAGACCCTGCGCACCCAAAAGCGTAAAGCCTGGGAGAAAGAGCATCCCGACTGGAACAAGGTGTATCTCGTACCCATCAGCACCGTTACCAGCAATCTGGGAGCCATCACCAACGTGCACAACCAGTTTGACCTGACCAGCACGAAGCTTGTGGGAGGCGCTAACAACCCCCTGAAGATTTCCATCGTTTACAGTCATTTCAAATAAAGGGGAGATAAAACAACGTGTGTGGGACTTGGTCAGCGCCAGGTCCCATTTGTTTTTAGGCATTTCTGTCTAAAGATAAGGCAGAGGGGTGTCAGGAGGAGGAAGGGGGCTTGCCGGTCAGACGGAACCGTGCGCGCTTTGTAGGGATGCCACCTTAATAAGTAAAGGATGGACTGTGGAGAAAACTTCCTGAGGTATGCTCACACGGAGATGGCACTCGATGTCGGCCATGTTTTCCAGAACCCTAATGTTGTAGCGTTTGAGAATCTGCATCACGTCGTTCATGCGCTCGTAGGGGAAGGTGAGTAGGCAGAGGTGCTCTATGGTATGGCGGACGATGCTGGCTTTTTGCAGAACTTCTTCTGTAGCTGCCTTGTAAGCGGCTATAAGTCCGGGCACACCGAGTTTTATGCCTCCGAAATAGCGTATGACAACCACCAGGACGTTTTTCAGTTCATGGGAAAGCAGACATCCCAGCATCGGTCTCCCGGCAGTGCCTGAAGGTTCGCCGTTATCAGACGATTTAGTCAATTCCTGCCCCTCTGAAAGTCCCACCCAGGCGTAGCAAACATGGCGTGCGTCGTAATAATCCTTGCGAAAGCGGCGCAGATGTTCCTCACAGGCTTCCCAAGAGTCCACAGGCAGGGCAAAGGAAAGAAATGTGCTCTTGCGCTCCACGAATTTGGCCTCGACGGAAGCGGCTATAGTCAGGTACGAATTGTATTCCACAGGCCAAAAGTAGCGATTTTTCGGAAAACAACAGGCATATAAGGCATATTTTTCTCCCACCTGGGGCTTATCTTGAAAGAAATCGTTAATTTTGCATGACGTTTAATAAGAATCAAGATGATAAAGATTACGTTTCCAGACGGAGCTGTGAAAGCGTATAACGCAGGTATCACGGCCCAAGAGATAGCCGAGGCCATCAGTCCCCGACTTGCAAAAGAAGTGCTGGCTTGCAGCGTGAACGACGAAGTGCGTGAACTGAACTATCCCATAACAACCGACGCCACACTCAAACTTTTCAAGTGGGAAGACGACGAAGCGAAACACGCCTTCTGGCATACCTCGGCCCATTTGCTGGCTGAAGCGTTGCAGGAGCTCTATCCTGGCATCCAATTCGGCATAGGACCGGCCATAGAGAACGGTTTCTACTACGATGTGCTGCTTCCCGAAGGCCAAGTGATAAAGGAAAGCGACTTTGACCGAATCAGCCAGAAGATGACCGAACTGGCCCGCCTGGGAGAGCCACTCGTAAAGAAAAGTATTGCCAAAAGCGACGCCCTGGCCTTCTTTGAGAAAAGCGGACAGCATCTTAAACTGGAGCTTATCAACGAACTGGCCGACGGAACCATAAGTACCTACACCCAAGGCCCGTTTACCGACCTCTGCCGCGGACCTCACCTCGTCTCAACTGAAGCCATAAAAGCCGTAAAGGTGACAGCCGTAAGCGCAGCCTTCTGGAGAGGAGACGCCAAAAGGGAGACTCTGACCCGCGTGTACGGCATATCGTTCCCCAAGAAAAAGATGCTCGACGAATACCTTGTCATGCTCGAAGAAGCCAAAAAGAGAGACCACCGCAAGATTGGCAAAGAGATGGAGTTATTCATGTTTAGCGAGCGCGTAGGCAAAGGTCTGCCCATCTGGCTCCCGAAAGGAACCGACTTACGCCTGCGTCTGGAAAACTTCCTCAAAAACATACAGGCACAATACGGATACCAGCAGGTCATCACCCCGCATATAGGCCACAAACAGCTGTATGTCACCTCGGGACACTATGCCAAATACGGCAAAGACTCGTTCCAGCCCATCCATACCCCGGACGAAGGCGAGGAATATATGCTTAAACCGATGAACTGCCCGCACCACTGCGAGATATTCGCACGTAAGCCCCATTCATACAAAGACCTGCCCATACGCATCGCAGAATTCGGCACCGTTTACCGCTATGAACAGAGCGGCGAGCTGCATGGATTGACCCGAGTGCGCAGTTTCACCCAGGATGACGCACATATCTTCTGCCGTCCCGACCAAGTGAAAGGCGAATTCCTGCGTGTGATGGACATTATCCTCAAAGTATTCAAGACATTCCAGTTTGAAAACTACGATGCCCAAATCAGCCTGCGCCACAAGACAGACCGCGCCAAATATATCGGCAGTGAAGAAAACTGGGAACGCGCAGAACAGGCCATTATCGAGGCTTGCGAGGAAAAAGGTCTGAAAGCCCGCATCGAATATGGGGAAGCCGCCTTCTACGGACCAAAGCTGGACTTTATGGTAAAGGACGCTATCGGACGCAGCTGGCAGTTGGGAACCATTCAGGTGGACTACAATCTGCCGGAACGCTTCAACCTCGAATATACAGGCACTGACAACGAGAAACACCGGCCCGTAATGATTCACAGAGCCCCCTTCGGCAGCATGGAGCGCTTCGTAGCCGTTCTTATAGAGCACACCGCAGGACACTTCCCCCTCTGGCTCACACCCACACAAGTTGCCATACTGCCCATATCGGAGAAATACGTCGACTACGCCAACCAGCTCAAACAGGAATTCTACCTGAGCGACGTCAGAGCCACCGTGGACGACCGCAGCGAAAAGATAGGACGCAAAATACGCGATGCCGAAATCAGCCATGTCCCCTATCTGCTCATCGTAGGCGAAAAAGAAATGGCAGAAGGCACAGTCAGCGTGCGGCGTCAGGGACAAGGCGACCAGGGAACCATGACAAAAGAAGATTTTATCAAAAAAATCTCCCAAGAAGTGGCCGATATGCTGAAAAATGTGTAACTTTGCGCCGCAAAAATTGAATACAGACCAAAAAACAAGACGCAGATTCTGAATGAAGAACGACTCTAAGAAAGATGAGTACAGAGTAAACCGGCAAATCACGGCACGCGAAGTACGCATAGTGGGAGACGACATCGAGAGCAGCGTAGTACCCCTGCAGAAAGCCATAAAAATTGCGGAGGAGAAGGGCGTTGACCTCGTGGAAATATCACCTACAGCCACCCCACCCGTATGTCGGCTCATCGATTACTCGAAATTTCTCTACCAACAGAAGAAGCGCCAAAAGGAAATCAAAGCCAAGCAAGTCAAGATCAGCGTCAAGGAAATCCGTTTCGGACCTCAGACCGACGATCACGACTATGACTTCAAACTAAAGCACGCACGCGAATTCCTAACCAGCGGAAACAAGGTGAAAGCCTACGTTTTCTTCAAAGGAAGAAGCATCGTGTTCAAGGAACAAGGCGAGGTGCTGCTGCTCAGATTTGCCACCGACCTGGAAGAAGTGGGCAAGGTAGAAAGCATGCCGGAGCTGATGGGCAAAAGGATGACCATGTTCATCGCACCAAAAAAGATGCCCTCGGCCAAAGCAAAGCAAGCGCCCACCATACAGGAAGGACCGAAGAAAAACCAAAGCACCGGAGGACCCAAAGCCAACGTGCAGAAGGAATACACCGGCCCGAAAGTGGAAGGCGAGGACTAACAAAAGCATGGAACGAAGAACGCGCGTAGTGTATATGATTCACGCTGCCGCACCTATAAATAACTTTTAAACAAAACAAAAATGCCAAAAGTAAAGACGAATTCCGGTGCCAAAAAGCGCTTTACGCTTACCGGAACAGGGAAAGTAAAAAGAAATCATGCGTATCACAGTCACATTCTCACGAAGAAGACGAAGAAACAAAAGCGCAATCTGGACCACGTGACGCTTGTCGACAAGACCAACCTCAAGCAGGTTCGCGAGTTGCTCAACCTCCGTTAAACCGAGACCAAGCAATCGAGTCACAAAACCAGCAAACCAAATCATTAACCGGACGCTCAGCCCCAAAAAAGTGCGTAAGAGCATTACGACGCTGACGCCCACAAAACCAAAAGAACTATGCCAAGAAGTGTAAATCATGTAGCCTCAAGAGCTCGCCGTAAAAAAATTCTGAAGTTGACCCGCGGTTACTTCGGAGCCCGCAAAAACGTGTGGACAGTTGCTAAAAACACATGGGAAAAGGGACTCACCTATGCCTACCGCGACCGTAAGAACAAGAAGCGCAACTTCCGTGCCCTGTGGATTCAGCGTATCAATGCCGCTGCCCGACTTGAAGGACTCTCATACAGTCAATTTATGGGCGCTCTCCATAAAGCTGGCATCGAAATCAACCGTAAGACGCTCGCAGACCTTGCTGTGAACAATCCGGACGCATTTAAGGCCATCGTGGGCAAAGTAAAGTAAACGTAAAATTCTCATTAAATAAAGTATGATGGAGGGAGCTGCCTGTGAAGGTAACTCCCTCTTTTTCTGTTCTGCCATTTGTATGGCTTTATGAGAGATGGACGACGGGAGCGGGCATCTGGCGTGTCTGGGCTCTCATATGGGCTTTCATAGTCCTCACTGGCGAGCGGCTGGAAAGGTTTAAGGATTTGACTATCATGCTTTCAGAGTAGCCCTGGTTAATCATGGACTTGATTTGGAGCTCCATATTGATTTTGTTGCTGATGATGTTGTCTTCGGGTTCCGACATGGCATCGGGCAGGCCTTCCAATCCGGCGATAAAGTTTAATATATCATCCTCCATGCAGGCACCTACGTATTCGAAGTGAAGACCTGAGAGATTGTCTTTCTGTCTTTTATAGACGAGGACTTGGGTTTCGCGTTCTTTAGCCCTGTTTTTCAATTCGGCAATATAGATGTATTGCGGATATTGCGGCACTTCCTTCATGCCGATAAGGGTGTTGGTGAATTTATGGAACGCCTTACTTCCGGCCATCTGGTTAGCATCGAGCGAGAGGTGCTTGTTCACTTTAGGCGTATGGGCGAGAACGAGAAAGCTCTTCTGGTTACCGTAACTGGCCTTGAGTTGTTTCAGCCATATCATAAACTCCGTGGCCTTTTGGGTGTTTTCCCCGTCGGGAATCAACATGCTGACGTTGTCGATAATGAAGTAATCGACGTCATCCTTGTATGTTTCGACGGCTTTCTTTACTTCATTTTTAAGGAAGTTCTCAAAAAAAGTTGTCCTATTCGACTCAGCCGCCTTGAGATACGCACTGGTGTTTTCCCATCTTGGGTTGATTCTCAGGAAATTATTGGGAAAGGGCACGGCTTCTCCGTCTTCGGTCTGATAGCGCACGATAAACTCGTCGTCATCATTTTCAAAGTCCATATAGGCTAAGAATTCGGACGGCCGATTTTGGCATAACTCACGTCCAATTTGGGTTGCGAAGGTACTTTTGCCTATTCCGGCGTCGCCAAAGAGGAAAGCGATACCTCCTTTGTACCACATGCCGTTATGGAACAGGCTCTCTATGGACACTTTAGGGGCATCCTGGAGCATCAGACTCACTTGTCGGCATTGCAGGAAACCCTTGCCGTCATCTTTCAGGGCAAACAGTTGACCCGGTTGACCCGTTTGACCAGCCTCAGCTATGTTGCCGTTGATAACAGGTTCATTGTCAGTCTTTTCAGCTTTATTGTCTGCCGTTACTACATCGACCAGCGGTTGGGCTGATTGGGCTGAATCTACTTTTAGGGCCTCTTCCACCCTCTGAGGCTGTACGTTCTCAACGCCATCACCTGTACCTAAAATTTCATCTTTTTTACTAACAAACATAAATTCTATTTATTAAAGTGTATATCCGACTTGCTCCGCCCCATGTGGCTTCTAAGAAAAACAATCTCCCATATCGTGCAACCCAACTCTAAGAGCCGGAAGAGGGAACAAGCCATAACGGATTTTCCGTTACGCATGCAAAGTTAAGAAATAAGTTTGATATGAGCAAGGATTTTAGTAAAAAATTTATGGTCGTATAACATTTTTATTTAGGCGGTTTGCCTGCTTTATTAAAGGTACGCGCGAATTAATATTATTATTATATATATACCCTATTCTATCTTTATTTTTTCTCTATTATATATTATAATATATATATAAATATCACGCGCGCGCGCGAGGGAAGAAGAAAAACGGATGAGGGAGATGCGCTTTTTTATTGCCCCTACCCTTTGCCTCCGGCTAAAGATAAGAAAAAAAATCTCATGCAGGCGTTCTCCTAAGAGGGTTATGGAAGAAAACGGGTCGAATGGGCTGAACGGGCTAACCCAAAAGGGAGTTACCTTCACAGGCAGCCAACCACCGGAGAGGGAGAATGGAGGGTATAAATAAATTAGTAAAAAATCGAAAATAAATCGCTTATTTTCTTGCATATTTGAAAAACTTTTTGTAACTTTGCAGTATAATAAACCATACGATATACTAACCTTAAAACCTGATTTACTAACCTTAAAACAGAATGCTATGATTAAGTACAAAGCGATGTTGAGAAAAAACCCGAAGAACGGACGTACGGCCTGGTATGCCGCCATTGACAACGAAAAGAGTGTGGGCATAGAAGAGGTAGCTGAAGCGATTCAAGCGGAATGTACGGTGCACAGAGCCGATATACTGGCCGTGCTTGCTTCACTTGAAGAACAGGTAGTCAACCAGTTATTGGCCGGTAACACGGTTAGGCTGGGACAACTCGGCAGCTTCCACCTGACACTCAAATCCAGACCGAGCGAAACGGAAGACAAAGTGACCAGTGAAAATGTTAAAGCCGTGATGGTCAGATTCCGCAAGTCGGGACGCATGCAAGGCAATTTCCAACTCACGAATCCGAAAGTGAAATTCCTCGCTACTAAGAAGGAAACCGACGAAGAAGTGACGCCGTAAGGGTTTGTCAGCCATTATCCCGCGACAGGGGACTGGGGCATACGTGCCTTGGTTCCCTTTATTTGTTGTATAGCCCCATTATTAGACCACCGAACTTGGTACTACCGTACTTCCTTGCTCGGTGGTGCACCACCTTTTCTCCACCATTATTGAAGGGGGAAGCAAAGGGGCGGTGAAAAAGATGGTGTCGGTTGCCCATTATTCAATGATTTATTCGTAATTTTGTCTATTGAATGCAAAACAAGCCGAAGAGTATGCCGGGACAGTTTAGCCAAACCAATGCTTACGCAAGTCTCTACGGGCTGTGGTTCAGTCTGTGGTGGACATTAGGATTTCTGCTTATGGTCAACGGAACAGGCCATCCGTGGTGTCAGATGCTGCTGATGGTCAACGTGATATTGGCCCCGTGGATAGGCATAAAGCTTGCCAGACGGTTTGAGAGGGAAGTGCGCCAGGACGGATTGGTGACTTATGGGAGAGCCTACCAGTTCAGCCTGCTGATGTACCTCTACGCCACGCTGATATTGAGCCTGGTGGCCTACGTGTGGTTTGCCTGGATAGACAAAGGGCATTTCGTGGAAGCCAACATCAGTATGATGGACCAACCGGCAATGAAAGAACTGCTTGGGTCTGAGCCCATGAAGGGAGAGATTGCGATGGTTCTGAAAAGTACAGGTTTCCAGACTTTGGAAGAGATGATGCGCAGCGTGACCCCCCTGATGATATGCGCCAACGTGATGTTCTACAACCTGATACTCTCTTTCGTGCTGTCCATCCCCACGGCATGGCTGAGCAAAAGCAACAAATAACGGAAAACTATGGATATATCAGTCGTAATACCCCTTTACAACGAAGAAGAAAGCCTTACGGAACTG
>Ga0256405_10009098_pt1 | contig 13778 bp, 8 predicted proteins | sample RumenRJG_02DNA_FD_189096 | JGI IMG/M metagenome (GOLD analysis project Ga0256405, IMG submission 189096) | Bovine rumen microbial communities from Lethbridge, Alberta, Canada - RJG_02 | ecosystem: Host-associated > Mammals > Digestive system > Stomach > Rumen | place: Canada: Alberta | collected...
TCTGAACCCGTTTTTCTTATGATAAATCTTTGAAGATTGTCTCATAAAATCCTTCGAGATTTCAAAAGTTCCCAAAAAACAACTGGTCTCGCTTACTGACGTGACTCGGCGATAGCTGCCTGTGCTGTTATGAGCGGGTAACGTTTTTTTTTGAGATTTCAACATGCTCTTCTTCCAATCGGTAGTATCGACTTTGAATGTCTCATTTCCAAGCTTAGGATTCAGATACCAAGAGAAAACTCCTTTATCATAAACAATCCTATCGACAAATACATCAATCATTGTCTCAGGTATCTTTGCCCTAGGATCAAAGGCCTGCATCTTAATAAACTCAGTTAAGCTTTCGATGCGCCTCTGCTTCAGCTTATCATCTTCCGATTCGAGAATCTGCTGTTTACACTCATTATTCGTTTTTTCGAGGTTAATGATTTGATCTTCCAGTTTCTGCTTCTTCTGACGAAATACCTCCCTGGAGATATCTCCTTCAGTACACATATCAACCAGAACCGCAATCTGCTTTTTCAATTTGTCGATCTGCTTAATATTGTTCTCAACTTTGTCCTTGTCTGATGAACCATCAGTCATTCGAACTTCCAACAAATCGCCCGCCATAGCAATTGCTTCATCATAAATGGCCTGTCTGTTAGTTACGAGCTTCTTAAATATGAAGTCGGCCATGATATCGAGTCTCCACTGCATGAAGGTTGTATTATCACATATACCTTCGATATCTAAGCCCCTCTTCAATCTCATAGCTGGTGTTCCGGTACGTAATTGACCATAACACTGAAAAATGAAAGAAGTATCACCGGTCTTTGACTTATGTGCTAGTCTACGATTCATTGCATGTCCGCATGTACATCTGCATTTAGCAGCCCACACATTCTTACAAGGTGACTGACCTTTTCTAATGATATTCCCATGCTCGTCTTTCTTAACCGTACTTCTTTTTTCCTTAAGTCTTTGAGCTTCATCAAATACTTCCGGAGTAATGATTGCTTCATGGGAGCCTTCCACATAAATCTTTTCAATCTCACCGTGGTTATTGATTTTCTTCTGAGTAAGATAATCCGGCACGTACTGCTTACGATATTCAATGCGTCCACAGTAAAAAGAATTACTTAAAACCCTGTTGATATTACCTGCTTGCCATCTTGAAAGTCCAGATGCCGTCTTGCGACCTTCCTGTTCCATGATGTCCTGAATCCTTCTTACACCATTCCCTTCAAGATACAGTTCAAAGATTCTTTTTACGGTCTCTGCCTGTTCCTTATTAATAACAAGGTTGCCATCTACGCGGTCATATCCAAGGATATTTCCGTTACCATAAAGAACACCGTTCTTAAAGGAAATCATCTGTCCGGCTTTAACACGCTGGGATATCTTCTTACTTTCATTCTGAGCCAGAGTAGCCATGATAGATAACCTAAGCTCTCCGTCTTCATCATTCAGTGTCCAGATATTATCTTCTGTGAACCACACCTCCACGCCATAAGTTTTGAGGATTCTTGTCTGCTGCAGTGTGTCAACTGTATTTCTTGCAAAACGCGAAACCTCTCTGGTGACTATCAGATCAAATCGTCTGTCTTTGGCATCTTGCATCATTCGAAGGAACCCCTCTCTCTTATTAATAGAAGTTCCGGTTATTCCTTCATCAATGTATCTTTCGACGAGTTCCCACTCGGGATGCCTTCCAAGCAGCTCGTCATAATATTGCACCTGGTTTTCCAAGGCTGAAATCTGTGCCTCGTGTTCTGTAGAGACACGGGCATATATAACGACTCTACGTTTCACACGTTAACCTCATGTCTTTCCAGATGCTATATACGGATTTCGTATATAACATCATTATAAATCCATAGTTACTCTTTATCAACGGGAACATTATGTTTTTTTGCGATGTATTCAAGTTCGTTCTTTGTTATCTTCCCGTCCACGCAAAGCTGCTTCATAATGTCAAAAGCAGCTAGCTTTATCGCCATTTCCTCGACCTCGGGAGGAAAGGTAATCTCAGGCATATCTTTCATGCGGTTTCCTCCCTAAATTTTGTCAATGAAATAGGCAGTCATATCTTCGATAAAGTCCTTATGGATTCGACTCGCACGTTTACGCAAAGCCTCCAAAGATATCCCTGTTTCATCAGATAGTTGGTTATAGTTCTTACTATGATTAAGTAAGGGAATAATAATCCTCTGTTCTTCCGGCATGAGTGTGTAGAGATGCTTGTCAAAAGCAGCAAACTCTTCTCTCATTACGACAAGGACTCTATGCTTCCTCTTAATCCGTTCCTGTGCTTCCTTAGGAATAAGGTTGCTTAAGTTAATAGCACCGTTTCCGTCAATACTTTCCTCTAAAATCACGTTATTAACCGCCTGCTGTGCTGTCGGATCACTGTGATGTCCTAGATTTTGGATACGAACCCCAAGCTCGTCCCTGTGGTGACTGCGGCTAAACTGTTCTTCAGCCTGAATCTCATAAATGAGCTTCGTCTTGCAATCATCAAGGATTCCTGTAAAGGAGCAATAATGGGAATATATCAGCTCAGCACGGTCTCTTGCAGAACCTTCTTCATATGAATCTAAGATATTAATAGTCTTGGCCATATTCCCACCTCCTTTACTGCAACTTCTTCATGTAGTACCACTCAAGGTATCTCTTACGTTCTTGAAAATCAGGTGTTGAAACCAACAAACCGATATCTACTCTCTGAAGGAGATCAATAGCCTCAATCTGCTTAGTAGTAAGATAAGGTCGAATGCTGGTACCAGGCTTAAGGCCATTTTCTTCACGCACCTGCTTAGCTGTTTTTCCAAGAACAATACGGTTTAAAAGATCCGCCTCGTTGCTGAAGTGATAATGCATCGGCTTCTCATGAATGAGCTGGATATTATCGGTAAGGAGCGGAAATTCGGTTCTTGCCTCAAGCAGATATTTAACGAAAGCCTCCATTTCGTTAAAGCGTTTGATGTACGCCTCTTTAAAAGAAGCTGCCTTTTTTCCTCTATAACCCATGACTAAGAAAACAAATCCATCACGAGTCATATTGAAGCAAGGCTGTCTGTGTCCCTGAGCATTGATGTAACTCGACTGCTCAAAATTGAGCTGTCGGAACTCCTCAGAACAATCAAGATTTCTGATGTCTCTGATTACGTTACGGTGATCCTTGTTAAAAGCATCCGCGACCGCAAGACTGTCAACCCTAGCAACACCATTGTTGTCCGCATACATTCCGAACTCGTTCTTTGCAACTAAATTCTTCATTTTGTTTCCTTTCTGCCTGCCAGCAGAGAGGTGAAGGATAAAAAAGAGCCAGGGTACTTCGTATCCCTGACCTTTGAACCCGATTAGCGCAAAAAGGAAAGGGTACTGCATAGAAAAAACACTTTCGCAATGTGAAAATGCTTTCTATATGTATCCTTCACCCCTTATAGCTAATCAGGGCTTCGATATTTTGTTTGTCCTGCACGAAACAGGTAGTGTCAATTTGTTGCTGGAATTACATCCCTGCAACTGTACTCATTATCGTTTTTTTCAATGTCGGAATACATGCGCTGGATGTCGGAATGATGTCGGAAATAAAAAAAGACCTGATACCGCCGATTCCTCAGTCAAATACTGTAGGAATCAGCTAATATCAGATCCAATACGGTTTATTTCAAATATTAACTTATCAATTTCGGTTAGATTTTTTCTTCCACTCTCTTCCGAATAGCTCGTTTCCGTTTCCAGAAAGATAAAGTACCTTAGCCTTCTCAAGTTTTTCAGCTATTTCTGGAGAGAATGTTTCTTGTCTATCCATGGCGATAAAGACCTGTTTCCCTGAATTTTGATATAAATCAAGAATTTTACCAAAGGAGTAATCTTCTATTCGCTTATGAATATCTGAATCATGAATTATAGCAGGTAAAACTGTCAATTCAAGAATAGATAAGTCTAACAGAATAAGCCCCTTACATGAAGTTCCTGCTCCACTATCATATGGAGTGTAAAAATCATATTGTTTTCCATCTTCAGCAATTGTTATAATAGGCGACTCTGAATCATCATTATAGATATATGCATTCAATTGAGCCATCTTATCATTAAGCATTTTTTGAAGATGTGCCCGCTCATCCTTAAGCGCTGCCTTAGTATTTTCTTTAGCTTCTTTTACTGCATCTCCATGTTCTTTCAACTTTTCATATGCATCGTTTGCCCTTTGCAATTCATCCAGTTCATTTCTTAAGCTGGCATACTTTCTAAATACTTGAGTCGAAAAGTCTTTACTAACACCTAGTTCTCTAATCTCTTTTTCAAGAAGTGATTGATCTCCTTGGGCAATTTTTATAAGAGCTCTAAGCTGTTCCTCAGCATCAGAAAACTCATCACTCAAAATCTGTTGGATTTTTCGATGAAATTGTTCTATTTCTTGAATATGTTTAATATCTGCATCCGGAAAAAACTCCTTCAATAATTCAAGATCGCTATCAACACCTATAACAGAGTTCCGTCTGTTATCACTAATAACTCGCAGCTGAGACATATATTGTGATAATCTGCGGTTTGTCTTTCGCAGTTCTTCCTTTAGTTCCCCTATTTGTTCTATGATCTTCGGATTTTCTATTCCAAGCAAAGACAGATCGGATTCTTCACTTGATTTTTCAAGTTTTTCAATTTCCGCCTGTAGTTCAATAATTCTTTTTTGATTATCCTTATACTCACGTGCGTTTATTTTCTTAATAAGATCATATTTAATTGAATGGGCATAAATATCCTTCTTTTCTTCATTCTCCTTCTCTTGGATTTTATACTCCATAACAAGATTATATAATCCAAAGAGTTTAAGTAATTCATTTATGGCCGCCTCAGATTTTCCTTTCTTTGCAACTTCCAAAGGCGCTTTTTCATCCAGATTATCTCGTTGATACACTCTAAAATACGGATTCACCATACCGCGGAATGTACTCAACGACTCATCAACATGATATCCCTTAGCAAGCTCTTTACAAAACTTATCTGTTGAAATTGTTTCTATGACATTATAGTTTTCATCACATCGGTTTACTTTTGTGGTATTTATTGTATCTCTTGAGTAATAGTGTAATCCATCATCAAATTCAAAACAGAATTCTATGGTATGTCCTTTAACAATTTGCTGGACATCAGTACACTTTTGTACATAGTCCTTTCCACCAAATACAAAGTCTATAATCATGAGAAACGTAGACTTACCTATAGAATTTTTTGCATCATTTGTACCTAGGACCGCATTAAGTCCTGGATGAAATGTAATTGGCCCCCTTGGCTTATCATCAAATGTCCGAAACTTATCACATCTAATCTCTCGTAACATAGTACAGTTTTCCTTCCCCATTTAAATCTATTTTGCCCAAGGCGTATAAAGCATCAATAACCTCCATAAATTCAGAAATCGATATTTTATCTTTTTTAGCCTTTTCATATAACTCTATGGGACTTTTCTCCCCCTCTCGTAACACTTTAAGAATAGGAGGGAACTTAGATATACTACTTTCATTGTAGCTTGTTATTTTATTCGGTAGTTTCACGTTCAAACACCTCGCAATTCTGGATATAGTATGAAATAATAGCCTCACACGCCGACTTCTTATCAGTCTGAGCCTTTTCAGCCAACCACTCGCATAACCGGTTGAAAATGACTTCCTTATCTTGCTCATCAGTAGCAAATTCTAAGTATGCTCTCTTTACATCTCCAGATATCTTTTCGTAAGTCAGTCTTCGCTCATTATTTAGCTGTTTCAATTTATCCTCTACAAAAGGGAAATACTGAACCACATTCGTCCAGACCTTTGAAAACAACATTTTATCATTAGGAATCTTTTGCTTTACTTCAACTGGAGTATATTGAAACGTAGGCAATTCAGTAGGATCAGCATCCGATAAGGCCTCTAATACTTGACTGATTTCCTTTTCCATTTCCAAAGCATCAACCGATTTATCAAAACTTCTCTTTGCTATGATTGTTTTCTTCTTATCGTTTAAGCATCTAATAACTGCGTCATTAGACGTATCTTTATATTTCTCGTAACAATTATTACAAACTGCAATGTGTTCAAATTGTCCTCTGACTGGGAACTTAATAATCCTATATTCTTCTATGGTTTGACCGCCAATTTCGTCGATTAAACCATGTTTACAAAAAGGACATTTACTATAGACTTCAGAAACGCATGCCATCTTAATTAACGCATCAACATCACCACTATCAAGTAAACCTTGAATTTTATTGGATATATCAGAAGCAACAACTGATGGATCAAGATTTTCTTTGTCGACCACGCTGTTCAAAACCACCGCAAGAATATCCACAATGACTTTACGTTTTTCTAAAGCATCAGAGTCACTATAAGAGTTTCTTAGTGTAGCCAAATCCATACCGGTTATATCCGATAAATAATCAAGCAGCTCGTTAGCTATAGATACAGATTTCGTTTCACTTATAGGTTCCCTCATTTTAAAGATGCCTAATTGAGAACGGTACAATTTTACAAGCCAATGCACAGCTTCATCATTTATTGGCGTATCCGCATTTCTTTTTAATCTATCAGCGAAAAAAGTTCTCGGAATTATACCGTCCTCTACCTCCCACTTAGGAATATTCGCAAAGGTTTTAGCACCAAGTATTCCCTCTGTTAGTTTTTTTAAAATTTCACTTGCTCTTAAGTCACTCTGAGTTGCCAATTATTACGCCCTCCAATACATAAGAAATCTCTATCTGTCCATATATTCAGTCCTTTTTCTAGTCTTCTTGAGCTACCCCTTGCTCAATTATATTTTCGTCTACCACAATAACCAGCTCAGACAGAGCACGGGTATATGCGATATACTTTTCATTCTTGGTCATTTTGTTTGATACTACAAAAACCTTATCAAACTCGATGCCTTTTACTTCGTCTACATACATAAACGAAATTAAGCCATTATCGATCTTCTGTCCGATTGCATTCCTTATGTCAGCCGGCAAGATGTCAGTAACAAGATAGTTTTTCCGTCTTACGCTTCTAGGTACAAGTACAGCAATCTTTTCAGAACCAAGCTTAAGGTCGGCCAATTCTTTCTCCAATTCGCGCCTTGGTATCTCACGCACTTTAGCCCCGTCCACACCGGTTTGCATGACATCCATCTCGAAACTAGAATTACAAAAACGCGTAATCTGGTTAGTATTTCGATAATTCTCATTAAGTTGGAACTCTTTCATCGAGAACTCTTTTTCTAATTCAGTCCAATCAGAAATACCTCTTCCTGGCTTCAATAACTGATTTACATCACCATATACATTAAATACAACATCCTTTTGATTGAGTAAATATATAAGGCGATACTCATTTATTGACATATCTTGGCCTTCATCAACACATATAAAATGTGCTGTGCCTGGTAATTTGTCATAGAATTTTATGCAGAAAAGAATAGCTGCATATAAATCATATCTATGGGTTCCCTTATTAACCTTTACCTTATTTGCCTCTTTGAAAGCAGATACTGCTTGTTCAAAAACCTTCGTAAACGTCTCGAACTCCGAATACTCTGTTGCTTTAACCATAAGATAGTTTAAAGCCTTTTTAACTTCCTCAGAATACCGTGTTTCCGCAACGTTCTCGTACTGGTTCTTTTGTTCAACAATTTCTACTTCTAATTCACCAATCTGAGCTCTTAACTCCGGTAATTCATTTTTGCAACGCTCATAATACCGTATTTCATCACGAACATCAGGAATTATAAGCATAGTTTTCCTCATCCATTCAAGAATCTCTTCTTCAGATTTACCCTCAGTTTTGTTTTCAAGCAATGGTCGAGCTTCCTCTATTTTAAGCTGCTCTGATTTAATCTTCCTTTCTGCTTTGTCAGATGTCTTTTTTAATTCAGCAAGCTTCTCTCGTTTTCCAAACGGAAAAAACTGTCTTTCAACACGACTTGTTTCTTCTGCTGCATTGTTGATGATTGTCTGCTGCTCTTCGATTGAATGCTGAAGACTCGACATATAACTTCCTAATTTTGTATATACCTTCGGTATTACTTCTGTAATTGCCGTTTCTGCCAAATGTTCAACCTTTGGTATACGTTCTTGTGCTTCCCTAAGCTTCTTTTCAGTATTCTTATACAGTTCCTCTGCTTCGTTTATTTCCCTATCCTTGGTTTCTACCTTAAGAGAAATGCGTCTGATTGCGTGGTTTATCACTGGTAAAAATTCGCTATCAGTATTCCCAAAATTTGTTGGATAATCTTCAGAGAGTCCCTCACACAACCCCTTAAGCATAGCAAAGGCATCCTGCCTGTCTTTCATAACTATTTCATAAGCAGAATTAAAATCGTCTTTAAATGCATCTGAATAGACATAGTCCACATACGCCTGATTAACAAAAACCTCGGAAGATACAGCATTTTGAGGGACAAAACCAATAGCATAATCTTTAAGAATTTGAATATAGTATTCCTCTACCGAGATTCTACTGATAAAGCCAATTTGTAATCCCTCAGCAAGTCCCTTTATATGTAGACTAAACTGCTCATTAGGCGTAAGTATCAATGCTTCGCCAAAATCAAACTCTGGGTGGTTATACTTAAGAGATGATAATCTATGAAGCAATACCATTGTTTTTCCTGATCCAGCGCATCCCTGGACCACAATGTTCTGACGAAACTTTTCATCTACAATAGCATTCTGATTCTCCTGAATAGTGGCTATAATATCAACAAGGTTATGTTGTTTCTTTCGTAAATTTAAAACCTTTATTAGGAATGGATCTGTAATGCCCGATCTAAAAATAATATCCTCATCAGTTCTAAGATTAACATAACCATACAACTGCGCATTATCTATATCAAACTGCCTTGAAAGCTTTACCTTATATTTTTTACCGCCTATTTCAATGTCTATAGTTCTATAATTTGCTAACTTAGCACCGAAACCTCTATCATTAAAAGAAATAACCCTTGTATCATCGTCTATCTGAATATCTGTTGGGCCTAAATAATATGTAATATTATCGCCGTCACAACTTAAATCCACACGATATGTGTACGGCTTAGGTTTATAGCCATTCCACTTTTCTAGGGAGTCACCATATTTCAATTCACTTCTGGCTTTACCAAAATGTAGACCGCCATCATCATATCCGCCCTTAATTGTTTCATAAGGATTCACATAATCATCGGCTTTATAAATTTCTTCTGTTTTTCTATTTAAATCACCTTCAAGATCCGCTAAGTGCTTTTTTTCTAAGTCAAAGACTTCCCCTGAAGTAATCTGGTAATCGTCACCTTCTAGGTCACTAATAATAGTGACTTCAGGCCTTCCAAGAGGATAAATTACTTTATAATCTTCCTCTGACATGTAGTATTTTTGACACTGAGCACAGTATCCGGCCAAACATAAATAGTTCTTTCTGCCATCTCTTTTCTGATTAACAGAGAATACGACCATAACTTCTTCAGTATCATGCTCCAGCAGATTACAGTAAATAGAATCCGATACAACAACCGTATCTGATTCATCTAACATATAAAAATCATATGAGTTCTTGAAAGAAAACTCCTTACGTTTTCCGTTTTCAACAAAATAATCTGGCTTGAGGTCAGGTTTAGGTTTTTGCTTCTCTTTCCTTATCTTCGGAGTTAATGGTTCGATTTTTGGCATAGGTATTCCTACCTCTGCACACATATCCTCAAGATCCAAAGCTTTGGTTCTTCGAAGCATTGTTTTACCGCACTTTTCACAGAAATATGCATTGAACTTTACAGTCTTATTCCCATGTACAATAGCATAGGGATATTCTTCAATCCGTTCATTATGAATAGGGCAAACAGGGTTTTCTTCTATCCAAACATCCGGTACATAGATACACTCATCCTCTTCCAATTCTATTTCTGACATCTGACTGCGAACAAATGCATCCGTCTCTTCCAATGAGTAAACATGCGCTGTTTTGTTTACCAAAGATAGCTTTTCTTCAATTCCGTCAGCTCGTCCTTGCAGCACATAAAGCCTATTACAATCACAACAAAATCTAGGTGTAATACCGTATGTTGCCATTAAGCCAGGACGCTTATCACTAGGAATTGAATATGAAATCTGCAGGTGTTCGAAAGGCCTTCTATGAATTTTACACTTTTCTTGGCCTTCTCTTATAGTAAGCAATTCCAACGGATCTAACTCAGTCTTAACTAACTCACGCAGATTTTTTCCATCGTATATGTTTTTAGAAATCTCACTCAAATCAATATGAGGAGCATCTTCTTCAAAATCCTGATTGGAAAAAAACTCACTTTCCTCGTCAGCCTCTTCTTCAGTTTCCTCAGAAATAGTTGAAGATATCTGTGATGATGTTTCTTTATATCCTAAGGCGGCTGCTAAATCAGGTCTAAGATCGCTTATTCTTTGTTTTTCAATATTGTTGAGGTCGTCAAAATAATTAATGAACTCTTCAGGAATTTCATTAATATCAATTCGCTCTATATCCTTTTGAGTGAAGAGATTTAAAGCCACTCTCTCGCCTCCCTTATTCTGACTTTGTAAACACCTCAAATGCCTTCTTCAATGCTAGGAAATGCCTTGGTGAATACCTTATGGTTCGAGTCTTACCTTGTGGTAACTCTATATCAATTCCAATTGCTTCTTCTGAGTCTGGTTCTACCTCAGTACTCATGACTTGATCATATATATCAGATATTTTTTTCGAACAATAGTTGTACTCTGCTGCACAGTTAGGGCACAAGCACAAAGAGTTCCAACCCAAGCCAAGACTTCCGGATAAATTATCAAACATCGTACTCGGTTTTATAATATTTATAGCTTCAAAATATGGCTCATTGTTCCATTTAGTAATCTTCTTTACACATATCTGACATCTGCCATCATATTCTGCCTGTAGAAAGGCTCGTTCATTAGGATCACATTCCCTCCTAGTAAAATATGCTCCTCGTGTTACCTTGATTTGTTCGCCTAATGATGCGGTTAATTCCTCTTCAAGTTTTTGGGTTCTTTTTTCAAGTGCTTTTGCAGAAATTGGATTAACCTCTAATCCACCATTGTCCTCTTCTGGTTTTTCGCCTTTTTGATTTTTATCACCATTTTTTAGGCGCTCTTCTAAACTTCCTTTCTTAGCAGCCTGTGCTTCAAGCTTAGCTTCACTTTTTGCTTTCTGCTTTGCTAACTTAAGAAATTCCGTCGGATCAGACATCATCTGCTTTACTAAAGCAAGATCGCCTTTGTCATCAAACATTGATTCTAAGTAATCGAATAATGCATTCTTGACTTCCTTAAAGGGAATCATTGCTATTAGTCGCTTTGCCGGCTCATATCCCTTAATCAAATCTTCCCGGTCAACATCAATTGGGCTTTGAGGATTCGGATTACCATTGATATAAACCCACTTTTCAAAGCACAACTGTAAACCAAGCATTGAATAAGCCATCGAGCTATCAACATTTTTCCCAGAAAAGTTCTGATCGTCTGCACCTACAAGTTCTCCCTGGATATCAAACTTGGTAGTGTACATATTAACGAAACGGGCAATCTTCATTGATTTTTCCGGAGTCATATCCTTAAACACTTCCGGAAATCCCTCAAAATTAAATGACCAGTCAAACTTCTTCGAGATATAGTATTTTGACATTACCTTAGCTCGAAGATCCGAAGCAGCCTGTGATCCACAATATTTTCCTAAAGCCCTTAAGTATGCTTCTTTGGTTGTTTGTTCAATTCTTACACCTAATGAACAACCAATTTTCTTAAAGAAATCCTCATCCAGCCTGATTGTCATCACAGTATCATCAAAATAACTGGACGCCAAATACTTGATATCTACAATTCCTCTTATCAGATCATAACCAGACCTAACATCGCCAGATCTTATATATAATTCAGATGGTCTATACCATTCTTTTCCATCGGTAACAATATATCTTTCTGCCACCTGTTCTAAGATGAGGGGATTCATGGAAATGGCATCTTTTATTTCTTTTAAATCCTCTATATTTTCCCTGATATGATCATCCGATTTAAATGCAACGTTCTTGGTTGTATATTTAGGCAGTATCTTGTCTATCGTCTCGCGTTCAAGATCATAATTAGGAATACCTAAAGCTCTTTCATAAAAGTTTCGAATAGTATCATTATTTCTAAACGCTTCAAGTATTTTCAGCTTGCAAACAGCCGGATTGTTTAAGTAAACCTGTAGCTTACCATCTTTCCTTGCACAGATTTGCTCACCATTTGACAATCTAACAAATGGTATCTCAGATACATCTATATAGTGACTGCTCTGTTGTGACGAACGTCTAATACAGAAACTTTCAATGTTCCCCATCAAACGCTCTGTCCACGCCAAATCTTTCTCTTTTAAGTATGATGCCGTCATCTTTAAAACAAGATGTCGCCATTCATATGTCTTGAAGTCAAAATTATCATCTAAGAATGACTTAAAAGCTCCATACTCCTTGGTTGATATTTCCTTGGATAACCAGAAGATTTTTCTATCTCCCATAAGCCGTTGAAGGTCAGTATCGCTAAAAACATTAACAATACCCATGTTCTCCGGCACACAGATTTCATTAATGCTTTTGTAAACACCATCTTCATTGGTCGGGAGCAATGGTTCTCCATCACGAATAATATCTATACTATTCTGATAAATTGCCCTTAAGATATCTGTTTCTTCGTACTCGTAAATTGGATATACTTTGTTTAACCCTGCAAAAGTAAGATAACCATTGTTTCTAAGCCATATAAAAGCGTACGTAATTAACCTGCAAATATTATTCACAAGTTTGATGTTATGGCCTCCAAATTCGGCGCCTTCTTTAAAATTATCTCTTGCCGGTGTTGTATCAAACGGTGCATGTATGTAAAAACTCTGATGAGCCTCCTTAGCCGTAGGAAAGAACGCAAAAATCTTGCTATTTTTAACTTCAATCAACTCTTTTCCTGCGATCTTAAAGATAATGGCACAGGCTTCCTTTTCCCCATCAGTAAAGAAAAGATAATTCTGCTCGTCCTCTCGACTAGTCCCTAATGCCGTATTTGTGTAGGAAGTCATTATATTAAGGTCAAATACATTACCTGTCTTATCTTTTGGTCCCTTCTCTTTACTAATGCAAATAATCTCAGGATAACCATCGATTGAGGTTTCTACTTCAGCTATCGAATCCAACATTAGGATACTTTCAGCCGTAATTTTCCTTGTTAACGCTTCCCTAATCTCAGAGTATGCTACCTCTTTAGTTACAGAATCCTTGTCAAAAGGAAGCACCAAACATGTTTCTTCTTCATCCAGCTCAGGCTTCTTGTTAATCTCATAAGGATTAAGATAATCCTCTATTTTGAAACTATATTTACCCGAATGAATTTCTGGAGTTAGCGTGTAACCATATACCGCTTTGAAACCAATTCCAAAATGACCTATTCTGGTTCCATCTTCTTTAGTACCATCAGCAATACCGCAGACACCAACTATATCTCTCTCATTAAAAGGTCGCCCATTATGGAATATCTCAAATCTGTCCTTATGAAGAACAAACCTTATGTATGTTGCTCCTGCATCCTCTGCATTCTGAAGGACTTCATATATGAAGTGAGTTCTGTCGCTGTACTGATTAATAATGATAGGAATATAACTGGATACCCTAGTTCCGTAGTAAGTCCTCAATCATCAGTACCTTTTTAAGATACCATATTTCTGAGATAATATCTCCATTTCATTAAACTTCTTAAGGAGGTATTTCTCATGTCATCGAAATCCATCATCGACCAAGCTAAACTT